>WNFJ01704363.1_pt1 | contig 12345 bp, 15 predicted proteins | sample 5400461 | NCBI WGS metagenome assembly WNFJ01 (sample SAMN13153349, study PRJNA577476) | soil metagenome | isolation source: 115 cm saprolite on Douglas fir-dominated hillslope | place: USA:California | collected 2013-09-17
GCCTGCAGCCCGATCTTGGCCGAATCGTCGGACGCATTCGCCACCTGCCCGGAGGCACTGGCAACCTGCGCCGAAGCGTCGCGTACGCTGCGCACCAGCCGGCCCAAGCCTTCCACCATGCGTGCGAATGCATTGCCTAGAGTGTCGTGCGGAGAGCGCGGCTTCACTTCGACGGTAAGATCTCCGCCAGCGATCGATTCCGAGACGCCCGCCATCTCTTTGAGATAGGTGACCATTTTGGCGAAGGTGCGGGCCAATTCTCCGATTTCATCCTCGCGCTTCACGTCGATGCTGTGTTCAAGATCGCCGGTGTCGCCGATCTGCCGCGAAACCTTCATCAGGTTGGTCAACGGTTCGGTAATCGACTTGGCGGTGGTGAAGGCGATCGCAATACCCAGGCCCAGAGCGAGCAGAGTGCTTACGATGGCTGCCATGATCGTCCAGGTGCTGGCCGTCTCATCCGATTTACGCCGGGCTTCGACCAGCTTGCGGTTTTCACCGTCGGCCACATCGAGCGCGTCCGTCGAATTCTTCACCCATGAAGAAGCGTCTTTTTGTAGATAGTAAATCTGCAGTTCGGCGACGGTTGCATTTCCAGAATCCACGTCCTTGCGTTTGTCGATCAGGGGCTGGGCAAATTCTTTGCCCCAGGCTTGTTCCAGTTGTTCCACCTTGGCCAGTGCTGTACGCTCCTGCTCCGAGTTGGCCAGCGCCTTGCCCTGTTGAAGTTTTTCGTTGAGCGTGCGCAGGCCTTCACTCATACGCTCGACTTCCCGGGTGTCGCCACTTAGCAGGTAATTGCTGAGGTAGAGGCGGTTCTGCATCATCTGGAAGCGCAGTTCGTTGGTGGCATCGGCTAGTTCGAGCGAGACCTTGGCCGCGTCTTTCGCGGCGTGTTCTCGCAACACCGCCAGCAGGTTTACCAGAAACAGCACCACGACCATGCTGAGAATGATTCCGAAATTCACGTACAGCTTTTTGCCAATCGTCATGCCGTTTTCTCCCGGCCGCCTATTTACCTTTTGCCCTAATTGCGAGGTTCGAACTTGAAATCCACAACGCCTGAGCTCTCCAAAGCTGCGGGCTCAAAGCGCCACTTTCTCACTGCTTCCAGCGCCGCGTTGGCCAGTACCGGATGCCCGCCCACTACCTTTGCATCTTTCACACTGCCATTCGGCGCGACCACTACTTCCACCTTCACCGTGCCCCTGATGTTCAGTTTTCGCGCCAGGTCGGGATACACCGCCGGCACTTTGCTTTTAGCCCGGCGCACGAACTCTCCCTGCGCCTCCTGAGCTTGAAGCACAGTTCCTCCCAAACCCGCTGCTAATGCCATCGTCATCGCAGCTAACAGCAATCCTGTCTTACGCACAGACACAATTCCTCCTTGCCATAATCCTGGTGGTCCCATTGGAGCAATGCCGGGGCCACGCTTCGTCTTTTAAAGAAACCAAGGTAACCGACGTGATGTGTATGAAAAATAGATACTTAATGCGACATGGGAGGCCTCTTCTGGACGACGATTGGCGATTAGTCTTGTCTCATCCTCGAATTAGCGTACGGTTGATTCTCATACTGAGATGAGTTACCCCCATTTTTCTCGGGATTTCACACCGAGATTATTCACTTGACACAAATAAGATAACCTGCTAATCTTCGTTCATGGCAATGGGATTCACATGGCGCAAGGTAGGGCAGGTGGCCATCGCGCTCATTGCCGCATTCGGTCTGCTGTTGTTGATTTCTATTGTGCTCTTAAGGGATTAACCATGGACATCCGAGAAATCACGGCCCTATTCGCAAGTGACGAAGATTGCCTCAGGTACCTTGGCGAGATGCGCTGGCCGAACGGCGTAGTGCGCTGCCCTGACTGCGGCTCGAAGGACATCAAGCGCGTAGAGCGCAGCATCGCCAAGAAGGGCAAGAATCGCCGTGGATGGTTCTACCTGTGCGGCGAAAAGACCTGCGGGAATCAGTTCACCCCAACCTCCGGCACATTGTTCCATGACACCCATCTGCCCCTGATAGTGTGGTTCCACGCCGTTGCGCTCATGCTGAATGGCAAGAAGGGCATCTCCGCAAAGCAGATGCAACGCGACTTGGGGATCGGCGGTTACAAGACGGCATGGTATTTGAACCATCGCATCCGCGAAGCGATGCGCGAAGGCGCAATACCTCANNATGAAACGTATCTAGGTGGTCGGCAGAAGGGCCATGTAGGAAAGAAGCGCAATAAGAACGTTGTATTCGGCATCCGCGAACGTGGTGGTCCGCTCCGCTTCATCCACACGAAAGACGCCACGGCCCAGACTTGGAGCCAGATTATGAAGTCACATCTTCATGAGGGCGTAAAGCTGGTGATGACGGACGAATCCAGTTCCGCACGCTCTGTGCTCAAAGGCAACCCCAAGCACCGCATGGTTCGGCACACAATAGGCGAGTACGTTGTTGGCATGAATTACACGAACAGTATTGAATCCGCATTTTCACTGCTGAAACGCGGCATCATTGGCAGCTTTCATCGCATCTCGATAAAGCATTTACAGAAATATTTGAACGAATTTTCTTATAGGTTTAATCGGCGGAACGATCCGAACGCCTTCATAGAAACCATGCGCCGTCTCGCTCAGTTCCCACCGCTCACGTTCGAGGTGCTTACTTCGGAGAAGGTTTAGGCTTTTTCTTCCCGGCCTTTATCTCAGAAGTTTTCTGCGGGGGCTTTTGCAGCATCCGGCGGAGAACTTCGTCGAACTGTCCCTTGTCGGTTTTCATGGCTTCGGGGGGAGCATAACAGCGGGAACCGCGATTTCCCCGAACTTCTCCTCATAATTCTTCAGTGTCGTGGATAAGATTCCTTCAAACAGTTTCGCCTCTGCTGGAGTCATGGTTACTCTAGCTTTGGTTAGTACAACCTGTTTATCGTCCTCGACACCCATGACTTCGCCAAACACAAATGCCACATCTAGCGGCGAAAAGGCGGACTGAATAAAATTGGCATAGATCAGCTTGAAATCAGCCGCAGTCTGTAATACGGCCTGGAGTTGTTGGGGAGTTTCGCTTGTAGTGCTCGCCATTTTCTTAGTTGGCATAGTCGCCTTTTCGTTGAGTCTCCGCGATGACGTAAGGTGGTGGTACAGAGTTGGGCAAAGTGAAGAATCTCTGTGGCGTAGGCGGCGTCAATATCTCGGGGCGATAAAACGCTTGTGATAGCTCCTCTGTGATCTGTGCCGCCGCGTTCTCTTGGGTGGCGAGGGGAACTTCTTCCCTTACAGCAGCGGTGGACGATGTAGGAGCAATGAGGGAAGGCGATGAATCCTCTGGCTCAATTGTAAATTTGAGGTGCAATGCGCGCAGAATAGACACAAATGTATCAAGAGTCGGATTGCCTATTTCAGATGTAGCGCGATATAAGCTCTCTCGCGTCACTCCCGCATCTCGTGCTACTTTGGCCATCTGCCGCGCTTGTGCAACGTCTCTCAAAGCCTCCAGAAACATTTGCGGTGAGTCATCCATCGCAGTGTTCAGATAGGATGCTGCTCGACGTGGGTTGGAAAGCTTCTCAAGTAGCCAATCCTGGTGATCTCTAGTTTTCTTAGGCATCCTTGTATTCCTTCCAAAGTCTATGTGCTCTCTCAATGTCACGTGCTTGGCTTTTCTTCGTTCCGCCAGTCAATAAAATGACAGTATCTCCCTCTTGTCCGTAATAAATCCGAAGGCCAGCACCATCGTGCTCGCGTAGTTCCGAAACCCCTTCCCCCACTGGCCCATGATCCCCAAAATTCCCTTGCGCCACACGCTTGAGCCGTATGATGACTTTATCGAAAGCCTTTGCATCGGTTAAACTCTCCATCCAATCATCAAATGGATCGCCATTCTCGCTGATGTGGTGAACAATTGTTCTAGGTTTAGCTTCCACATGGTCGCGGCCCGAGGCACAGTGTATCCTATAATTGACACCAAGCCTAACACCGCCCTCGTTTTCGTTTCAAGAGCGTCATCCACACTGAAGTAATTGTGGTATAAAAGCAAGAGTTGGCGGAGAGAGCGGGATTCGAACCCGCAGAACCCTGCTAGGAGTTGTCAGATTATAAGTCTGTTGGGATCGCCTAATTCCCAGCCTCTCCGCCATGTGTGAATTGTAATTCACACTCATTCCAAGATACGGAACCCAAACATCGAAGTCAAGCTGAGGCAATGCCCTGTCGCGGGCAGGTCAGTGTGGCAGGTCTGCCAAATTTGTGTCAAGTGAATAATCTCGTTTCACACTTAGGCACCTGTCTTCCCATTTCTCTTGACTCAAATTGAGATGGCGGGATACTTTTCCATTAGATTCAATCACTTGTGAGAATCTTGAAAATGCGATTTCGGCAAACGGTGACCCCCTGAGCGAACCCGGAGGCAATTCGAGGCCGATGCCGGAAGGCCGCACCTTCCCGAACTCTGACGAGGCCTTTCAGAAGCTCCTCCTGAGGATTGCGGCGAAGGCTGCGGAGCGTGCCGACGCCGCCTCGCTGATTCAACTCTTTTGCGCCGCCACCCGCGAGTTCTTCCAGGTCAGTGGGGTTTACTTTTGGCGGCGCCATGCGGGCGACGAACTGATCGGAGAGCAGGCCGACGGTAAGCTGGCGGAGCGTTTCATCGGCCTCCGGTTGCTTCCCCAACAAAGCGCCGTTACCGCCGAGGCGGTGCGGAATCGCCGGACGATTTTCGTCAACCAGATGCAACCCAGTCCTACCTTTCCCGCGGCGCGCCAGTTTGAGGCCCGCTCCCTGATGGCCGCCCCACTGGTGGTGTTCGATGAAGTCATCGGCGCAGCGACGTTTTTGCATGATTCCGATGAAGGATTTTTTAATGAAGACCTGGCTGCCAAAGCCACCATCCTGGCTGGACAACTGGGAAGTTTGTTGGAAGCGACGCGACTGGGGGAAGCCTCGCGCGAAGAACATCGGCGCGCCGAAATTCTGGCTGAGGTCGCCCACGCCCTGCACGGTACTCCCGACGTAGCCGCTGTCATTGAAGCATTGGCGGATCGCCTTCGGGTTTTATTGCGGACGCGATTGGTCTCGGTGCTTTTGCGTCGCGAAGGGCCCTTCGAACTGCGCGCCGTTTCCGCTGAGACACCTCAGCTGGCCAACTCTTTCCGGGCTGGGCATGACCGCCAGACGATCCGGTTCGCCGCCGATCTGGCGCAACGGGCCGTCTCCGCCGGAGAATCCATCACCATCTCGATCAGCAGCGAGCAGCATTCGCCTGGCAGTATGGTCTCTTCTGGAATGCTGATTGCCGCGCCTTTCCGCACGTCGCGCACACAGGGAGCCATCCTCGTATATCCGCGTCATGACAGTCCTTTCACGGCGGAGGAGAAGTCGCTGGTATCGGCGATTGCCGGCTTTGGCGCGGTCGCGGTCGCCCACGCCGAATTATGCGCCACCGCACAAGCCCAGGCGCACGAACTCCACCAGTTGCTCGAGATCTCTTCCGACCTCAGCTCCAGTGGCGATCTCGAACATTTTCTTCAGGCCTTTGTGGTTCGAGCCGCCGATTTTCTCGGCTTTGGACGCTGTTTCATCGCCCTGCTCGAAGACGGCGAATTTCGAGTGCGTTACGGAGTAGACCAGGGCCAGCCTCGCCGGCTGGACCTAATTTTTCCGGAAGGGCTGGCGACACGAGCGCTCCGCGCCAAGGAAGTGTATTGGACCGACGAGGCCGGCAAGGTCCCCGGCGCAAATCTGGAAGTCATCTCGCAGTATCAGGTCCGGCAACTCTTAGCAGTCCCTCTTCTGGGTGCCAATGGGCAGGTGTTGGGAATGTGCGCCGTGCTTGACCGTCTGGATGGGACAGGCATCTCTCAGCAGGACATTCGCCGGGCGCGGGCTTTGGCTGCTCAGGTTTCGGTGGTGCTCGAAGTGGCGCACAACCTGCACCAATCCGAACAGCAGCGCCGCCGCGCGGAAGCTCTCACGCAACTGGCGCGAGACATCGATGGACTGCTGCGGCTTCCGGACTTTGCCCGCAAGTTTGCCGAGCGCGCCGTGGCATTAGCGGAAGCACAGGCGGGTGCGGTGGCTCTGTTTCAGGACGGACGATTGCAAACGGTGGCGTTCTATCCCGTGCCCGATCCCGTGCTCAATCCCGTGCCCAATGAAGATCGTCTGAGTCAGGACCTTTCCAGTGACGATCGCGCTGCCCAGTCCCACGTGGTCCGAAGCCCGGTACGCGCCGAAGGGCGCGCCGTGCAGCAGCAATTCACTCTGGCTCTTTCCGAATTCGTCTCCCAGCGGACGGAGGCCGTGGTCTCCGGCTCTGCCGCCGATCTGCTCGGTCAGGAAGTGGCTTCAACCTTGGGCTGGACCGACTTGGTGATGATTCGTCTCCCTGGTTCCAACGGAGAGCTGGCTGGCTTGCTCTGTCTTTCAGGGCGCGCCCGCCCTCTCGCGGTTGAAGACCGCGAACTGCTGGAAGCCATTGCCGGCCATGCCGCTATGGCTCTCGAAAATTCCCGCTTGTTCACTCGCATCGAACAGGCAAACCGGCATTGGCTGGAAATCTTTGACGCGATCACCGATTTCATCGTGGTGCACGACGAGGTGGACAAAGTTCTGCGGGTGAACCGTTCTCTCGCCGCCATGATTGGAGTTGCCCCCAGCGAGTTGATCGGCGTCAACATGCGTGCCCTGTTGGCTTTGACCAACGAAGGCGCGCTTTATTCCTGTCCCTTTTGCCGCTCCATGGGCGAAGACAGCGACGAATTCGTTCATCCCGCTCTCGACCGCACCTACCTCGTTTCCACTTCGCGGGTGCACGGCAGTTCTGGCGAGAATCTGCAAACCATTCATGTGCTCAAGGACATCACTGACCGGCGCGAGGCGGAGCGCCGTTACCGCGAATTGTTTGACAACATTCAGGAAGGCCTGTTCTTCAGCACTCCCGAAGGCCGGTTCATCGAAGTCAACGACGCTCTGGTGGCGATGCTGGGCTATTCCAGCCGGGAAGAACTCCTGCAGGTGGACATTGGTACGCAGGTCTATTTTTCGCCCGAGCAACGACAGCGCCACACTGATGTGCTCGAGAAAGATGGCCACCTGCGGAACTACGAAGCGACGCTTCGCCGCAAAAACGGCACGCCGATCTATGTCCTCATCAACGCTTTCGGAATGTATGACAGCGCCGGCCACCTTCTGCAAATTCGTGGACTGATGCTCGACGTCACCGGTCTCCATACCTATCAGTCGGAACTGCAGCGGGAGCGTGACTTCTCCGGCAAAATTCTGAGCAACACGCAGAGCCTCATCCTGGTCTCCGACACCGCGGGCCTTATCAGTTATGCCAATCGCCGCTGGTACGAAGCTGGCTTCGAGCAGCGTGAACTTTTGGGCCGTCCGCTACTGGAACTGGCGGCGCCCGGCTTCGTTCGTCCTTTGGCCGACGCGCTTCAAGCCATTCTCCGTGGGGCCCAAGTTGACAATCTGGAACTGCAGATCATGCGCGGAAACGGCCGTGCCGGTCAGTTCTCCGTGAACCTCAGCCCCATGCGCGACGAGGAGGGAAATATCACCAGCATCGTGGTGGTCATGACCGACATCACCGATTCCGCCGACCTGCGCGACAAGTTGGTTCATGCCGAAAAAATGGCGGCCGTGGGACAACTTGTCTCCGGCGTCGCTCACGAAGTCAATAATCCTTTGACCGCGATTCTCGGTTTCGCCGACCTGCTGATGGAAAATCCCGAAATTCCAGAAACTGCGCGGAAGGACTTACGCGTCATCCTGCTGGAAGCGCAGCGCACCAAGCAGATCGTGCAAAACCTGCTCAGCTTTGCCCGCCAGAAGCCGCCCCAGCGCAATGCCGTGCAGTTGAACCTCATCTTGCGCCGCACCATTCAGTTGCGTTCCTACGACTTCAACAGTCACGGGGTCGACGTGATCGAACATCTCGATGAAGGATTGCCCGACATCATCGGCGACGCCCACCAGTTGCAGCAGGTCTTTCTCAATATCCTGAACAACGCCTACGATGCGGTGCACGAAGTCGGCCGGCCCGCCCGCATCGAAATCATAAGCACGAAATCCGGAGATGCCGTCGAAGTTTCCTTCTGCGACAACGGTTACGGCATTTCCCATCCCGATAAAATTTTCGATCCCTTCTTCACCACCAAGGAGGTCGGCAAGGGAACCGGCCTCGGCCTGAGCATCTGCTATGGCATCGTGAAGGAGCACGGAGGCGAGATCCTCTGCCACAACAATGCCGACGGACCGGGAGCCACTTTCATCGTCCGCTTTCCCGCAGCGCCGCACACTGCCTCTCTGGGTGTGGCCGCAGGAGTCAATCAACCATGACAACCCCCGCCATTCAACACGCCCTCTTGCCGGTTCTTCTCATCGAAGACGAGCCCTCCATCATGGCTCTGGTCAGCGCCACTCTGGAGCGCAACGGCTATCACGTGGTGTGTACTGAGTCCGGCGCCGATGCTCTGCGCCTGCTCGAAAACGGGCAGTTCCTCGGCGTAGTTTCCGACATGCGCACACCTGGCGGCGTCGACGGCGCCCAAGTGCATTCCTGGATTTCCGCAAATCGCCCCGATCTGGTTGATAAAGTCGTCATTATTACCGGCGACTACGCCAACGAAGAAACGGTCAGCACTCTGCGCAAGATTGGCGCACTCTATCTGGAGAAACCGTTCCGCGTGCAGGATCTCATCTCCGCCGTCGAGAAGACCATGGGGAGAGCGCGGTGAGCCTGGCATTGAACAAGTCGCCTCTCGGGAAAGAAGACCTTCGTGTCCGCCTCTTGATCGTCGATGACGAGCAGAGCATTCGCAAACTCTGCATTACCGTCGGCGAAGCTCTGGGCTTTATTTGCCTGGAAGCCGACAGTGGCGAGTCAGCGTTGGTTCTTCTCGAAGAGCAGCCGGTGCATATGGTTCTCAGCGACATGGTTATGCCTCGTATGTCGGGCCTTGAATTTCTGGAGAAGGTTAAGAAACTTCTGCCGCGTACCGAAGTTGCGCTCATGACTGGACATGGGTCCATCGAGACCGCGGTTCAGGCCATGAAACTCGGCGCTTACGACTACATCACCAAGCCATTTTCTCCGCTCGAAGAGTTGCGGCTGTTCTTGCGTCGCATGGCAGAGAAAGTCCGCCTGGTCGAGGAAAATGAGTTCCTTCGCGAACGCATAGATTCCGAGACTGCCGTGCACGGCATCATCGGCTCCTCGGCAAAGATTCAGGAAGTGCTGCAAGACACGCGCACCGCCGTTCTTATCTCCGGCGAAAGTGGCACGGGAAAGGAGCTCATCGCGCGCGCCATTCATTTTCGCGGCGCGTTCTCGAACCGTCCCTTCGTCGCCGTCGATTGCGGCTCGCTCGTGCCCACGCTGATCGAGAGCGAACTCTTCGGCTACGAAAAAGGAGCCTTCACCGGCGCGCTGAAATCGAAGCAGGGACTGTTTCAATCCGCCGACACGGGCTCGGTTTTTCTGGATGAAATTGGCGAACTGCCGCTCGAGTTGCAGGCCAAGCTGTTGCGCGTGTTGCAGGAAAAAGAAGTGCGACCAGTGGGCAGCAACCAGCGAGTTAAGGTTGATGTGCGCATCATCGCGGCCACCAATCGCGATCTTGAAGCTGCGTACAAAAATGGAACCTTCCGCAAAGATCTTTATTTTCGACTTAACGTTGTTACCGTGCACGTCCCGGCGTTGCGCGAGCGCCGCAGCGATATTCCGATGCTGGTAAGTTGGTTTTGCGAACGTTATGCTCCGGGCGCGGATCTGCGTGTCTCCAGCGCCGCTATGAAAGCGCTGATGAATTACGACTGGCCGGGAAACGTGCGTGAGTTGGAAAACTGCGTGGAACGCGCCGTCGCTCTGGGCAACGGAACGCTCATCGACTTAAGCGATCTGCCGGCATCGGTTGCCGCATTGAATTCGGCCGAACGAAGTCCGTCCTCAGACGGTGTGCCGGAATTGGTTTCCGATCTCGCGGACGCGGCCGAAAGGATCTCTAGCGAGGGCGGAGCCGCGAACCAGTCGAGCACCACCGATCTCGAAGACATCGAACGCGCCACCATCCAGCGCGTCTTCGAGCAAGTTCACGGCGACAAAGCTCTCGCCGGCCGCATGCTCGGCATCAGCCGCGCCACGCTCTACCGCAAACTCAAGCGCTACAACATCAGCGGAGGCTCAGGCTCAGGGCCGTCAAGCCACACCCTGCAGTAAGGCGGTGACAGCATCCCCGCCCGTAACAACTCCGCCAGTTTCCGCGCATCGATGGCATCGCTCTTGCTCCCAGACTTCAACAGCGCATTCTTCCACGGATTACACACCACCAGCTTGGCCACACGCCGCACCAGCACATCGTAAAGCCATGCCGAATGCGTTCCTTCCTCGAAGGTCACATGCAGCGGGCCTCGCATCCCATGAATACAATCCAGAATCGCAGCCGCCCGCGTCGCCAACACCGTCCCCGAGGCCGGGTTGGCCAGCCCCCGTCGAACGGCAAGATCGGAACGTTTGTAAGGTATGTGCGGTATGGTACAGAAACCCGATTGTTTGCCAAACTAGCTCAAGGATTCCGCAGGCGCCTCTTCGCCAAGAGAGAAGGCTGCCATGGAAAACTCTCGCGTCGACGAACTGCGAGCTGAGGTAAGTCAACTACTCAAGAAGCAAAGCGAAGTTCTGGAATCACGAACCTTTGGCGCGGCCACGGACACCGAAATCCTCGAATACGAGATTAGGAGAGAAGTGATTCAGGAAATTTGCAATCAACTCGCCAACGCCACTTCGGTGTAGCAGCCATCACGCCACCCGCGTTCCGCCGTTCGGGAGGCTAAGCGTGGTCGATACCTGAGAGCGAAAAGCTCCCAGATCCTAGAGAAGAACGTAGAGACGATGAAGTGGCCAAAAGACGCAAGGTTCTAGCCGCAGCCGCGCTCTGGGGAGCGTGTGCCTGGTTCTTGAGCCTGGATGTCGATTTCCTTGTGACCAGGCTCCGCAACGCTCCCCATTGGCTCCTTCAAGGGTTTCGTGCTCTGTTCATGGGAGTGAGCGTCGCCATCGGCTATGCGATCTATCGGAAGTATCTGCTCGAACTACGGACCCGTAGCGAGAAGTATGCTGAGATTCGCGAGCAGATTCGCCGGCTTCTTGCCGATTTGCTCACCACTCCCGATGAAGATTTAATCCGCCACCTGCACCGCACCATCAAGCGCATTGAGCGACTGCTCAAACGCTACGACCCCCACACCCCTCACCTCGATGTGGAACGGAAAAAGTCAAAGGCTGCGTGAAACACTGGCCTCCTGTCCCCGGTTTATTCGGAATGGCGCTCTGAAACAGTAGTCCACGGCATTTGCGAAACTCACCGGGTGCGGTTCCGGTAGAGGCTCGCGTCGACCTGGCGGGTCATCGCCTCCATGTCCAAGCTCATCTCCAGGAACTGGACAAGTTTCCGTCCGATGTCTTCGGCATCGTACAAAACATCGTGGTAGGGAACGCGCAGGAGTTTTAGGTGTGACTTGCTGCCGAGCCAAGCGTCCACCTCACGTAAGTGGCTCGCGAATGCCACCGCGATAGCGGAGGTGTTCGTTCCCGGCTTGTCGGTTCCACGGTGACGAAGCATCGCTTCCTGCGATGCGAGAACCTCCGGCAACGGCCTCTGCATGAATATGACGCGATACTCGTGACCGTAAGGAAGAGAAAGCAAGAGACGCGAAACCACCTTCACCGCCTTGCCTTCCGCTTCGGCAATGCAGCCTGGATCCTTGGGAAGCTGCTTGATGCGCTCCCACTCGAGATAGCCTCGCGGATTATCCTCGTCGGCCTGGCGTTCGCCATCGGAGAGAACAGGCATTCCTCCCGCGGCCAGCATTTGCATCATCAGTGAAGTGCCTGAACGCGGCAATCCCGAAACAATTGTGATCATGCGCTCCTTGCCCTGATTGCTAGCGGTTGGAGCCTCGCGTTTGTGTCGCTAACAGCAACTGGATATCACCTTTGCTGCCGCCTTCGTCGACATGAATTGGCTTGCCAGAGTCTTCGTACTGTTGAATGAAATCTGGATCCATGTATTGACCTCGCTCAATGTCTTGCCAGGCGAACAATAAATATTCCCCCGGCACGACACTCCCAATCACAAATCGCCCCGACTGGTCGGCGATGGCCACGCGATAGTATTCGCTGTTCGAACGTCGCCTTCCCTCTGGGACAAGCGTGACCGAGGCCAAAGCCGCGACTTCATCATTATTCTTGTTCTTGTAAACCGTTCCCTGAATGCGTCCCGCGCCGGCCGCCAAACGAACTTCCACCGGCGGTGCGTGACCATGGCTTACCATCAGACTGGTCTCGCCT
>WNFJ01283013.1_pt1 | contig 12341 bp, 12 predicted proteins | sample 5400461 | NCBI WGS metagenome assembly WNFJ01 (sample SAMN13153349, study PRJNA577476) | soil metagenome | isolation source: 115 cm saprolite on Douglas fir-dominated hillslope | place: USA:California | collected 2013-09-17
GCGCAGGCGGATCGGTCGCGCGCGTCGCGCGCCACCGCAAGGTCGTCCGCGGTCCAGCGGCCTTCGCCCACGAAGACCAGCGCGCCGACCATCGAGCGCACCTGCGAATGCAGGAACGAGCGCGCGCAAGCGATGATGCGCACCTCCTCGCCGGTTCGTACCACGTCGAGCCGGTCAAGCGTCTTGACCGGCGATCTGGCCTGACAATCGACATGGCGAAAGGTCGTGAAATCGTGCCGGCCGACGAGGCCCTGCGCGGCCGCCGCCATGGCGGCAGCATCGAGCCGGCGCGGCACCCGCCAGGCGCGCCCGCGCTCGAGCGCCAGATCCGAGCGGCGATTGACGATCCGGTAGTGGTAGTGGCGCTGGCGCGCCGAAAACCTTGCGTCGAACGTGTCCGGCACTTGCTCGGCCGCCAGCACCGCGATCGGATGGGGCCGCAGCTGCGCGGTCAGCGCATCGCGCACGGTGTCGGGGTCCCAATCCCTGGCCAGGTCGACATGGGCGACCTGGCCTAGCGCATGCACGCCGGCATCGGTGCGCCCCGCGCCCTGCACCTTCACCCGCTCGCCGCAAAACGCCGCGGCCGCGGCCATCAGGGCGCCCTGCACCGAGGGGCCGGCATCCTGCATCTGCCAGCCGACGAAGGGCGTGCCGTCATACTCGATCAGGAGCTTGTAGCGGGGCATGAGAGGCCTTTAGCCGAGCCGCATGCCGGGCTTGAGCGGCAGGCCGCGCAGAAAGTCTTCCGCCGCCATCGCCCGCCCACCGGCCCGCTGCAATTCCACGATGCGGATCGCGCCGTCGCGGCACGCGATGGTGAAACGACCGTCGAGCAAGGTGCCGGGCTCGCCGCCACCGGGCGTTGTGGTGGTGCGCAAGACCTTGACCCGAACCGGCTTGCCGTCGAGCGCGAATTCGAACCAGGCGCCCGGAAAAGGCGAAAGGCCACGGATATGATCGTGCACTTGGCGCCACGGCTCCCGCCAATCGATGCGCGTCTCGGCGCGGTCGATCTTGGCCGCATAGGTGACGCCCGCTTCCGGCTGCGGCTGCAGCGCCAACGAGCCGCGTTCGAGCGCGCCGAGCGCGCGCCCCATGAGGTCGGCGCCGAGGCGGGCGAGCCGGTCATGCAGCTCGCCGGCGGTCGCGTCGGCTCCGATGGGCACTCTCTCGGTCATGGCGATCGGGCCGGTGTCGAGCCCCGCCTCCATCTTCATCACCGTCACGCCGGTTTCGGAGTCCCCCGCCATGACGGCGCGATTGATCGGCGCGGCACCGCGCCAGCGTGGCAACAGCGAGGCGTGCAGATTGAAGCATCCGAGCCGCACCGCACCAAGGATGGGCTTGGGTAGGATCAGCCCATAGGCGACCACCACCGCGGCATCCGCCCGATGCGCCGCAAAGGCAGCCTCCGTGTCGGGCAACCGCAGCGATTCGGGTACCAGAACCGGAAGCCGCAAGGCCGCCGCCGCGTGCTCGACCGGGCTCGGCGCGGGCGCCATCCCGCGTCCGGCGGGCTTGGGGGCGCGGGTGTAGACCGCCACGACCTCGTGACCGCGCCCGACGATCTCGATCAGCGTCGGCACCGCGAAATCGGGCGTGCCCATGAAAATCAGCCGCAGCGACATGAGAGCTCGAGCGCCGGAATGAGCGCGAACAGCTGCATCTCGCTCACTGGCATTCGCCCACCCTTTGCCCCTCGACGGTCATATGCCNNNNCTGGAGCTGGCGGCCGAGCATCGACGACGCGGTCGTGATCGTGGCCGAGTAATGCTCCGGCGCATCAAACAAGAACTCGCCCGTCAAATCCATGTCGAGTTGGCCGGTGCATTGCAGGTGCCATTTCAGCCGCTGGGGCGTCAGCTCGTGCTCGACCATTTCGCAGGTCGAATTGATGGTGCGGCCGACGGGGCTGAAGGCCTTTTCGAGGTCCGCCACGTCGGCGGGCGTGAGGCAGCGCATGTTCTGCTGCTCGCGTCCCGCCACCCCGTCAATGACGGGCCGGGTGAGAACACGCCATAGTCCGGGTTGTAAGCCGTCGGCGCAGGCGAATGGGGTGCTCAGCAGAACGAGCACCACCAGCGCTACCGCCCTCTGGCTGGCAAGAACCGCATGATTCATCGTGGAACTCCGAATTTCTTTCGCCTTAGCGGCAGTTTAGGCGGATCGTTAACTAGTCGCTAACCATGGACCAGGCAAATTTTGCCGGGACGGCGTCATCGGCAGCATTCGATGCCGGGGACCCGTGAAGCCCAGACGGGAAAACCGGTCCCGGCCCCTTGCCGGTTGCCTCGACATCCCGGCCCGGCTAAGCACTTGAATTGACGTGGTATTCAATATTTCGTGAAAGCCTTGGGAACTCTCGGTGGCTTCACGACTTATATCCGTATCAAGGCAAAAAGGGGGGAGTGTTGGGTCGTGCCTCAAGGGGCACGAGGTGGCGTCTGTTGGGTGCGCGTTTTCGTAACTGTCTATGAACCTTTTTCCCGGTCGAGGCGACTAACGCTTGAGACCTGGGAGGATGCCATGAACAACTCCTCGATGTTTACTGCGGACCGTGGGACCCACCTGAAGATCGTGGTCGTGTCCCTTGTTTGCGCCACGGTTGTGGCCGGCATCGGCATTGCCGCCCGCGTCAGCGTCCCCAATGGCCGCTTGGAGGCCACGGTCATTACGGTCGGGAAGCCGGTCACGGCCTCGACCACCGACGCCACCTCGATTCGCTGAGCCGTCTTTAGGCTTCAATCCGGCACAATGCGCGCCCATCCGGGCGCGCTGTCTTTTTGAGCTCTATTCGTCGAACTGGGATTCCGGCGGTGTCGGCTTGACCGCGGGCCCGGCTTTCGGGAGCGCTTGAATCCCAATGGACGTCATCAGCTGCGCGGGTCGCAGTCCGGCCGGCAGGCGATCAGGAACGAATCTCCAGGCGGCCAGCAAAGCCGCGAGCCCCATGACCAAAAGGGTCATGCAAACCCCCAGCATGCGCCAGCGGCCGCGGCTGCGGATCACATCGATTGCGATTTCCGCAGGGGTCTGCGTCGCCTTCTCGGTCTCTCCTGTGGCCGAAATCCCGCTTGCGGGGACATCCAGGGGCTTCGGTGGCTCCCCATCGGCTAAAACGTCGACCGGCTTCGGCATTTCCGCGTTTGCCGACGAGCCGGTTGCGTCCGGGGGCAACGGGCTCGGCGTCGCCTCTGCCGGCGGCTTGCCGGCGGGGGCCGGCTCGCTCCCTGAAATCTCGGCGATTTTCGCCTTGATCCGCTGCGATATCTTTGCATCGGGCTCGACCGGCTCGACCATGAGGTGGAGCTCGCCGAACCGGCGCTCCCAGATGCGCACCATGGCGATGAACCCATGATCCGTGCGCAGCAGCGACTGCGCGTTCGCCCGCTCCTCCGAATCGAGGGTGCCGAGCACGAATTCGGCGGCGAGCAGGTCCGTGTCCTCGTCGATCAGGAAGTTAGGCATTGCTCGATCTCGAACAGGCTGCGCCGGAGCGAGGCCTTGAGCAGGTTGGCCGGCATGTCGAGTTTCAAGGCCAGCTGGTCGCGGCTGAATGCCCCGTAATAGGCGAGCAGCAGCATGCGCTGGCGGTCCGGCTCGAGCCGCCCAATGCAAGTGAGCAGGCGCTTGAGCTCCTCCGGCATTTCGCGGCGCGGCAGCACGCCCGGGCTTTCCGCCTCTGCGAGCACGGGCTCGCCATCGTCGCCGCCGATGTCGGGCTTGCGGGCGAGATCGATTGCCCTTCGGCGGGCGATGGCGACCATCCAGGCGACCGGGCTGGAGAGTGCCGGATCGAACTCGCCGACGCCGCGCCAGACCTGCAGATAGGTCTCCTCCATCACGTCGGCGGCCAGGTCGTGCCGCCGTAAGATGCGCAGCACGACCCCGTAAATCTTGGCGCAAGTGGTGGCATAGAGGCGTTCGAAGGCCGCGACGTCGCCGCGGGCAACGGCGGCGAGAAGCCAAGTAATCTCAACGGGCGTCAACATCTGGTCCGCTACCCTCCGGCTTCGCCGTGCAGGGTCCGATTATCGCCGCCGAACCGACCGTTCGTCGAGACAGGAATGCAATGAATTACACAGGTGGGGCCCGAGCGGGTGACATTTTACGAGAGAGTGACCCCGGCTCCCGGTCGCCACCGGGCGCCTGGCGGCGCAGGGAAAGCCGGTCCACACCCGGAGAATTCAGAATTTGCCGAGCACGCGCCGAGGTGCTTTCAAGCACGGGCGCCGTTGCGCATCAACCCGATGGCGCCCAGTCCGGCCTGCTCGCGCGCATTCTCCTCCTCGCGCTCGCGCATCTGATCGCGCTCGTCGAGCAATTCGATCTTTTTCATCTCTTCGAACGCTTCGGCCAAGGCGTCGGTGGCACTCTCGAGCTGAATCTTGAGATCGTCGGCGGAGCGCTGCAGGTTATCCCGCCGCTGCATCGCCGCCTTGGCATAGGTCGGGTAGGCGAAATGCCCCGGATCGTGAATTCCGGCACGGTCCTGCTCAAACTTGATCTCGCGCTCCAGGTCACCGGCCATGCGCTCGAATTCGGCGATCATGCCCTCGATCTGCGCGATTTTCCGGCGCCTCTCGTCGACCTGAAACTTCTTGAGGCGAATGAGCGTTTCGCGTGACTTCATCGACACTTACTCCCCCGAAGCCCGGAATCTTGGAACCCGGGAATCCCGGGAGGGCGCGGACACGGCCGGGGAAAGCCGCTGTGGCCCGACCAACCGGCACTGTGGCAACATAACGTTAGTTTTCGGTTTCTATATCGCCCAGGATTTGCCCAAGGCGTTGATATCCCTACCCAGGCTCGGCCAGCGCTTTCACGCAATTCCCCCGCCGCGGTTACCGGGTTAGGGCCCAATTCTTAACTTCGTGTTTACCCGGGTCGTTAATCATTGCGTCACCGTCTGAGGGACATGTCAGGCAAAACTCGCCCGGCCAGAACGGCGGGGCGAGGCTGGTGAATCGGCTGTTGCCGGTTCCTAATGTGGAACATGAACTATCGCTTGGCTAAAAAACCCGCCCTGTGCAATATCTTAAGGCGATTCGCCGGCAGCCGCCCGGGGGATTGCGGCGCACTGGAATCAGGTTTTGTTAACCATGCGCGATTAGTGTTCCAAGTCTGTTTGTTCCAAAGCGTTTGCATGGGCCGCCGCTGCGGCGTGCCGACCTTAAGCCGGTAGCGGCGAGGAAGGGGACTGGCATGCGCGTATTGCTGATCGAGGATGATAGCGCCACCGCTCAATCAATCGAGCTGATGCTTAAATCCGAGAGCTTTAACGTCTACACGACGGATTTGGGCGAAGAGGGTGTCGATCTCGGCAAGCTGTACGATTACGACATCATCCTTCTGGATCTGAATCTTCCGGACATGTCAGGCTTCGAGGTTCTCCGCACCTTGCGCGTCTCCAAGGTGAAGACGCCGATCCTGATCCTGTCCGGCCTCGCCGGTATCGAGGACAAGTGCAAAGGTCTCGGCTTTGGAGCCGACGACTACATGACCAAGCCCTTCCACAAGGATGAATTGGTGGCGCGCATCCACGCGATCGTGCGCCGCTCCAAGGGTCATGCCCAATCGGTCATCCAAACCGGCGATCTCATCGTCAACCTCGACACCAAGACCGTCGAGGTGACCGGGGCTCGCGTGCACCTGACCGGCAAGGAGTACCAGATGCTGGAGCTCCTGAGCCTGCGCAAGGGCACCACGCTCACCAAGGAAATGTTCCTCAACCACCTCTACGGCGGCATGGACGAACCCGAGCTCAAGATCATCGACGTTTTCATCTGCAAGCTGCGCAAGAAGCTCGCCAACGCCTCGAGCGGGAAGAACTATATCGAGACCGTTTGGGGCCGCGGCTATGTGCTGCGCGAGCCGACCGAGGATGAAACCAAGATTTCCGCTTGATGATTCGCGTTCTCCGGAGGCTCTCTCCTCCCAACCCGGACGGTGCAAACCCCGCCAATTGGCGGGGTTTTTGCATTTCGGGATGCAATCATGTGAAGCCATTGCCCGATGCATGAGCGCCGGCGTCAGCGGATTTTGCCGGGATAGGGGCGGGATTCGCGCGGATAGCTTGTGCTGGCCGGCCCGGTGCCGCACAATCGAACGCGGAGCTCCGAAGCATGACCTCTGCGGACCGGTTGAGCCGGCGTTCCTTTCTCGTCAGCGCGGCTGCCAGTGGCGGCGGCCTGGTGCTCGGCTTCGAGCTGCCCGGCGGCTGCGAACCGGCGCGGGCGGCCGACGCGCCGGAGGTCAATGCCTGGATCGTGATTGCGCCCGACGATACGGTCGTCATTCGCGTGAGCCGCTCGGAAATGGGCCAAGGCGCCTTCACGGCGCTTCCCATGCTGGTCGCCGAGGAGCTTGAATGCGATTGGGGCAAGGTGAAACCCGAATATGCCTCGCCGGCCGAGAATCTCAGGCGTCACCGGGTCTGGGGCGACATGTCGACCAATGCGAGCCGCTCGGTGAGCGCATCGCAGCAGACCTTGCGCCAGGCCGGTGCAATCGCGCGGGAAATGCTGATCGCCGCCGCGGCGGCGCGCTGGGATGTGCCGACGCGCGAATGCCGGGCCGAAAACAGCATCATCACCCACCTGCCAAGCGGCCGCACCGTCGCCTTCGGCGACGTCGCCGCGGCGGCGGCCGCCATCAGGCCGCCCGCGCACGTCAAGCTCAAGGAATCCAAGGACTGGAAGCTGATCGGCACACCGCAGAAACGCTTCGATGTCTTGGACAAGATCACGGCTCGGCCGATTTACGGGATCGACGTGCGCCTGCCCGATATGCTCTACGCCGCGATCCGGCAGTGCCCGGTCTTCAGAGGCAATTTGCGATCGGTCGACGAAACCAAGCTCGCCGGCGTGAAGGGAGTCCGGCGCATCGTCAGGCTCGCGGATGCGGTCGCGGTCGTGGCGGAGAGCTGGTGGCAGGCGCAACAGGCGGTCGAGGCGCTGCCGGTGACCTGGGATTCCGGCGGCAATGAGCAGGTTTCGAGCGGCACCCTTGAAGAGGCGCTGCGCGAGGGCCTCGCGCGGCCTGACGGCATCGGCCGCCGCGACGGCGACGTCGCCGCCGCGCTGGCCGGTTCGGTGCGGCGCCTCGAGGCCGAATACCGGGTTCCATTTCTCGCCCATGCCACCATGGAGCCGCAGAATTGCACCGCCCATGTCAGCGCCGATCGGGTCGAGGTCTGGGCGCCGACGCAGGACGCCGAGACCGCGCTGGCGACAGCGGCGGATGCCGCCGGTCTGCCGCGCAGCAAGGTCGTGGTTCACCGCACGATGCTTGGTGGCGGCTTCGGCCGGCGCGGGGCAATCCAGGATTTCGTGCGGCAAGCGGTCCTGATCGCAAAAGAGGTCGGGGCGCCGGTGAAGCTCCTCTGGAGCCGCGAGGAAGACATCGGTCGTGCCTTCTATCGGCCGATGGCGCTCGCCCGGCTTGCCGCCGGCTTGGATGCGGGGGGGACGCCGACGGCCTGGCACGTTCGGGTCGCCGGCCTGTCAATCCTCGCTTCGGTCATTCCCGAAATGAACACGGTGATCGACCGGAACTTCCTGCAGAACTTTCTCGAAGACATGCCCTACGACATCCCGAACTATCTGGTCGATTATGCGGTGCGCAGCACCCATGTGCCGGTCGGAATCTGGCGCAGCATCTACTATTCCCAGAACGCCTTCTTCAAGGAGAGCTTCATCGACGAGATGGCGCATGCGGGAGGTCAGGATCCCTACCGGCTCCGCCGCCGTCTCCTGAACGGCAAGCCCAGGCACCTCGCTGTGCTCGACGCCGCCGCCACCCGGGCGGGCTGGGAATCACCGCCTCGACCGGGCGTTTTCCGCGGCATTGCCCTCAACGAGGCCTGTGGGAGCATCTGCGCGCAGGTGGTCGAGGCTTCGGTCAGCGACGCTGGCGCGGTGCGCGTCCATCGCGTGATATCGGCGATCGATTGCGGCCATGTGGTCAATCCGCTGACGGTCGAGCTGCAGACCCAAGGCGCCATCGTGTTTGGGCTGACGGCTGCGCTCTACGGCGAGATCACCATCGAGGATGGCCGCGTGCAACAGACCAACTTTCATGACTACGAAATGTTGCACATGGGCGACATGCCGCGGGTGGAGACCGTCATGGTCCCGAGCGCGGATTTGAGCGGCAGTGCCTGGGGCGGCATCGGCGAGCCGCCGGTCGCCCCGCTCGCGCCGGCGCTCTGCAATGCCATCTTTGCGGCGACCGGCCGGCGCATCCGCTCGCTGCCGTTGAAGAATCACGATTTGCGCGCGCAAAAAACCGCGCACTAGCCGGGACAGCGGTGGAGAACGGCCTTGTAGGTGCCCTCCTGTTGCGCCATGTCGAAGGTGTTGTTGTCTTTCTTGGTGAAGGTGACCGCACTCGCCATGACGGCGCCCGAGGTGAATTTGCAGGTGACCCGCATGGCGAGGCTGTCGCCGTCCTGTTGCTTGCTGTCGATCGAGCATATTCCGCCCGAATACGACACGTTTTGCGTCGTCACCTTGACGCGCAGGAATTCCTGCTGGCTGCCGTCGCCGCGACAGAGCTCGTTTTGCGTGTAAATGCCTTCAATGGGAAAGTCGCCCTGCGCGAACGCGCAATTCAGGACCATGGCCAATCCGGCGCCGACCGCGAATGTCCGCATGCGGCAGTTGCCGACCTGCCTGTTGCCGACCCACCGGTTGCCAATCCATTTGTTGCCGAGAATGTTCGACATACGCCCTTCCTTCGATGTTTCCGCGACTTTGCGGCTGATCAAGATCAATCGAAAGTCGTTCTATCGCATCGAAGACGCTTGAAACAACCCCATTGGGTGCCCGCATTGCATTACCCTGGAATGCGATGCGCAAGAGCAACAACCGGTCGCGACGTGTGAATTGCGCGCGAACGATGTCCGGAAGCGAATACCACAAATGTCCTCACAAACGTCCGCGTTCATTCGCAGATCGTCCAAGCACGCTGCCGAGATTCCGGAACCGGAGAAGGGCCGCTGCATCACCGCCCGGGCGCCGCCGCCGCCAGCCGCAGTCCCGGCCTGGGGTCGCACGCCGTCCTGCCCTTGGCCGCCCTATTCGGGGCGAAGACGCCGCGGCAATCGGGCAGCGGCTTGAAGCTGTCGGTGAGCCCGACCACGGTTTCGGCAGCGCCGAGCACGAGATAGCCGTCCTGCTCCATGATCCGCGCGATGCGGTCGAGCACGCGGGTCTTGGTCTCATGGTCGAAATAGATCAGCACGTTGCGACAGAACACCAGGTCGAATGGCCCCAGATGGGTGAATTCGTGCAGCAGGTTGAGCGGCCGGAATTGCACCATGGCGCGGACATCGGGGTTGATCTGCCAGGTGTTGCCGATCTGATCGAAATACTTGATGAGGAGCTGGATCGGCAGCCCGCGCTGGACCTCGAACTGGCTGAAGATTCCCGACTTGGCCTTTTCCAGGACTTGGGTCGAAAACTCGGTCGCGACGATCTCGATCTGCCGTCCGGCGATCATCTCGCCCATTTCCTTCAGGCGCATCGCCAGAGAATAGGGCTCCTGCCCGGTCGAGGCGGCCGCGCACCAGATGCGAATGCGGCGATGTGGCGCCCGGGCCGCGAGCAGCGCCGGCATGATCGTTTCCCGAAATTGCTCGAACGGAAACTTGTCGCGGAAGAAGAACGACTCATTCGTGGTCATCGCCTCGGCAACTTCGGTGACAAGCGGCCCGTTCTTCACGCCCCTGAGCTGCTGCACGAGCTCGGCCAAGGTGCCGATGCCGGCCCGGTGCGCGACCGGCAGCAGCCGGCTCTCAACCAGATATTGCTTGTCGGCGGCCAGCACGAGGCCGGAACACTCCTTCAGGAGCTTGCGCAAATAGTCATGGTCAGCGGGCGTCACGAGCGACTCCCGGAAAACAGATTTGTCAGCTTGGCGGCGATTTGATCGATCGGCAGGACGGCGCAGCACAGGCCGGCTTTGGTCACCGAGCCCGGCATGCCCCACACCACGCTGGTTTCCTCGTCCTGCGCGATGACGCTGCCGCCGGCAGCCACGATGTCGGCGGCGCCCCGCGTTCCGTCGGAGCCGATGCCGGTGAGGACCAGGGCGAGATTCCAGCCGCCCCACGCCGCGGCGGCCGAAGAAAACATGGGATCGACGGCCGGCTTGCAGAAATTGATCTGCGGGCCGTCATCGAGCGCGACCGACGGCACGCCGTCACGGCGGACCACCCGCAGGTGCCGGCCGCCCGGCGCGATATAGATCGCGCCGGCGTGGAGCGCCTCCCCGTCAACCGCCTCGTGCACCGGCCGGCCGCTGGCGCGCTCCAGAATCTCGGCCAGAATTGTCGTGAAGGTTGGCGGCATGTGTTGGGTGATCAGAACCGGAGCCTGATCGATGATGCCGCCGATGCGGCCCGCGATGGCACCGAGCGCCTGCGGTCCGCCGGTCGAGGAGCCGATCAACAGAATGCGTGGCGGCACCGACGGCCACGGTCGCAGCTTGAGGCTGCCGGGGTCGGCTGCCGGCGCGGTGTCGGGGCTGGCGACAGGGCGCAAGCCCGCGCCGGCGGCGTGACCGCCGATCTGTCCGGGTCGGGCGGGGGGAACCGCCCAGGGCAGCGCGCGGGCACGCTTCAGGCGCTGCTTGCGGCGCGCCCCCAGGGCGCGGATTTTTTCGATGAGATCGCGGCGAAACCCGGCGGAGCTCGTGATCTCGCGGGTTGATTCCGGCTTTGTAATATAGTCGGCGGCTCCGAGCGAGAGGGCTCTCAGGCTCACCTCCGCATTGCGCCGGGTGAGCACCGAGGACATGATCACGACAAGATCGCGCTTCTTCTCGAACAGGCGAGGCAAGGCCGTGATCCCGTCGATGCCGGGCATGTCGACATCGAGGATGACGACATCGGGATTGGTCCGCTCCACCTGCTCGATGGCTTCCCGGCCGCCGCGGAGCGAAGCCACGACTTGCAGCCCGGCTTCGGCCTCGATCCAGCGCACCAACAGGCCGCGGACGACGATGGCGTCGTCCACGATCATCACGCGGATCGAATCATGTCCGGGCGCGCTTCTCGGGTGCAGGCTGAGGTTGGCGATACTCATCGTGGAACGCAATCCTCGTGTTGACGCAGCGGAATGCCTACAACGCTGGCTGACAGGTCAGATCAACCCGACCTCTTGGAACTTGGCCTCGACGATCTCCTTGTCGAACGGCTTCATGATGTACTCGTTGGCGCCCGCATGCAGCGCGCGGGCGATATGAGCGACATCGTTCCTGGAGGTGCAAAACACGACCTTCGGCCGATCGCCATCCGGCAGACGGCGCAGGTTTTGCAGGAACTCGTAGCCATCCATCTTCGGCATGCTCCAATCGAGCAGCACGGCGTCGGGCATGGTGCTGCGGCAGGCTTCCAGCGCCTGCTCGCCGTCCTCGGCCTCGACGATTTGGAAGCCCAACTTCTCGAGAATCCGCCGCGCCACCTTTCGGATGACGCTCGAATCGTCAACGACCAAACAGGTCTTCATGGCAGCCTCTCTTCGTTCTGCGGGGGAGCCCGCCCATTTCTTCGGTTCGTCTGCTACTTCCAACGTGTTGCAAGTTCAGGCCGCTTCCGCCTGCTGGCCGAGGTCGAGCACGCGATCGACGTCGAGCACCACCATGAGCCGATCTTCGAGCCGATGAACGCCCGCCGACACGCGCGCGAGCCGTGCCTCGAGATGAACCGGATTGCCCTCACGACCGCTCGACGGCAGGTTCAGCACTTCGCCGATCGCATCGACCAGCAGGCCATAGGATTCGCCCTTGGATTCGATCCCGATCGCCATTCGCCTGCGAACCTCGCCCGGCGCCAGATCAAGTCGCCGGCGCATGTCGATTGCGGTCACGATCCGGCCCCGCAAATTGAGCACGCCGGCGATCTCGGGCGCAGCGAGCGGAACGCGCGTCAGCCGGCCGAGCACGAAAACGTCCTGCACCCGCGCGATCGGGAGACCGAACAACTGGCCCCCGACCGTCGCGGTGACATATTCCGTCATGATTTCGGGTACGCTCATCGAGCCACCTCCCTCGGGGATCAGCGGCATCAATTGGCCGCGATATTGCACCAGCGAGCGGCCGTTCGAGGACTCAATCTCGCGGACATCGATTTCTTCGAGGCGGGTCACCAACGACAGCAGCACCGCCCGGGGTTGCGGAGAGCCGGCGCGGAACACCAGCATCGACTCGATGCCGGAATCGTCGGCCTGGCGATCGGCCTGCTGCTCCGCCGCGGCGCCATCTCGCTCGGTGAACACGTTTCCGATCGACTGGGCAATGCCGTTCGGCTCGATGATCATGATGACCGAGCCGTC
>WNFJ01465809.1_pt4 | contig 12340 bp, 11 predicted proteins | sample 5400461 | NCBI WGS metagenome assembly WNFJ01 (sample SAMN13153349, study PRJNA577476) | soil metagenome | isolation source: 115 cm saprolite on Douglas fir-dominated hillslope | place: USA:California | collected 2013-09-17
CCAGCCGCAACGGCATGTTCGGCCAGGTGGACAGCGTGTCGCCCGACTACCTGCAGGTCATGCGCATTCCGCTGGTGCGAGGCCACGGGTTCGATAGTTCGGTCCGAGAAGACAGCCCCAAGGTGGTCATTCTCAATGAGTCGGCGGCACACCGCTTCTGGCCCAACCAAGATCCCGTCGGGAAGCGTTTCAAGTTTTTCGGCGCCGACGAATGGGTGCAGGTCGTCGGCGTGGCCCGCGATTCCAAATACAACACCCTGGGCGAAGACCCCACGCCTTACATGTACCTTCCCCTTCTCCAATACCCCAGTCCGGCTGTGACCGTGCTCTTCCGGACCGGCCCGGAAACGCAGTCCGTGCTCGGCGCCTTGCGCAGCCGCGTGCAGGAGCTGGACCGCAACTTGCCGCTCACGAATGTCTGGCCGATTGGCGAAGTGTTTTCCCAGGCGCTATGGGCCCCCAGGTTTGGCGCCAGCCTGCTCGCCATATTCGCCTTGATCGCCATGCTGCTCTGTGCGGTCGGCATCTACGGCGTGGTCAGTTATTCGGTAGGCCAGCGCGTACGCGAGATCGGCGTCCGCCTGGCCCTTGGCGCCCAGCCGGGGGACGTGCTGCTCATGGTGCTGCGGCAGAGCGCCGTCACCATGGGCATCGGCCTGGCCATTGGGCTGGTGAGCGCCTTTATCCTGGCCCGCTTCATCGTCAGCCTGCTCTATGGCGTGAGCGCCAACGAGCCGCTGGCTTTTCTCGGCATCGCGCTGGGGCTGGCTCTGGTGGGGCTGCTGGCCAGCTACGTCCCCGCGCGCCGCGCCGCCAAAGTGGATCCCATAGTGGCGCTGCACTACGAGTAACCGCCAAAATTTTCACCACCAGAGGACACTGAGGTTCACGGAGTAGATCTCGAACGACCCTCTGTGATCCTCCGTGCCCTCTGTGGTTAGAATGAGAGCATGGGCTTTTCCGAATTCTACGGGAACAAAGAACTTATCGGCCGCTTGCGGGAGATGCTAGCACGCGACCGCTTTCCCCATGCCGTGATTCTGGCAGGTCCGCAGGGAGCGGGCAAATACACCCTGGCCTTGATGCTGGCCCGGGCAATGAACTGCCAGGGGATCGGGAGATCGGGTGATCGGGTGATCGGGACATCGGGAACGGCTTTCGAAACCGACGGTCTCCCCGACTTCTGTGGCCGGTGTGACAACTGCAGACGGATTGCTGAGGCCCTAGACCTCGATGCCCGGTTCGCGGAAGCCGTGGAGGCCCGCGAAGGGCTGCGCGACACCGACAAGCGCGAGACCCGCATCTTGATCCAGACGCACCCGGACGTGCTGGTGATTCCGCCTGATCCGCCGCAGATGATGATCAAGGTGGACCAGGTGCGGCACGTGAATGTGACCATCCGCTACAAGCCGGCTGAGGCTCGCCGCCGCGTCTTCATCTTCACCACCGCGACATTCATGAAGGAAGCCGCCAACGCCCTGCTGAAAACTCTGGAAGAACCTCCGGAGTTTGCCACCATTTTCCTGCTGGCGCGAAATCCCGGCGAGCTCTTGCCCACCATCCGCTCGCGCAGCGCGGTACACACATTGAACCCGCTGCCGGCGGAAGAGCTGGAACAGTATCTGGCTAAGCAACGCCCGAAGTGGAGCGTGCGCCAGCGCCAGCTTGCGGCCCGGCTGAGCGGCGGTGCAGTGGGCCGGGCGCTTGCGCTCGACCTGGAACAGTATGTGGCCGCGCGCAAGGACGCTCTCGTCCTGCTCGGCACGGCGGCCCGGGCAGGCGATCATTCCGATCTCTTCCGTACCACCGAAACCTATCGCGGCGGCGCGGAAGGCAAAGAGAAGACTGACCAGCTTGTGGATACGCTTTATTCCCTTCTCAAGGACCTGATGGCCCTGTCCGCAGGCGCGCCGGAGCTGGTGCGCAACACCGATATTGCAGCGGAACTGAAATCGCTGGCCGTAGCGGTGGATTTCAACTGGATCGCCCAGGCAGCGCAGCAACTGGGCCAGGTGCAGAGCGGCATGCGCCGCAATCTGCTGCGCCCGCTCTCGCTGGATGCCTTTGCCCTGGCGCTGGAACGCTAGTTGTCGCCGCCGTTTTAGGACAATGGCCTTGCAGTCAATTGAAACTAACAGAGTGCTGTGTTAGGGTTAAGAACCAACGGCCCGCACTGAATTCCCGACGCATGCTTTTGGATTCGGCTCGGCCTCCGGTGACAAATGAAAGACGCAACCGACGCAACCGCAGCACGCCAGGCCCCGGAACAAACGGAGGACGAGTCATTCATCAGCCGAAAGCTGATCCGCCCTTCGTTGAGTTCTCCTCAGCCGCGGACCGAACCGGTCTCTGAACGCCGCGAGCGTCTGGAGCGCACCGATCGCCTGCCCGCGAACGGTCCCCGGCGCGGCTCGCCGCAGGACCAAACCCATGCCGAGAACTACTATTACCAGAAGCAGATCCAAAGCAAGACCTTGGTGGTGGTGGTGTTGAAAGACGGCGAACAAGTGCAAGGACTCATCGAATGGTATGACCGGACCTGCATTAAGCTAAGCCGCACCGGCGGTCCCCATCTGCTGATCTATAAGCCCGCCATCCGCTACATCTATAAAGCCGGCGAAGCGCAAGCAAGAACTTAAGTCATTTGACCAACAGAGGACACCGAGGGTTTTCCTCTGAAATCTCGAGGGCAGCGAGAGATCCCCTAAGTTTGCCCCGTTTCCTGCATGGCTAATCCGGCTGCCCAACGTGTTCACGCGCTTGGCCTCGCCTTGAGCGTCGGCGCCCCCTGTACCATTTCGCGCTTGCTTTTCCGATCAACATATGATAACGTTACATAATATAATATGATATCGTTGTAGAAAGCCTGGTGCTTAATGCATTTTTGCGCGGTGGCCGCGGACCCGGACCGTGGGAACAAACAGGGTAAACGGCGAAGCGTAGGCGGTTTGGGAGCGAAAATCGAGGCAAAAACGTGCTTCGACCGCCTGGTCACCAGGCGGTCGAATGGACTAACTGCCTTTGTTTGCAATAAAAGACTGCTACCCCCGGGTGGGGGGCGAAGAAATCACGATTTTCCACAGACGGCAATAGAGCACGCCGCAGGGCACGCTCCAGTCTGGCAAAGCCTCCCGGTAGAGAAGTCTCACAACTTCGGCAGCACGATCCCCGCTTGCCTCTGGTACTTGCCGGCCTTGTCTTTGTAGCTGACGTCGGGCGGCTCGTCGCCCTGGAAGAACAGGATCTGGCAGAGACCTTCGTTGGAATAGATTTTCGCGGGCAGAGGCGTGCTGTTGGAGATCTCAAGCGTGACAAAGCCTTCCCACTCCGGCTCGAAGGGCGTAACGTTGACGATGATGCCGCAGCGCGCGTACGTGGATTTGCCCACGCAGATGGTAAGCACGTCGCGCGGAATCTTGAAGTACTCGACCGACCGTGCCAGGGCGAACGAGTTGGGCGGAATCAAAACCGAGGCGCCCTTTACGTCAATGAACGACCGCTGGTCGAAGTTCTTGGGGTCTACAATGGCGGAGTTGACGTTGGTGAAGATCTTGAATTCATCGGCCACGCGTAGGTCGTAGCCGTAGGAAGAAAGGCCGTAGGAGATCACGCCGTCGCGGACCTGGCGGTCGTTGAAGGGGTTGATCATGTCGTGTTCCAGGGCCATCCGGCGGATCCAGCGGTCACTTTTTATCGCCATTGAAAACAGTTCCTTGGGTGCTTGGTGAAGCAGATTTTGCTGGTGAACAAAGGAGTCATCTTAATAGGCGGAAAGCTCCATTGACAACCAGCGTAAAAGTCCCATAGTATCTGCAAGTTACGCCCCCTTTCGACTTTTTGAGGAGAGCTGACCCGTGATAAAGCTCGATATCATCAATGAAGTGGTCAACAAAACCGGCATCACCAAGACCAAGGCCGAGCTGGCGGTAGAGACGGTATTTGCCAGCATGAAGAAGGCCCTGGGACAGGGAGAGCGCATCGAACTGCGTGGGTTTGGCGTGTTCAACGTGCGTCCACGCAAGACCGGCATCGGCCGCAACCCGCGCACCGGGGCCGAGGTCAACATTCCGCCGGGCAAGGCGGTGCGCTTCAAGCCAGGGAAGGAGCTGCAGTCCATCGACTAGGCTGGCTGATCAGGGCCATTTGTTCCATGCCAGACAATCCTCCCCCTCCGCTCGAATACCAGATCTTTGATCCTGAACGCCAGGAAATCAGAGTGGTGTTGGTGCCGCCGCCGAAGAGGCGGTACTGGCTCCATGCCCTGCTGTTTCTGGCGACCATTTTTACGACACTCTGTATCGGAGCCCGGCTGCAATACAATTTCGATCACAATCTGCCGGCTTTCTCCAGTGAAGTTTCCCGAGACTTGGACTACTGGCCCTGGTCGTGGGCGCTGCAGGACTGGCACAGATTACTGCTGGGTATTCCCTTCTCAGCATGCCTGCTGGGAATCCTGACGGCGCATGAGTTTGGCCATTATGTTCTCTGCTTGCGCCGCGGGGTATATGCCACGCTCCCCTTTTTTATCCCGGCGCCGACATTGATCGGGACGCTGGGCGCGTTCATTCGCATCAGGTCTCCAATCCGCAGCCGGTCGGATTTGTTCGACATTGGTATTGCGGGCCCGATTGCCGGTTTCGTAGTGGCGGTCCCGGTGCTCGTCTTCGGTCTGCTGGCTTCCAAGCCGTTCACGGCGGAAACGGCGAATACAGACATCGCCTTCGGCCTGCCGCTCATCTTCAAACTCACCCATTGGCTCCTGGGAATACTAGGCAGCCGCATGGCTGCCCACTTCAGCGCAGGAGAACTGTATCTGCACCCTGCCGCGTTCGCGGCATGGTTTGGCATGTTTGCCACGGCGCTGAACCTGCTTCCCGGAGGCCAACTCGATGGCGGGCACATCATTTTTGCTCTCCGGCCGCGCCTGCACCGCGTCACTACCCTAGTTGCCGTTGTGGTCCTGTTGCCGCTGAGCTGGTATTTCTGGGCAGGATGGCTCCTGTGGGCGGCCGTCTTGCGCATGACTGGCAGCCGCCATCCCGAGGTACCACTGCGCCCGGGAGTGGACAGGAAGCGCTGGCTACTGGCGTTCGTGGCCTTGGTGTTGCTGGTCCTGACGGTGACGCCCGCGCCGCTCCAGGGATCGCTCAAAGAATACCTCCAAGAACGATGGCAGCAGCGCCAACCCTCAAAGTAGCGATAGCGCGTCCACGTCCACAATCACGTTGGTTCGGGGAATTTTCTCCTGGCCGGCGAAGGCCAGCATCTGGCGCAGCGTGGTGTTGAGTTTTTCGCGGCTGGCGGCCTTCAGGATGAAGTGATAGCGGTAATCCCGCTTCAAACGCATGATAGGCGCTACCGAGGGTCCCAGCACGCGCACGCCCTCATGGCGCGTGTTCTCAAACCATCTGCCCAGCTGGCCGGTCCAGCGGAGCGTCTGGTCGAGCTTGTCACTGCGCAGCAGCACGTTGGCGAGCGCGCTGAAGGGCGGGTAGTGCATCCAACGGCGAAAGCGGACTTCCTTCTCGTAAAAGCTCGCGTAGTCATGGCGCTGGGCGAACTCGATGGCGTAATGATCGGGATGAAATGTCTGCAGGACAACGCGGCCCGGCGTCTCGCCGCGACCTGCGCGCCCGGCGACTTGAGTCAACAACTGGAACGTCCGTTCGGCCGCCCGAAAATCAGGGAAGCCCAATGCATAGTCCGCGCCCACCACGCCCACCAGGGTAACGCCGTGAACATCGTGGCCCTTGGCGATCATCTGCGTGCCCACCAGCAGGTTGATCTCGCCGGCGTGGAACTGGTTGAGCACGCGCTCAAAATCGTGGCGGGTGCGCACGGTGTCGCGGTCCAGGCGGCCGATGCGGGCCTGGGGAAAAGCCGCGTGCAGCCGTTCTTCCACCTTCTCCGAGCCCGCGCCGAGAAAATAGATGTATTCGCTGTCACACCCGGGACAGCGCTTGGGCACCGCCTGCCTGTAGCCACAATAGTGACACTCCATGCGGTAGCCGGACTTGTGGTAGGTCAGGGCGATGGTGCAGTTCTTGCATTGCAGCGTCTCGCCGCATGAGCGACAGAGAACGATGGACGAGTATCCGCGCCGGTTGAGCAGGATCATGGCCTGCTCGCCGCGTTCCAGGCACTCGCTGACTTCGCGGACGAGCGGGCCGGAAAAGAGCTGGTCTTCACCTTGACGCTGGAACTCGAACTTCATGTCAACAATTTCGGCCTCCGGCAGCGGGCGGCGCTCCACGCGTTCGGTGAGTTCGAGCAGCTTGTACTTGCGCGTTTCAGCATTGTGGTAGGACTCAATCGACGGCGTGGCCGAGGCCAGCACCACCACCGCCTGGCTCAGCTTGCCGCGCATCACCGCGACGTCGCGGCCGTGGTATCGCGGCACCTCTTCCTGCTTGTAGGAAGAGTCGTGTTCCTCGTCTACCACCATCAGCGCCAGGTTGCTGACGGGAGCAAAAACTGCGGAGCGCGTGCCCACGACGATCCGCGCCTCGCCGCTGCGGATGCGGTGCCACTGCTCGGCACGTTCGTCGCCGGAGAGCGCGGAGTGCAGGATGGCCACTTGGCCGCCGAACACCTGATAGAGGTTGGCCGCCGCTGCCGGCGTAAGCCCGATCTCCGGGACCAGCAGGATCGCTGACCGGCCCGACTCGAGCACCGCCTGCATCGCCGCCAAGTAGACCGCGGTCTTGCCCGAGCCGGTCACGCCATGCAGCAGCGAGACCGAGAACTTCCCTTCCTCAACCGATTTCTGGATGGACTCGAGCGCCGCCTTTTGCTGCGGGTTGAAGATGAAGTCCAGATGCGCGGGACCGCGACGTTTGAGTCCAGCGACGTTGAACTCTGCGGCCTCTTCCGTGATCTCTACGATTCCCCGTTTTACCAGGGTTTGTAACGTCGTACGGGGAACGTTCAACTCGCGAATTCTCTCCATCCGGACGCGGCCCTGGCTCTGCTCGAGAAAAGCAATGATTTTTCCCTGGTTGTCATTGAGCTTGAGCTTGTCGTTGCCGGCTGTCTCTTTCAGCACCACAATCCGGACGGTGCGCCGCGCGTCCCGCACGGAAGATGCATCCTGGCGGACAATCCATCTCTTGCGCACCAGGTTGTCCAGAGTTTTCCGGTCGGCGGCGGTGGCTGAGCGCAGGGTTCCTTCCAAGGCATCGTCGGACATGGCCAGGTAGTCGAGTACCGCGTACTCGAGCATCTGTGCGTCCACTTCCTGGCGGGAGCGGCGCGAAGATCCAATCGTCGCGGAGGCATGCAGTGCCTCGTGGCCGGCTTCAGTGACGGCGTAGACCTTCGCCTTCTTGATCTCCGCCGCCAGCGGCAGCATGGTCCGAAAGACCTCGCCCAGCGGCGCCAGGTAGTATTGCGCGATCCATTGGCCCAGGCTCATCAGCATTGGGTCCAGCACGGGCTCACGGTCCAACACCTCCAGCACGGATTTGGCCTGCATGGAGGGCTCGCGGTCGTGCAGCGCCGTGACCACGCCGGAGAGGCGGTCATTGCGAAACGGCACCAGCACCCGCGCGCCGATCAGCGGCGCCTCTCCGCTGATCCGGTACGTAAACGGGATGATTGTACTTTGCCGGACCTCGCCGTCGCTTCCCGTTCCGCAGCGGCCGGCAGCACATAACTGTTTTGATTCTCTACTCAGTATCTTCGAGTTAACACAGCGGAGCCCAAAGTGAGCTTATAATGCTTCGCATTGACAGTGTGTCCAGCTCCGTATCCGCGCTGGTCACGAAGCAGTACGCGTGCCGGGACCGGGCCCTACAAGGCAGGCAAGTGGGAAGCTGGGATTGGCCAATCGCGGAAAAACACGAGGCAGCAGCAGGAAGATTGTTCGGGTTTACCAGCCAGGGCTTATATATAATGGTGAGCAATTGGAAGCAAGCCTGGGATCATTGGCACGGGCAAGACGGAACCCAGTCCGGCGTGCAACGCCGCCGCATCAATATGAAGCGCAGTTTTCTTTTCCTCCATCAAGGCCGGCTGACGGGCTTTAGCGCCCTTGCGCTGACCCTGCTGGTAACGGTCCTGTCGGCTCTGCTGAGCCTGGCGGCGCGTCCTGCAATCTACGCGACCCCTTACATGCTGTTCTCCGGAGCGGTTCTCGCCAGTGCCTGGCTGGGCAGCTTCCGGCAAAGTCTTGTCCCGATTGGATTGGGAGCCCTCTTTGTCAATTATTTCTTAAGGCCCCCCGGAGGGCATTTCTCGCTTAGCCCGGAAGACCTTCAACGCGCGGCGGTTTGGGCGTTAGTCGCTGGGACGTTTGCGTTTTCTGTAAGCAGACTACGGGCATCCGAGAGCCACGCGCTCAAAGTCCTGGCCGGCATTGGTGATGGCTTCTTCGTTTTGGATCGCGATTGGAATCTGGTCTACATCAACAAGGCCGGCGCCCAGGCGACCGGCAAGTTCAGCCATGAAATGATTGGACGAAACTACTGGGAGGTCGTGCCCGAAGCCAAGGGCACGGTGGTCGAACAACAACTCCGAAGGTGCGCCGCCGAGGGCTTGCCCTTACGATTTGAAACCCGTACGCAGCGGCTCCAACGGTGGCTCCAGTTCCGCGTCTACCCTTTTGCTGAAGGGATCAGTGTTTTCTTCCAGGACATCTCCGAGGCTAAAGAGCGCGAGGAAAAGCTTCGCTCGAGCCTGGAGCGCCTGGCCACGGCCCACAAGGCCGGACAGATGGGGATCTTTGAATGGAACGTCAAGACCAACGAAATCATCTGGACAGACGACACTTACCGGATTCACGGCGTGACCCGGGACGAGTTCGACGGCAAGTTTGAGACGTGGGCCAAGACCCTGCACCCGGAAGACCTCCCGGCCGTTCTGGCCAAGATCCAAAAGGCGCTCGAGAACAAGAGCGAATTCCTTGCCGAATATCGCGAGGTGTGGCCCAATGGGGAAATCCACTGGTTCGGCGCTCATGGACAAGTGATGGTGGATGAGCGCGGGGATGCCACCGGCATGGTGGGAATCTGTTCGGATGTTACCCAGCGGCACTTGGAAGAAGAAGCTTTGCGCCGGTCGGAGAAGCTGGCCACTGCCGGCCGGCTGGCGGCCACCATCGCTCATGAAATCAACAACCCGCTGGAGGCTGTCACCAACTTGGTTTATCTCATGCGCCAGGATCGGGGCATCAAGCCTAACACCAAGGAACTGCTGCGCCTGGCCGATGAACAACTGGCCCGCGTGAACCATATCGCCAAACAGACCCTGGGCTTCTACCAGGATCGTAACGTGCCGGAAGCAGTGGACGTGGTGCAGACCCTGGAAGGTCTGCTTTCTATCCTCCAATCCAGCATCAACGCCAAACAGCTCCGCATCACCCGTGAGTATGAGAACGCTTGCCTGTTGCGCGGCTTCCGTGGAGAGCTGCGGCAAGTGCTCTCCAACCTGCTCACCAATGCCATTGACGCTTCGCCCAGCGGCGGCACATTGATCCTGCGAGTGACGCCGGAAAGAAGTGCGGAGCAGATCGCTCGCGTGCATATTGAGGTCGAAGACTTTGGAAGCGGCATCCATCCCGGGGACCAGTCGCGCATCTTTGAGCCCTTCTTCACCACCAAATCGGATTTTGGGACCGGTCTGGGTCTCTGGGTAACCCGAGAGTTAGTGGAGAAGCACGGCGGAACCATTGCCTTCCGCAGCAACTGCCAGGATGGAATCAGCGGAACCTGCTTCTCCATTGTATTACCCGCATCGGAGAGCGGCATCCAAGCCGCCGCCCTGGGTGACGAGGCGAAGGCAAGCTAAGGGCGCTGGACTAAACCCAGCGCTCACCTTAACGAACTAAAAGTTCCCCTTCAGCATTTCGTGACACAATGCGTGGCGTTCTGCACTTGGCAATGAGCGGGAACATACTTTCTCGGGTAGAATGTTCCTAATTAAGTGTCTGTAAACAATGCTCACAAGGCGTTGCCGGAAGGCACACGAGTTCGCACCACACGCTAGCCATGATTACGGTTTCAAAAGAGGATTACCTCAAAGCCATAGCCGAGGCCGAGGCGGAGGGCGAGACCGTTATTTCAGCTACCCTGGCGCATTGGCTTTCGGTGACCCGCCCAGCGGTGACCACCGCGCTGAAACGATTGGCGAAAGACGGCTTGGTCAGGGTGGGGAAGGACGGCCGCGTTCAACTGACCGGCGAAGGGCGCGGGGTGGCCGAGCGGACCATCCTCCGCCATCACCTGATCGAACGCATGCTGACCGAAATCTTCGGCATGCCCTGGTATGAGGTCCACGACGAGGCAGAGCGGCTGGAACATGCAGTGTCCCCGGCTTTTGAGGAGAAACTTGTCGCCAAGCTTGGCCACAAGGATGCCTGCCCTCACGGCAACGGCTTAAGCCTGCGCAGCGATTCCGAGCGCCGGAAGCATGGCTTGTGCCTGCTCAACGAAGCCGACGAGGGAAAGAAGTACCAGGTCAAGAGCGTGTATGAACGCGACCGAAAGCTGCTGGAATTCTTTGATCAAGAAGGCCTTCGCCCCGGTACGGTTGTATCCCTCGACTCGCGCAACTACGATGGTACCGTCAGCTTGACGGTTGGAAAATCGCAGGTCCGGCTGGGCCTGCCGGCCGCAACCAAGGTCTGGGTCGCCAAAACCTGAAGCCTGATCTTTTCCCGCCGAAGAGCGCCGGCCTTTCCTTAAATGGCCCAACCCTGGCGCATGCCTCATCTGACACCGGAACAGATGGTCCGCCTGTTGCCCCACAAATGGTGCAGCCCTGCCGATTGTTCTTGACTCTCGGATAATATAGTATATATTTTTGGTTAACCATGGTTAATTACCCGAGTCTTGGGGACAGGCGGCTAACCGTGGGCAACGAGGGCTTGTGAACTTTGCACCCATGATGACCATCTCCAAGGAAGATTATCTGAAGGCCATCGCCACAGCAGAAGCTGAGGACGAAAAAGTCATCTCCGCGACGCTTGCCAGCTGGCTTTCTGTCACGCGGCCGGCCGTGACCGCGGCGCTGAAGCGGCTGACCCGAGACGGCTTAGCCCGGGTCGACAGGGATGGACGGGTTCGGCTGACAAGCGCGGGACGCGTCGTCGCCCAACGGACGATTTTCCGCCATCACCTGATCGAACGCATGCTAACCGAGCTGTTCGGGATGCCCTGGCACGCCGTGCACGAAGAGGCCGAGCGCCTGGAGCATGTTGTGTCACCAGCCTTTGAAAAAAGACTGCTGGAGAAACTGGGCCGGAGTGATATTTGTCCGCACGGCAACGGATGGGCCCTTGAGAGCGCGGCAGAACGCCGCAGGAATGGGCTGTGCCCGTTGCATGAAGCCCAGGAAAAGCAGAACTACGTGATCGCCAGCGTGTTCGAACGCGATAAGAACCTCCTGCAATTCTTCGACCGGGAAGGCATTCGCCCGGGCACGGCAGTCGCTGTGCAAACGAAGCATTATGACGGTACCACGACTCTGACGATCGGCAATCGATCTTTACGGCTTGGCGCTCCCGCCGCCATCAAGATTTGGGTCAAAAAAGCTTAGCGGGTTTGCTTATGAAAGTGCCTTCAGATATGAAGCCTGGGTTGGCCTTGGAGCAATCTGTTCCCGGCTGCCTCGACAACGCGTCGATCACGCATGAGGACCTCGAGCGGGCCCAGGATCGGGCGCGTGTTCTTTCGGCGCGCCGGCAGCGCGGATTTTTTTCCAGGTTCCGGCTGTTGTGGCTGCTGATCGGTCCGGGCATCCTGGTGATGCTGGGAGAAAACGACGGGCCGAGCATGCTGTCCTATGCCGCAACCGGGGCGCGGTTTGGCATTGGATTTTTCCTTCCCTTCATTATTCTCACCTTCACCATGGCGGTGGTCGTGCAGGAAATGACGGTGCGCCTGGGCGCCGCCACCCATCGCGGACACGCAGAGCTGATTTTTGCCCGCTTTGGGCCTTTCTGGGGATGGTTCTCGATGATCGATTTGGCGATCGGCAATTTCCTGACACTCATTGCCGAATTTATCGCCATTCGAGCCGGGCTCGCGTTTTTCGGCGTGCCGCCTTTCATGGCCATACCTTGCGCCGTTCTGGTCCTGTTCTTCGCCCTGCTGACCCATCGTTACTGGACTTGGGAACGCATCACCCTGGCGATCGCCGCCTTCAACCTGGTGTTCATCCCGCTGGCTTTTCTCACCCGTCCCAACTGGAACGCCGTGGGACATGCCCTGGTAACCTGGGGGCCGCTCACCGGCGGCATGAGTAGCGGCGCTCTGCTCATCATCTTGTCCAACATCGGCGCCACGGTCACCCCTTGGATGATCTTCTTCCAGCAGAGCGCCACCGTGGACAAGGGGCTCAC
>WNFJ01689093.1_pt1 | contig 12340 bp, 7 predicted proteins | sample 5400461 | NCBI WGS metagenome assembly WNFJ01 (sample SAMN13153349, study PRJNA577476) | soil metagenome | isolation source: 115 cm saprolite on Douglas fir-dominated hillslope | place: USA:California | collected 2013-09-17
CAACGTCGCCCTGGAAGGAGCCAGCTTCATCAACGCCTTTAGCCGTGGGCAAGCGCGCAAATTAGCACAGCAGCTTCCCAAGCCCACCGACAAGCTGGATGAGCAGTCAGCCCGGCTAATCGCGGTGGACCAGGGCCTTGCCGCGGTGGTCACCGGGTCGCTGAGTCGCCGCGGCGAGGGCTACAAGCTGTCCGTGGAAGCGTTGGACGCCAGGACCGGCAACTCCATTGCAACGGCCGAAATGAGCGCTTCCAACAAAGACGAACTCTTGCTCGCAGTTCCTAAGCTCGCCGCCCCGATCCGCAAGGCACTCGGCGACACCACGCCGGAATCGGTCCAGCTCGCCGCCGCCGGGGGAGCTTTCCAGGCCGCATCACTCGAGGCCGTCCATCAGTATGGCTTAGCGATGGAGCAGCAGTTCGCCGGCAAAATGGAGGACGCATTCAAGTCTTTTTCGAAGGCTGTGGAACTCGATCCGAACTTCGCGCGTGCCTACTTTGGCATGGCCGGTACATCTACAAACCTGAATCGGCTGCAGGATGCACAAAACTACTTCAAGCAGGCGATGGCACACGTGGACCGTATGACCGAGCGAGAGCGGTACCGCACCCGCGGCGCGTACTATCGCACAATCGGGGACCTGCAGAAGTGCGTGGAAGAATACAGCGACCTGGTCAGGCAATATCCCGCCGATAATATCGGCCATCTGAATCTGGCAACTTGTTACAGCGACTTAAGAAATATGCCCAAGGCGTTGGAGGAGGTGCGGCGGGCGGTCGAGATTTCACCCAAATCGGCGTTCCAGCGAAGAAATCTGGCGCTCATTGCGGCCTATGCCAGCGACTGGCAGACGGCGGAGCGGGAGGCACGGGCGGCGCTGCAACTCAACCCGTCTTACGAATTGGCGTACCTCACTCTGGCGTACGCTGAAATTTTGCAAGGACAAGTGTCTCAAGCAGGCGACACCTACCGGCAACTCGGGAAAATCAATAGGTTGGGCAGTTCGTACGCTACGTCGGGTCTCGCGGATGTGGCTCTGTACGAGGGCCGTTTTTCCGATGCAGTGCGAATACTGAAAGAAGGTGTCGCTGCTGACGGGGCCGCGACGAACTTGTTCGCTCCCGAGAAGTTAGCTGCGCTGGCCTATGTCCAGCTCTTACGGGGACAGAAGAAGTCGGCTATCGACGCCGCTGAGCAGGCCCTGGCCAATACCCAGAAAACGAATGCCCGGTTTCTGGTAGCGCGCATCTTTGTGGCGACCGGCGAAATCGGCAAAGCACGCTCGCTAGCCGTCGATCTAGCTTCCGATTCGCATCCAGAGCCTCAGGCCGACGCTAAACTCATTGAGGGTGAAATCGCCCTCAAGACTGGCAATCCACGCCAGGCCATCAAAGCCATGACGGAAGCCAACCAAGTATTGGATACTTGGAACGGCCGGTTCGACCTCGGGCGAGCCTACTTGGAAGCCGAACTTTTCACGGAAGCTGATTCCGAATTCGACCGGTGCATTGAGCGGCGTGGCGAGGCGTTGGAGTTGGATGATGGGCCCACCTACGGCTACTTACCCGAGGTTTACTATTATAAGGGGCGCGTGCGAGAGGGACTGAACAGTCCAGGTGCTGCTGCCGATTCCTACCGTAGCTATCTAAGCATCCGTGGCAAGGCTGGCGAAGACCCCTTACTTCCTGAAATCCGCCACCGCCTCAGCCAGTGGGGGATACACTAGAAAAAACGACGGGCGGTTTCGCCGCCCGTCGTTGCCTTCCAGACCTCCGTCAATTGTTTTTCTGTCCGCCCAAGCACCGGGCGGACCGTCCGCCAAGGCGGCCCACTGCGTTGAGACAGTCCTCAGAATTTCACGAGTCCGGTAGCCTGGGCCGACGCACCGCTCTGGGCCCCTTGCTCCTTGTTCGTACCCGTCACGAAGTATGTGTACAGGGTGTTGTTCTTGACGTTGGGGTCCGTAAACGTCGTCGACGGCGGCGCGCTCTTCGAAGACGCCAAACAGCGCCTGGCTGAGCTGAACAAGAGGTAGCAGCGAATCTGCAAATCTCCTGCCCGCAGAAGCACGGACTGTTAGGCGTCGCCTCGGCCCGTGAGAAGCCACTCTTTGTGGCGCAGCCTTCCATTCGTCTCCAGCCCCTGCGAGCGTCGGCTCGGCTGGCTGAAGCCGGCGCCACCTGTCTGATGACTGCTACTGGCCAGTGGCTCCCTTGGAGAAATTGATCGTTATCGTCTGCATGTTGGATGGGCCGCTCTTATTACCGTTGTTTGGGCCGCTATCTGCACCGAGTGCTGCTGTGACGAAATACGTGTACGTCACGCCGTTCTTGACGTTTGGATCGGTGAAGGCGGTCGCCGGCGGGGTGCCCGGTACGTTCCCGATGTTGACCGGCAAGTTGGTTGGTGAGATCGGGCCATTCGTCGTGTTGGCGCGCCAGATGAAATAGGTGCGAATCTGGCCAAAGCCGGGCGCGCTCCAGTTCAGGTTGATGAAGTGCGCGCCAGGCGGCTCCATTGCGCTTAGCCCGGTCGGGTGGTCGACAGTGGAGTTTGCCAGATCAAAGTCCGATTCCACACCTCCGGAGCCGAGGCCGAGCGAGCCGCCCGAGCCGAGGCCGAGCGAGCCGCCCGAGCCAAGGCCGAGCGAACCGCCGGAGCCAAGGCCGAGCGAACCGCCGGAGCCAAGGCCAAGCGAGCCGCCGGAACCGAGGCCGAGCGAGCCGCCGGGACCGCTGTTGTCGAACGTGCCCCAGACGTCTCCGGAGAATCCGAACACACCTGGCGCGCTGCCGATTTGCCGCAGGTCGAGATTGGCCCAGTCGTTAAACCCGGCAAATGGCGAATCCCGGTTGCTGCCGCTGGAATTGAACAAATTGTCGTTGAAATTGATGTCCTGCGCGAAGCCGACGCCCGTCGTATTCCCATCGTTGTTCCAGTCGATGGCGCCGGGCACGAGTGGTCCCTCCACGCGTACCATCTGTGCTCCATCGGTGATGGGAGTGCCGTCGCAGTGCCTCGTGGCGGCTCGCCCACCCACTGCTGTATTCAATTGGCTATCGAGAAAGTTCAGAGGCGCAAACCATCTTGTTCGATATGCGGGAGGCGTCCCGTTGCTAAAACCCAGCCCCGCGGACTCGTTCAAACTCGCTTCGTTCAGGTTCGGCAGAACTTGACCGGAGAGGTTAACGTGGGCGATGCCGTCGAAACCCGGTATGCCGCGAACTTGGTTCGCGTAGCTCATCACGCTCTGGTAGTTGGGTTTGCAGTTGGTGTTGTCACCTCCTCCATGCTGTAAGCCAAACGTGTGTCCCATCTCATGCGCGAAAGTACCGGCCTGCTGGAGCACGCTGCCAACCTGGTCGTCTCCGGGAATGTCTGACCGCCACAAACCGAGAGTAATGAGCGAGTGTGCTCCCGGCAGGTCCGACCACCCGGAAATGCTCAGGGCTGGACCGGAGGAAACGAAAAGCGCCGGGTTATTGTAGGTTCCGGCGGGCACATTCGTAACGGGGAACGTGAAGGTCATAGATGAAGTTATGGTGATGGATGGGTAAGTGCCATTCAGACCGAAATCCTGACCGAAAGGCGCGGAAAGGCTTGGGACCGAGACAGTCAGGAGTGCGCCTGAAACAGTCACACGGGCGCCAGAGCTAAGCCCGTGAGGGGACGAGGTCGTTACCGTCGCTTTGTTACTGGTACCATCAACAATAATAGAGGTCAAGGTTCCATTGGAAATAGCCCAGAAGTCGGTTGCCGCCCCGAACGCGTGCCCAAAAAGCACGTAATGGTAACTATCTTTCCGGCCGTGCTGGAACCGCCTCACACAGGACGGACCCGGTAATCCGTTAAGGGTCTGTGTATCACATGACATCTCGTCGGGATAATTCAGCGGCTGGTTCTTGAGGAATGTGAAGTCGCCCTTCCACCTTGTCACAGCGAGCCCAGGGAACTCGCAGAAGAGTGGCGGAGTCGCAGACGGATTGTCTTGACATGTAACGGAGCTTTCAGCGATGACGTTGCCGATGACGTTGCCGCCTCTTGCGCTGTGGATGACGTACGGATCAAGCGGATAGCAGTTGTTGCAGTCGATGTGCAAGTTGATGTTGTGTAATGCCAATGCCTGGCCCACCATGTCCAGGGCCGCATTTTTGAGATTGTGCGAGTGCCCCAGGGTGCCACCGCTGCTGATGAAATCATCGCTCTCGAGATGATCAATTTGGACATAAAGGTCCCGAAAGCCTTGCCCAGGAGTTGCTGCCCCGGGAAGAGCCACCCAAGAGGGGTCGCCGACATTACAGACTCCCTCGTTGACCGCGGCGTCACAGTACCCTTGCTTCGTCTTCCAGACGTTCAGCAGGCTGTCGTTGTCGGTGCTCTGCACCGTGGTGCTGAAGATGACCGCTCCCCAGTCCACGCAGCCGCTGCCGGTGTTACTCGGCACCACGAAAGTCGTTTCCAGATGGTCGTTGGCGTTCACTGCCGTATTGATAGGCGAGTTATTCGCGAACCAGGTCGGATTGTCCCAGGAGCCGCCACCGTTGATCGTGTCGATCTTGTTTTGCTTATAGACGCCAGGAAAGGGCGGCAGGCCTGCGTTCGCGTAGAGCGAGGGGAGATTAACGGTGTTCAGCAATACGCTTTCCTGCTTATTCGGCTGGCCATCGCCTACGATGTGGGTCATTTTGGCCATGGGGGATGCCGCAGCCTGATAGAACCCTTGGATCGGCTGTACCATGGTCGAATTCAGGGTTTGGTTGCTGGGGGCAAAGGCGCCGTCGTAGAGGACGATCGCATTCAGCGAAACTGCCGCCGGGACCCGGAATATAAGCACCAGGGTGGCGCCCAAGGTGAGAGGAGTTCCACCGCCGTTGCTTCCGCTATCGGCCAGACTTATTTGATACTTGCCGTTAGCCAGAATCTTTCCGTTCGCATCCAGAGGCAGAAACGGGCGGACGTCCGCGCGGTAGCCCCGCAGGGTCGTCGTCCCGCCGGATGCGCCCGCACAGCCACCGGAACTCCAACTGGGTGGAGCAGTTCCGTTCCCCAGGACCGTTCCGGTGATGGGGTGGCTGCTGACGCTGCCGTCGCTATTGACGGGCCCGAAAAATCCCTGCTGCCCATCAAATGCCGAGTGCGATTTTTCGACAGTCTCCCAATAGATGAAGGCCGCGACGATATCGGCTCCTGTAGGCACACCCGTAGGGGGGACGGAATTGAGATCGGGGATGCTGATGGTTCCAGTCGCGAACCCCGTCGCGTCGCCCAAGCCTCGCAAGCCAACACCGCCGACGACGTAGTCCCCCCCGCTAAGAATATAGTTCTTGGAGAAATTCAGCGGGTTACTGCTAGTTTGCGCCAACCCTGATTGCGCAAAAACCGCCAGTAACATCAATGCGGGGAGCAGGATTCCAAGAATAATCTTTCGCATGAGCCGGGTTCTCCTCAAGAAGTCGTGCGTGCGCACAGGATTTTGGTGCGCGTTAGATCGACCCAAGACACGTGCTCGGCGGGGAAAAGGTTCAGCGAACTTGCCGCCAAAACCTGCGAGGCCAAAGACTCTCGTTTGATTTCCAAAAGTCCAAAGCAATCCATGGGCCGGGTAGAAAAGCGCACTAACGCAGCGTCACACGCTACTGTGTCGGGGGTCACAAGTCAAGATACAGGACTACTGAACCCTGCGTACCTGAAGTTAGAACTCTGCCTCGACGAATGGATGCTTCCTGTTTACTGCCGGTTATGTCCCTAAGCGCAGTCCTGCCAAGCGACGGCGACGGATTCACGCTATACTTAGAGGGTTATGCTCTCCGTCAGCAACGTCACAATGCGGTTCGGTCCACGCGTTCTCTTCGAGAACGTGACCTGCACCTTCATGGCCGGGCGCCGCTACTCCATCAGCGGACCCAACGGCGCCGGTAAGTCCACTTTTATGAAGATTTTGACCGGGGAGCTCGATTCTACCAGCGGCTCGGTCACCCGGCCGAAGAAAATGGGCGTTCTGAGGCAGGACCAGTTTGCGTTTGACGAATATCGCGTCATTGACACGGTCATTATGGGAAACGCCGCCCTCTGGGAAGCTCTCGAAGAGCGCGACGCACTGTACGCCAGGCCGCACGACGAATTGAGTGACGTGGACGGGATGCGCCTCTGCGAACTCGAAGGCATCGTCGGCGAAGAAGGCGGCTACACGGCGGAAGCGGACGCGGCGGTGCTGCTCGACGGTCTGGGCGTGGAAGACGCGCTACACGAACGCAAGATGGGCGAACTGCAGGGCGGGCAGAAGGTCCGCGTGCTGCTGGCGCAGGCGCTTTTCGGCAACCCCACGGCGCTGTTGCTTGACGAGCCGACCAACAACCTGGATCTCGATTCCGTGCACTGGCTGCAGAGATATCTTTGCGAATATGAAGGCGTGCTCATCGTCATCTCGCACGACCGCCACTTCCTGAACAGCGTGTGCACGCACACCGCGGACATCGACTACGAGACCATCATCATGTACGTCGGCGGCTACGACGATATGGTGGTGGCCAAGACGCAGATTCGCGGACGCATCGAAGCGGACAATGCCAATCGCGAGAAAAAAATCGCGCAGTTGCAGGAGTTTATCGCGCGGTTTTCCGCGGGCACGCGTTCCGCGCAGGCGACTTCGCGCAAGAAAGAAGTCGAGCGCCTGCAGACGGCGGAGCTGGCGCGAAGCAACATCCAGCGGCCGTATATCAAGTTCGATATGAAGCGGAATTCGGGACGCCATCCGCTGGAAATCCGCAGCATCGAGAAATCCTACGAGGCTCTGAAAGTGATTCCGCGTTTCTCGGCGAGCGTGGTGCGTGGCGAAAAAATCGCACTGATGGGCCGCAACGGCGCCGGCAAGACCACGCTGCTGAAGTCGCTGGTGCGCAATGCGCTGGGATTCATCGAGGACCAGGAACGGCAGTTTCCGGTCGATGGCGGTGAAGTGAGGTGGGGACACGAAGTGGCGGTGGGCTACTTCGCGCAGGACCACGGCGAATCCATCACCAAAGGCATGACCGCGATCGAGTGGCTGTGGCAATTCGATCCCTCTGCCTCGCAACAGGAGCTGCGCGGTTTGATGGGGCAGATGCTCTTCAGCGGCGAAGATGCGCTGAAGCCGACGCGGGCGCTTTCCGGCGGCGAGTCCGCGCGGCTGATTTTTTGCCGGCTGATGCTGCAAAAGCCGAATTTTCTGGTGCTCGACGAGCCGACCAACCACCTCGACCTGGAATCCATCAACGCGCTGAACATCGCCTTGCAGCGCTACGACGGCACAGTGCTGCTGGTCACGCACGACCACGACGTCATCGACGAAGTCGCCACCCGCATTTGGCATTTCCACGGTGGCAAGATTGAAGACTTCAAAGGCCCCTACGAAGAATTCGTGGCCTACGCCGAAGCAAAAGCCTCATAGAATCGCCGCAGGTATTCCGGACTACACGAGGTACTTGCGGAGCGGCTCCCAATAATTGGAGTTCCAGCCGTCGAGAAGATGCTCCGCCTGGCCTACAGGGAAGGCCGTATGATCGAAAAGGATTTTGGTTTGGTCACCCTGTTCTTTCAATTCAAACCGGGCGATGGAATACAACCCCGTCTCCCAGTGTCCCGCACGCCAAGCCTGGACAAGGCGTTCATTCGGGACAAGTTCGAGTTGGCGTCCGACAATGCGATCGCCGAAGAGCGAGAATGAACCGCCAGCTTCCCGGCTGATCACCGCGGCAGGCCCATCCGGAAACTTGCTCAGTCTCATCATCTTGGTGAACTGCTCAGCCTCCGTGAGCGCCGCGTACACGCGTTTCCGGCCCGCCTTGAGCTCAATTTCCTGATGAATGGCTTCCGCCGCGTGGGAAATCTCCTCGCTCCCGCCGGCTACCCCGAGTCGCCTCTCGCCAGCCGACGCGACACCAGTCTTCGCAATCCCGAGCCCTGTGAGCAATGTGGCTAGTCGTAACGAAAAGTCTCTGCGTGTGATCACGTTCGAAATCATGGGTGGATCTCCTCTTCCGGAAAGGTTGGCAGGCGCACATTTTCCCCGCCTTCCTTCCGACCGGTTGCTTCGGAACACGGGCCACGCCCCTTACTTACTTGCTCAGCAAAGCCTTCCAGCGCACCCAGGCATCGGAACGCGCCTTCTTGTCAGCGTCTTTCGCATCAGGAGCTTCGCCCGCGCGCATAAAGCCATGTCCAGCCCCCTCATGGGTCACCGGATCGTATGCCTTTCCAGCGGCTTTCATCTGCGCGACGGTATCCGGAATCGTGGCGTCAATGCGCGCGTCGTTCCCGGCGTAAAAGCCATAGACAGGAGCCTTGATGCGCGCCATCGCCTCTTTCTCCGGCGGTCCGCCGTAAAACACGAAAGCCCCGGCCAGGTCCCCGCGGTTCGTCGCGAACCGGAACGTCTGGCTGCCGCCCCAGCAAAAGCCAGACACGAAAAGTTTCCCGTTCGAGGCCAGAAGCTTCAGTGCGTAATCCGCCGCGGCATTCAAGTCCGCCGTCACCTGGTCCGGATTCAAGTGGCTCACCGCTTCCATCGTTTTGTCGCTCGCAAAGTCGGTGCTGCGCCCGCCGTTTGGGCCCATTCCCGAAAGAAGATCGGGAGCCACCGCGATGTAGCCCGCCGCGGCCACCTGGTCGGCTAGGTCCTGCACCCAATCGGTCATTCCGAAAATTTCGTGAATGACCAGCACAACTGGCGTTCTGCTTTTCGATTCCGGGTACACCACAAATGTTTCGACGGAACGGTTGTCGTGCTTCACCGTTACCCACTCGCGGTGGCGCGAAGACTTTTCCAGCGCGGTTTTGGCCCAGTCCTGCGCGGCAGCAAACGGCGCGGCAAATAGAATGAGCAGGAAAATCACTGTGATTCGTTTCATGGTTTGGCTTCTCCCCCAGAGAACATCGTCGGCCAGGCACGGGCACGAAGATGTCCATGTAGAACGCCTGCGATACTAATGCGAGGCGTGAACCTCCGCAAGGCCCGTGAAACCTCGGTGTTTGCCAATGCCTGCGTTGACACGCTTGCAGGCGTCCGATACGCTTTTGAGTTTACTCAGCTGGAGTTATTGCATCTGAGAGGAACGGACAAACCGCCGCATGGCTGAAGAAAAGCTTCCCACCCGGGCGCAAGATTTTTCCGAGTGGTACAACCAACTGGTCCTCAAGTCGCAGCTTGCCGATTACGCGCCGGTGCGCGGCTGCATGATCGTTCGCCCCTACGGCTGGGCGCTATGGGAGAATATCCAGCAGGCGCTCGACCGCCGTTTCAAGGCCACCGGCCATCAAAATGTGGCGTTCCCGTTGCTGATCCCGCGCAGCTTCATCGACAAGGAGAAACATCACGTCGAAGGCTTTGCGCCCGAGTTGGCCGTCGTCACCATTGGCGGGGGCGAAGAACTCGCCGAGCCTCTGGTCATTCGTCCCACGTCGGAAACCATCATCGGGCACATGTGGTCCAAGTGGATCCAGTCGTATCGCGACCTTCCCGTTCTGATGAATCAGTGGAACAGCGTGGTGCGCTGGGAATTGCGCACCAAACTCTTTTTGCGCACGCTCGAATTTTACTGGCAGGAAGGCCACACTGCGCACGCCACGCGCGAAGAGGCGGAAGCCGAAACGCTGCAAATGCTGGACATTTATGCCGATTTTGCCATCAACGACGCCGCAATTCCCGTGATTCGAGGGAAAAAATCCGAGGCCGAAAAATTCGCCGGCGCTCACTCCACATTTGCGATCGAAGCGATGATGGGCGACGGCAAAGCGCTGCAATCGGGCACTTCGCACTTCCTCGGCCAGAATTTCGCCGAAGCGTTCGACGTCAAATATCTCGACCAGAACGGCCGGTTGCAGCTTTGCTGGACCACATCATGGGGGCTGTCCACGCGCATCGTCGGCGCCATCATCATGGTCCATGGCGACGATCAGGGCCTTGTCCTGCCGCCCAAGCTCGCGCCGTACCAGGTTGTCATCGTCCCCATTTTCAGGACCGACGAAGAAAAAACGACGGTCCTCGAAACCGCCCGCAATCTGAAATCAGAATTGGCCAAAGCCAGCATTCGCGTCACGCTGGACGAACGCGAAGGCAACAGTCCCGGATGGAAATTCAATGACTGGGAGATGCGCGGCGTGCCGCTGCGCTTGGAGCTTGGACCTAAGGACGTTGCGAAACAAGCCGCCGTGCTGGCGCGCCGGGACCGTCCAGGCAAGGAAGGAAAGATCAGCGCGTCGCTCGCCGATTTACCTGCAACCATCGAGCGGTTGTTGGCAGAAATCCAGCAATCGCTGCACGACAAGGCTTTAGCTTTCCGCAAGAGCAACACGCACGACGCGAAAACTTACTGAAAAAAGCGGTCGAGACCGGCTTTGCCTATTCTCACTGGTGCGGCAGCGCCGATTGCGAAGCCAAAATCAAGGAAGATACTCGCGCCACCATGCGCTGCATCCCGCTGGAGCAGGAGGGTGGAGGCGGGACTTGTGTTTACTGCGCCCAGCCCGCCGCGGCCCGCGCGATCTTTGCGCGGGCCTACTAGGCCCGTTCCTTTCCGGGAACATGTTCCGCGCCAAATTCTCGACAGCCGTTCGCCTGGATGTTAGCTTTAGAAAGCAGACAGATCACGCGTCGCCGTTCGCAGCCGCGGGCATCCTGCGGCACGACCGAACCCGGGGAGACGACTCCAGTGTATCTTGAGCGCATCCGAGAGCACCGTACAACGGCGCACCGCCGCTGCGAACGAGGGGAGGGCAAGCTCAAGGCCATCATCTACACTGCGATCATTTTGTTTGCGATCTACTCCGCTGTCAAGATCGTGCCTGCCTACGTTTCGAATTATGAGCTACAGGATAAGATGCAGGAGCAGGCACGATTCGCGATCGTGAACCGCTACAACGAAGAGCAGATTCGCGAAAAAATTTTCAAAGTGGTGCAGGAACTGGACGTCCCCGTCAAGCGCGAGGAAATCAAGATTGTCTCCAACTCCGGCGTGGTGAAGATTGCGATGGATTATGCTGTTCCTGTTGATTTGCTAGTTTACCGCTTCGATCTGCACTTCACGCCGTCCAGCGAGAACAAAGCGCTTTTCTGAAGTACGGGTGCGGCGGCCGTCCGTTTTTGATTCTTTGCCGGCAACACCGTATCGAGGAATACCGCCTTTCCCAGAGCGCGGTCTTGCGAGACAATAAGAGTACAGCCCTCGGGAGCTACGACTTGCGCATCCGCGTTCAAAAGGGATTCTTTACTTCAACCATCGGCCTGGCGATCCTGGGCACCGTCTTCGCCATCTTTCTGGTTGCCGGCGGAGTGTTCACCTACTATTACATGAAGTACTCGCGCATGATCGATGCGCGGCTCTCCGGCAACGTCCTGCAGAACACCACGCAGATCTTCTCCGCGCCGGAACATATCTCGGCAGGTCAAGCTTGGGGTCCTGAGGATTTGGCCGCGTATCTCACCCGCGTGGGATACCGCCCGCTCCAGGATGAAAATGCCATCGGCCAATTCACCGTGCAGGCGAACACGGTCGATATCCGGCCTTCGAAACTTTCCTATTTCGCCGGGAATAACGCTCTAGCGGTTCAATTCCGGGGAAAGAGCGTTCGATCCATCAAACCTCTGGCCGGCGGCGGAGACCTGGATACCGCGGAAATCGAACCGGAACTCATTACCAATCTCTTCGACAGCGCTCGTGAAAAGCGGCGTCCCGTGCGCTATGAAGATTTGCCGGTAATGCTGGTAGACGCGATTCTTTCCGCCGAGGACAAGCGCTTCTTCGAACACGGCGGCTTTGACTTCATCCGCATCGTGGGAGCGGCGTGGGCCGACGTGCGGCACAGCAGTCAGCACTACCAGGGCGCGAGCACCATCACCATGCAAGTGGCGCGCACGTTCTTTCTCTCCACCGAGCGCAATTGGCGGCGGAAGCTGGCCGAAGCCATGATTTCCATCGAGCTCGAGCAACGCTTCAACAAGCAGCAAATTTTCGAGCTGTACGCCAACGAAGTTTATCTGGGCAACCGCGGGAGCTTTGGCATTCGCGGGTTTTCCGAGGCCAGCGTCGCCTACTTTGGAAGGGATTTGAGGCAACTCACGCTGCCGGAATGCGCGTACCTCGCGGGGATCATTCGCGCGCCGAATTATTATTCGTCCGCCGACCGCCACCCGGAGCGCGGTGTGCAGGCGCGCGATCGCGTGCTGACGCAGATGCTCGACAACAAGTACATGAATGAGGAAGACCTTCAGGATGCCAAGCGCGCGCCGCTGAAGATTATCCGGACGTCGATTTCGGGGAGTGAAGCGCCCTATTTCGTCGACATGGTGAAAGACCACCTGCTCGAC
>WNFJ01170742.1_pt2 | contig 12338 bp, 11 predicted proteins | sample 5400461 | NCBI WGS metagenome assembly WNFJ01 (sample SAMN13153349, study PRJNA577476) | soil metagenome | isolation source: 115 cm saprolite on Douglas fir-dominated hillslope | place: USA:California | collected 2013-09-17
GATCGTAGTCGCCTTCCATCTGCGCCTGATAAGCGTCTTGCAGGACTTCCCACGCCCGCGTGAGGGTCTCCATGCTCATGGACACATAGTTAGCACATGCTTTTGCAAGGGTCAAAAGTACGAAAGTCCCGGGCGTGCAGGAGCGGAACCTGTACCTTGTGACGGGGTAGGGGTGGAAATTGGGGCCGCAAATGGAGAGAATAGCTGGGTTCCAGCGTGGCTTCATCACTGAGCGATAACGTCGAATTATACGAGGGGGCATCGTGAAACGGAATGTATCGATTCTAGGGATTGCAATTTTCGCGGTGGCCGGAGCGCTTGTGGCGCAGGATCCACCCGCAAAAACGAGTTCGAAAAAAGCGGCGAGTCACGGTGCCGCGGGCTCCGCAGCGCGCGGCAAGGAAGTGTTCGAAAAGAAATGTGCCATATGCCATTTCGCGGACAGCGACGCGAAGAAAATCGGCCCGGGACTCAAGGGCATTTCCAAGCGCGGAACTTTCACCGTGAACGGCGGCAAAGTCACGAATGAGTCCCTGAAAACGTGGATCGAGAACGGCGACTCCCTGATGCCCGGCATGAAAGAAACGCTGGAGCCTGCGCAAATCAAAGACGTCGTCGCTTACGTGAAGACACTGTGATCTTTCGCGCGTTCAGGCCATTCGACCAGCGTTTTGGTACTCAGTTTTCAACATTCAGTTCTCAGTCTTAGTTGTTGCTTATCCGGGGATAGTTCTTGGCAGCGAGTTTTCGGTGAAAGAATTCTTGACCGGCAATCGTGGTTTTTGTTTCATTGAAGACGGATCTCGGGAAACGCAGCACTGGGAAGAGAAAAGCCCCCGAAAGCCTGATTGCTCAAGCTGCCGGGGGCCCAAACTCGAACGAAACTGCGCCTACTTCAGGACGGCGTCTTTAAACGCCTTCGACGGACGCAGGCGAACTACGGTCTTCGCCTTGATCTTAATCGCCTCGCCGGTCTGTGGGTTGCGGCCCATGCGCGCCTTGCGGTGCGCCTTCACAACGCGGCCGATCCCGGGAATAACGAACTTGCCCGCTCCGCCCTTGGCTTCCCTTACGGCGAGCTTGAAGAGCTCTTCAAAGAAAAGCGCGGCGGTTTTCTTCGCTGTGCCGACTTTCTCGGCGATGTGTCCCACAACCTTGGTCTTGCTCAGTGGCTTGGCTGCCATCTAGTCTGCTTATCCTCCTGATTTTTCTTTTCACTCCGATACGATCGAAGCAGGCCGCGAGCTGACTACCCCATGTTTTCCTGCGGAAAAACTCGGGCCGCGAAGAACTATAGCCAAGGGAATCGCGGAACGCAAGGAAAAATCGCAAAAAAGGCCGAAAAAATGCGAATTTTTCGGTGGCGTGTGGAAATCGCCGCCAAAAATGCGGTTCCGGGGCCTCCTCTGGCCGTTCGAAAGGCCTTTCGAATGCCCCTATCAGGCCGACCGACGCGGCAATGACAAATTTGCAAAGGCCCCCGGAGGCGGCACGCGGCGAATCCGCAAGGGGTAAGGGCAGCAACTAGCGACGATTTAGAGAAAAGTTCAAAGAATAAAAGGCTGTCTGAGGCGAAAAAAAAGGGCGCCGCATGGTTCGGCTTCGCTCACCACAAGCGCTGCACCCCACAACGAGAATCCGCTTAGACAGTGGCGAGATCCGTGTAGAAATGGGCGATGGCCCTGATGCCGCCGAAATAATTCTCCAGCGCGATGTGCTCATCGGGGGCGTGGGCGTTTTCGTCGGGCAGACCGAAGCCGATCAAAACGCACGGCACTTTGAAGGTGTCGTGCATTTGCGTTACGAAAGGAATGGAACCGCCTTCGCGGATGAAAACGGCCTTCTTTCCGAAGCCCTTCTCGAGAGCGTTTTGTGCTTTTTTGAAAATCGGATCGTGATACGAGGCTACCCACGGTTTTCCGGTGCTCAAGACTTCAAACTTGCAATGGACCGTTTTGGGAAGGAGCTTTCGAACGTGGTTCTCCACGAGTTTGGCGATCTTGTGCGGATCCTGGTTGGGTACCAGGCGCGTGGAGAATTTAGCAAAGGCTTTTGACGGGATGACGGTCTTGGCGCCCTCTCCCTGATAGCCACCCCAGATGCCGTTCAATTCGAACGTTGGCCGAGTCCAGAGCCGTTCGACGGTGGTGAATCCCTTCTCTCCGAAATAACCTGGCGCGCCGACCGCTTTCTCAAAATCCTTTTTCTTCCAGGGCAGCGCATTCAGGGATTTGCGCTCGGCTTTCGAAACCATTGCTACCTGGTCATAAAAGGCGGGCACGGCGACGCGGAAATTCTTGTCGTGAAGTTTCGCGAACAGCTCCGTCAAGATGGTGAGCGGATTGGGGACGGCGCCACCATATACGCCGGAATGCAGGTCGCGCTCCGGGCCCGTCAATTCGATCTGATAATAGTTCAATCCGCGCAAACCGTAAGTGATGGAGGGAACGTCCTTGCCAAGCATAGAAGTATCGGAGACGACGAGCGCGTCGGCCTTCAGCTTTTCCTTGTTTTTCTGTACGTAGTTCCAGAGGCTGACGCTTCCGACTTCCTCTTCCCCTTCGATCAAGACCTTTACGTTGATGGGAAGTTTGCCGTCTACTTTCTGCAGGGATTCGAGCGCTTTCAGGTGGATGTGGACCTGGCCTTTGTCGTCAGCGGTGCCGCGTCCAAAGAGATTGCCGTTGCGCACGGTGGGTTCGAACGGCGGCGAGGTCCAGAGATTGAGCGGTTCGGGCGGCTGCACATCGTAGTGCCCGTAGAAGAGGATGGTTGGCTTGCCGGGAGCTTCCAAAGATTCCGCGTAGACGAGCGGGTGGAGACCCGTCGGGACGATCTCAATTTTTGAGAATCCGGCGGCGCGGAGATTGCCGGCAACCCAGTTCGCACCGCGCTCGATATCCGGTTTGTGCTCGCTCTTGGCGCTGACGCTGGGAATGCGCAGAAATTCGTACAGCTCCGCCAGATGCTGGTCGCGGTGACCATCAACAAACTCAGCAAGATTCATAAGAGGCCCTCGGGAGACATGGGTCCTTTCCAGTATGGATACGCAAAACTTGATGCGAATGTTTGCGGCGCGGAATAAATGCGGAGCCGCGAATGACCTGCCGTACTCGCTCATTCTATTTTAGGGCTGCCCGAGGCCCGTGCACAAGCGAATGAAGAAGGAAAATGAGATCAGGGGCGCGGATGGATATTTCAGCTGCTCACCGGAAAGCACAGGACAGGAAGTTGGCGACTTAGAGAATGGGAGAACCCACTTAACAAACGGAGAACGAAGGAGTGGCTTTCAAAAGTTTTCCAGTGTCCAGATGTTGCCGTCGATTCTAAAGTCCTGGATCGCCAGGTGCCGGCCGTCAGGGGATGGCCTAGCGAAAGCCGCGGCAGTTCCCTGATTTTTCTGCAGGACGCATGCGTTGCCCTGTAAATCGACATGCAGGAGAAGCATTCCGCCATGGACGCCGTCGGCAACAAAAAACCCTTGCCCATCGGCGTCCCAATCCAGTGACTCCAAGTTATCCCAGTCCTTCACATGGATGGTCTGCGTCGCGTGGCTTTGCAGGGAAAGAATCTCAATCGGCTCTTGCGGAGTCCTGAAGTAGGAAATGCGTGTGCCGTCTGGAGAAAGATCCCAGTGGAACTTCTTAGCTTCGCTGTCGAGATCAATTCTGGCAAGCTCCGCTCCGCGGCCTTGCAGCGGATCGAATGCGGTCATAACCATTTGCTTGCGATCTTCGGTCCGCTCGCTGAGCACACACGCGGAGGATGGTGACCTGGCGCAACGAAACTCGCTGTAAGGGAGAGCGGTCAAAACCAATAGGGATGTTCCCCCGGCGACAGGCATGCGCATGACTTGCATGGAAACTTTGGAGCCTTCGTCAGTCTCTGCGGTGTAGAGAAGCGAAGTGCCATCTGGACTTACGCGAGCGTCTGCCCCATCGAACGTTCCAGTGACGAGGGGTTCCGCGGTGTCTCCATCCAGCGACTGCCTGAAAATTCCGATATGACCATTGCGATTCGACGCGAAAATAAGGTCCTTGCCATCGGCTGTCCAATCCAATGGATTGTTTTGACCCTCGCTCGGCGCAAAGCCCCGCGGGTTGGCAATGCGCTTCCCGTCCGGTTCAAGATCGGCTACATAAACGGAGGAATGACCTATCCATTTGAGGAATGTCAGTTTCCTGCCGTCCGCTGTCACACTGGCGCCAAGCGGACAGAATCCACCCCAGTTCGTCAGGCGCTTCGGCTTGTCGGTGGGGGCACCGGTTCGTTCATCGAGGGGCATCACCCAATAGTTACAAGTGGTGCCAACGGCTCCAGATTCGCCGATCGGGAAGAGCAGCCGGTTATCGGGCAAAACCGTATATTGCCAGGATGTCTTGACCTCCGAAGGGGGATAAATCGGAGCGACGGGACCTCCGCTGAGCTCGCGGGTAAGGATGCCGCCTGGGACTTTATCGGTCGTACCGTACCAGACGCGTTGCCCATGGGGGAACCAATGGAGACAACAAAGCGCTCCATTCTCGTCGATCTCATAAAGTTTCCGCGCGTCTTTTCCGTCAGATCCCATTAGCCATATTTCGCGATCGCCACGCCTGCCTTTGTTTGTTCCAAAAGAGATTGCGGAGCCATCCGGAGAAACGGAATATGCGGTGGCCTCGTCGCGGAGTTTGTGCGGTGGTCCGCCAAGCACCGAAACAATCCAGATATTCGAGCCCCGGGAGCTCGAGAACGCGGGACTTTGCCCGGACGGATAAGCATCGGCGATGAACCTGGTGCTGTCGGGAAACCACTGCGGGATAATTCCCCATTCCACGTTCTTGCCGCCGAGTTCTTCCGGCGGAGGAACGGCGCGAGTCTCTCCGGTTTCAATGAGTCTGACATGCATCCCTTTCGTGTCGGCGTAGGCCAGGTATTTGCCATCGGGAGAAATCGCCCCGCTGGTCACGGAGTTCTCAGTTGGATTGGTGGTGAGTTGCCGCAGCTTCAAGTCCGGCGGAAGAATCCCGGAAGCGGACTGGTGTCTGGCGAACCAGAGAGCCGCACCGGCAATGAATAGAACGGCGACGCCCGCTGCCGCGATTTCTTTCGAGCGAGCGTGGCGCCTCGGCACCAATTCCCGTTGCAAAGTTTCCAAATCAGTGAGCATCGCCGAGGCGGATTGGTATCTTGCGTCGCGATCTTTTTCGAGCGCTTTGCCTATGATTTCTTCGAGCTTTGCGGGAAGCTTGGGATTCACTTCCCGCGCCGGGCTGGGCATCTGCGTGAGGATGGCTTCCTGCAGCTCAGGCCCGGTATCGCCCGCGAATGCGCGCTTCCCGGTGGCCATCTCATAAAGCACCAAGCCAAAGGAAAATAGATCCGTTCGCGCATCCAATTTTTTGCCGCCCACTTGCTCCGGGGACATGTAACCCGCGGTTCCAATGGCCGCGCCGGTTCGGCTGAGGAAGGGATCGGGGGTTGAGAACGGCACGGACTCGCGAGGTATCGGCTCTGCGCCGACGTCGCCGGCGGGGACGCGTTCCGAGTCATGCCCCTCGCCGGATAGAATGCTGGCAAGTTTCGCCAAACCGAAATCCAGGAATTTGGCTTGGCCTTCGCGCGTTACAAAGATATTTGCCGGCTTGATATCGCGATGGATGATGCCTTTCTGATGTGCTGCATCCAACCCATCCACAATCTGAACGGCGAGATCGAGCAGTTTACTGAGGTCCAGCGGTTGTTTTCCAGGACCTACTCCAGCGATTAATTCCCGTAGCGTTTGTCCTTCGAGCAACTGCATCACCAGGAATGGCTGTCCCTCGTGCTCGCCGAATTCGTAGATGGGGCAGATGTTGGGATGCTCCAGCGCAGAAGCGGAGCGTGCTTCGCGTTCGAAGCGCCCGAGCGCCGCAGGATCCTTGACGGACTCTTCCGGCAGAAACTTGAGCGCCACGCGGCGTCCCAGCTTGATGTCTTCCGCCCGGTACACCAAGCCCATGCCACCGCCACCGAGTCCGTCCAGAATTCGGTAATGAGATATGGTCTCGCCGGTAAGGGGGAACCTGACGTTATCCAGCCCGCCGAGCACGGCAGCCTGAACGGAACCGCCGGCGTTCTCATCGCCGGAAAGCAGTGCTTCTACTTCCCGCCGCAACTCCGCATCGCTGCCGCAAGCTTCGCTAAGAAGTTCGGTGCGGTGTTCTGGGGCGCACTCCGCGGCGCGATGGAACAGCTCCTCGATCTGCGTCCAGCGTCTCGGAGTCAAATTGCAGCTATGCATCTTGCATTTCCTGGTGAAGCCAGGCTTCCGCCATCCGCAAGTCGCGGCGGACGGTAATCGCGGAGACGTCCAAGGTCTGGGCGATCTCATCCATGGAGAGGCCGCCGAAATAGCGGAGTTCGACGGCTTTGCATTTTCGCGGATCGAGCTTCTCAAGAGCCGTGAGACCACTGTCGAGGGCTATAAGGTCCAGGCTCTGCTCTTGCTGAAAGCTGACGGCTTCATCCAGGGGCACGTTGAGCCCGGCGCGCTTGCCGGCTTGCTTGCGGCGCGCGTGGTCCACCAGGATCTGGCGCATCAGGCGCGCGGCCACGCCAAAGAAATGCGAGCGGCTCTGCCAGACGGGATTGGACTGATCCACGAGCCGCACGTAAGCCTCGTGGACCAGCGCGGTTGGCTGCAACGTGTGACCTTGGCGTTCTTTGCGCAGGTAGCTGGCGGCAAGTTGGCGGAGTTCGCGGTAAACCAGAGGCGTGAGGTCATCAAGGGCTTGCTGATTCCCCTTGGCCCATTTTGCCAGCAGTAGAGTTACCTCGTGGGTATCAGACATAGCTCCCGCGTCGATATGAAAGCCCTTGCGTCGTGGGCGGATTATACACCCCCCTTCGCCTCCCCGCTTCAACTTCGCTTGACGTTCGCCCGAAGAAAAAGCTGATGGCTATGATCGCTTTCGGCTGTGGTTTCCGCATGTGTAGGTAGGAACGAATTACGAAAAATGCCTCCAAGGCTTGGGAAGGCGTCATGAAAAAATCATTGCTGTGGTTGATCTTGATCTGTAGTTTGGGGCTCCTCAATGGGTGTGGCACAAGTGCTCCGCCTCCCCCCGTGGCCACTCATTTTTCCGTCACGTCGGCCACCCCCTCGCCGACCGCCGGGACGGCCTTCAACATCACGATTACCGCGCTCAGTGACTCGGGCGTCGCGGTAACCAGCTACTCCGGGACAGTGCATTTCACGAGTTCCGATGTCCAGGCATTGTTGCCGGCTAGCTCAGCGATAACGAACGGGACGGGAACCGGATCCATCACGCTGAAAACCGCCGGCCCCCAAAGTATCACGGCTACCGGTGCGGATTTGCTCACCGGCACTTTGAGCGCAATCCCCGTCGGCTCCGCTGTCGCGTCTAAGCTTGCTGTCTCCCCGGCCACCGCAACTGCGAGCACCGGGACGCCATTCAACTTCACGGTGACCGCGCTCGATTCCTTCGGCAATGCTGCCACGACGTACGCGGGCACCGTCCACTTTTCGAGCACGGATGGCAGTGCCGTACTGCCAGCCAACTCGACACTCACAAATGGGACGGGAACCTTCTCGGCTACCCTGAAAACCTCCGGCAGCCAAACCATCATGGCGACAGACACAGTCACCGCCTCTCTCACCGGCGCTTCATTTGCAATCAGCGCTAGTGGTCCCGCCACTCATTTTTCTTTCAGCGTTTCGACTACTGCCGCTACGCGGAGGTCCTTCTCCATTGGTATCACTGCGCTTGACGCCTCGAACAATCAGGCCAGCAGCTATTCCGGGACGGTCCACATTACAAGCAGCACGGATCCCATAGCCATCCTGCCAGCCAACACAACGCTGCAAATTGGATCAGGGAACTTCCAAGTCAGTCTTGAAACCCCCGGTCCCCAAACCGTCACCGCCACCGACACGGTTACGCCTTCCGTTACCGGAACTACGAATTCGATCGCCGTTACCGCAACGCCCGCGCCTACGATCACTTCCGGCGCCCCCCCGAATGGGACTGTCGCCTCGAGCTATGGCTCGACAAGCACGGTATATGAAAAATGTGCTCTACAGGGTTACCGGCGCTGCACTCCATGTGTCCCGAACGTTTCAACATGTGGCGGGTCATATCCGAGTTGCGCGCATGCGCCCTCGAACGCACCTGTCTGTATCCTGACAGTGGAGTACTCCGGGTTCGAGTTGACAGGTACAGGAGGAGTGCTCCCTTATACATGGACGGCGTCCTCGCTGCCGCCAGGGCTCGCCCTAAGTTTGGAGTACGGCGGAAAGCCTTTTATCAACGGCACACCGACTCCCGGTTCGGCCGCAACTTACAACACGATGGTGACCCTGAATGACTCCGGAACGCCTCCCGCGCCGAAATCCGTTATCTACCCCATCAAAATCAACAATCCTCCGCCTCCAGTCGTCAGCACCGCTCCTTTGTTTCCCGGCGCCACAATAAACCAGCCGTTTAGCTACACGTTCTCGGCAACCGCCGGGCTTCCGCCCTATCAGAACTGGACCGAGAAAGGCGCGCTGGCTCCGGGCATGACGCCGCTTACGAGTGGCGGCGTACTCGCCGGCACACCGACGATGACGGGATCGTTCCCCATCACTGTGACCGTGGACGACTCCCTCAGCCAGCTCTCCGCCGCACAAGCGTTCAGCTTGGTGGTTTACCAGCATGGTTTCAAGGCTGACGGCAGCATGGCGGCTCCGCGTATCAGTCACACTGCCACTTTGTTAAAGGATGGCACCGTGTTGGTTGCCGGAGGGGCTGGACTTGCCACTGCCGAGAAATACGATCCGTCCACCGGAAAATTCACGATGACGACGGGTAGCATGAGCGTGGCCCGCGATGGTCATACGGCGACGTTATTGAAGACCGGAAAAATCCTGATAGCCGGAGGACAAGCGGACCTGACGGCCGCAGCGTATGCGACGGCTGAACTGTTCGATCCGGGCACCGGAAAATTCACGATGACGACGGGCACCATGAGCGTTGCCCGGACTGGACATAACGCGACTCTGCTGGCCGATGGAAAAGTCCTCATTACCGGTGGAAATACCTTGACGGCGGACCTCTTCGATCCAAGCACGGGAATGTTCACGCCCACGACGGGCAAAATGGTAACCGCGCGTTCCGAGGACACGGCGACTTTGCTTACCAACGGAAAAGTCCTCATTACGGGAGGTCTTGCCGGAGCGGCGCTCGCAACGGCGGAGCTATACGATCCAACGACAGAAAGCTTCTCAGCGACGGGCGCTATGACGGTGGCGCGAAGCTTCCATACGGCAACTTTGCTGACTACCGGAGCGAACGCCGGCAAGGTACTCGTAGCGGGAGGCAACTCTAAGAACGCCGTTGCGGAGTTATACGATCCGGGGACAGGAAGTTTTTCGACGACCGGCGCCATGGCCAGTACGCGCCAAAGGCACACAGCGACTTTGCTCAGCGATGGAACAGTACTTATGGCGGGAGGATCTGAATTTGACGACAATGTAAATATCCTCACGGCCGTGGAGTTCTTCGATCCGAACAGCGGCACTTTCAACGGGACAGGCGGCATGCTGACTCCGCGCATAGTACACACGGCGACGTTGCTGAAAGACGGCACGGTCCTTGTTACAGGAGGACTCAACGAGGCAGAAACTCTTGCGACGGCGGAGCTATACCAGTAGGGTGGCCGGGGGTGCAACAACGATGGTACGGCGGCGCTCGACATGAGGTATTTGGACTATTTGAAACTCTCAACGTATGCGATCAACGCCTTCAAATCATGTGGCGGCAGGTCCACCGGGGGCATGCCACCCGTGTTCATCTTCGCGGTGGGATGCTTAAGAAGTTCAGCCAACTGAGCGGGGGGGAACTTAGCTGCGATGCCAACGAGAGCAGGGGCCGCAGCCGTGCCCACTCCGCCATCTCCGTGGCATGCGTTACAGGATTGCGCCTCGAAAATGGTCTTTCCTTTCGCGGCCAGTGGGTCGGCAAGCGCCACATTGGCCGCAGCAAGCGAAGCGGAAGAAAGCCCCGGTTCAAATGGTCTGCGTGTGTATTCCTCTTCTTCGGTTTTTTACTTTGCTAGTTGTTGCGCAACTCCCGGATCGTGCTTGTCTACATACTGGCTTCGAAGCCCCAGTCCAAGCAGGGCGACTAGCACGAAGGCATAGGCTCCCATGGCGACGGGCCGCTTCCAGGGGCGCCGCTCGATGCTGCGATCGAGAAATGGAAGAGCGATGATAGCCACGGCAAGAACCGTTGGAATAATCAGGACGCCGATCACCGAAGCTGCACCGTGCCAGTATTTCAGCCACTGAAAAATGGGCAGGTAATACCACTCCGGCCGTGGAATGTATTGCGCGTCAGCGGGGTTGGCGGGAGGACCCAGTTGCACCGGCACGAAGAAGCACAGCATGCCGAGGCCGATGATCAGCAGGGCCGTCAGCGAGAGATCCATCAAGACCTGGCGAGGGTAGAAGAGCTCCGGTTTCTGTTTAGGCTCGTACGGATTTTCGTTGGCCGGCCCTTATACGCCCCGTAAATATACGTTTGTGAGAGGTGCAGTAATAAGACGATGACCATGGCGCTCGCGCCGTAGGCGTGAAGGCTGCGCAGAAAGGAGCCCGCGGTAACGGCCTTGGTAATGTAAGCGGCGGTTGTATGGGCGTGGTCGGCAGAGGGAACGTAATAAAGCGCCAGGAAGACTCCGGTGATTACCTGGGAAATGAAAATGAACAACAATCCTGACCCGAATACGTAAGCGAGGCGCGCGCCTCCAGGAATGGGTTCATAAAGCGCGGTCCTCAGCAGGGTGTCCAAGCCGGTTCGGCGGTTGAGCCATCCCCACAATCCTGTTTCAGGCGGCGGAGTACAGTTGCTCTGGCTTTTCTGGGTCGAATGCATCTTCGGAACTTTCTTCAGCCGATGACTTCCTTATCCGAAACGAGTTGCCGGAAATATTGGAATCGCACTTGCAGCTGGCCGTCCTGCACGGAAGTTTCCAGCGTATCCATCCCCCGGAGGGATGGCCCGCTGACACGAGTTCCATCCAGAGCAAAAGCGGCTCCGTGGCAGGGGCAGACAAACTGTTCTCTTTCCTTGTTCCAGGGGACGGTACAACCGAGGTGGGGACAGACGGACGTCAGGACGCGAAACTGGCCTTGGCTATCTTTCGTCACGTAGACGGCTTTTTCGGAGATTGCTCTGCGCCAGCCATCCACTTGCTCAATCCGGATGGTACGCATCACCGGCTCGGCCAGGGATGAAAACTCGCGGAGTTCTCCCACCGATGAACTCTTAAGTTCCGTAGTACGGCGCAGTAGAGGGAAGAGCGCGAAGCGAATGAGCGGAACGGAAAGCAGGGCGCCTATAAAGACCGCGCCGACACCGAGCTACGCGCCAAGAAAAGATCGTCTATTTTCGAGGGACAATCCAGACGCTGAAGGTTTCGCAGCCGTAGTTTCTGAATCCCCCGCGGATGCACACATCGAATTCTCCCCTTGCCATGGCTTGCAAGCCGATCAGACACCACGCGCCGGTGATTGTCACGAGTGTCGAATTTGCGTTATTTCTTTGCCGCCATTTCCCGGGTGTAGGCAACCAGTTGGTTGATGTCGTCTGGCTTGAGCTTCTTTCCGAATGCGGGCATCTTGTCCTTGCCTTGAGTGATGAATTCGGCCAGCTCCGCATCCGATTTTCCCTGCACTTCGGACAACTTCAAGTCTTTAGCTTTCATGGCCTTGCCGGAGGGGGAAGAACCGCTGCCATCAATCGCGTGACACAAGACGCAGTTCTTTTGGTATATCTTGGCCGCATCGCTCTGGGCTCGAGCGCCCGAAGAGAGAACCAGAATGGCGAGACAAATGAAAATGCTCCTGGGTGCACACTGAAAAAACTTATGTCGCATGGGTCCTCCAGCTGTCGTCATTCTTGAAGGGGCTGCTTTACAGAAAAATGCCTTCTAATGGTTACCGGAAATTGGATCTATATCTGTACCTAAGTGGACACTCTCCCATCTATTTCAGCGTCCACAAACTAATTCTTGAGATTGAGACACGAGTCTAGACGTCGCCCTAGTTTCTTTCCGCCTATGCAACGACACCATGTCCAACTGTCCGACTGCACGTCCAAGTGGCCGATGATATCGCTTGAGCATGTGCCACGCTCATAGCAGAGGTGTCCATCTTCGCAAAGTGTGAGAACAAGATGCCGGGCGAGCCCTCGTTCGTCAGACGAGCACGGCCTGGACCGAGCGGCGCGGACTAGTGCGTGCTGACAGTGTGGGATACCGCACTATAGAGAGCAAAGCCTGGCCATCACATGGGAACAGCTGGGGAGGTTATG
>WNFJ01617078.1_pt1 | contig 12337 bp, 10 predicted proteins | sample 5400461 | NCBI WGS metagenome assembly WNFJ01 (sample SAMN13153349, study PRJNA577476) | soil metagenome | isolation source: 115 cm saprolite on Douglas fir-dominated hillslope | place: USA:California | collected 2013-09-17
GCTTCTCTCATCGCCAGTATGTCACATTAGTAGAGTTCTCGCGGGAATACAACAAGCTTGTATGTTACTCCACAGCACTAGCAGACAAGCTTGTCTTCCCTACTTTCCTCCTCTTTTTACCTCAAAGAAAAGGCTCTGGCCTTCATGTAACCCAAGTCACCATTCCCAAGTTTACCACTACCCGTCTGGGAGAGATCTCCTTGTGTGCTGTCTTACCCGCTTGGGCTGATGTTTATGTGTCTTGCTCTGCTTAGCAAAGGCAGCAAGCACCGTGTCTAGATAAGGAGTTGGTCCGTCTTTGCGTCGCTCTTTCCGCAGCCGAGCGAGTAGCACAGCCATCGGAGGCCCTTCGTCCACAAAGCTTCGGATATAGCCCTCCGGTTCGGCCAGCCGGACTGCCTGGGAGAGGGTGTCCAGGGCCTGCATCTCTTGCTGACACATCTGGTGCGCCAAGGCTTGTAAGAGCATGATCTCAATCACGTGCCCCCAGCGCTGGCCCTTGACGGCTCTCTGGAGCACAGGCTCTAATCGCTGCAGGACAAGAATAGGCGGGTTCTGTACTAAGAGGACACGCGCACAGGCCACCTCTTCGCGTTCGCGGGCAAAGAGCGTGCCATGTCGCTCTCTCATATCCAACTGCTCAACCCAACGCGTGGCTCGGCCCAGTTCTCTACAGGCCAGCCAGAGCCTGACCTGATCAACCGTGGTGAAGTGAGAATGCAAATAGAGATAGTAACGCTGGTTCATGCTCATTCCGAGGCGTTCAAACTCCTGCAAGGCAGAGCGGGCCTCATCCAACTCTCTGCGCGACAGACAGACACGCAGCAGCATCGCGTACCCCATAGCTGAAAAAATGAGCGAGAGGGGTGATTCAATCTGTTCGCAGAGCTGGATGGCCTCCTCTGCCAAAGAGCGTGCCGCCTCAAGCTGGTTCCACTCGCGCAGAACCTCCGCTTGCCAAGCCATGGGCCAGCCTATGACAGGCAAGACAAATGCTTCCGGCTTGCGCCCCAGCAGAATGGCTTGCTGTGTCAGCTGCTGTGTCTGGTGCAAGTGCCCTGTTCCGATCATGTGCAAGGCCGTCTCTCCCATGATGCTGATAGCCAGATCAGTATGGCCTGCCGCTTGTCTCAAAGAGGCAGCTTGCAGGCCCATCTGGATAGCCGCCGCCGCGTCGTTGACAGAAGAAGCATAAGAAGCGAAGAGCTTGCTAACCGCGATGTGCGCACGAACAACATTGTCTGCTCTTAGCAGGGCTTGGGCTCGCTGGCAGAGCGCGAGGGCGGCTTCTCCATCCTCATCATAGCTTCGGATGAGGGCACGATAGGTGATCGCCTCCCCAAGCAGATCCTCCAGTTCCTGGCGTGCTGGTGGGATGAGCATGGCAGATGACCTCTCCTGATGTCTCTGAATCATGAGCTCAGCAGTGAGCAGCGTTTCCACGGCGTTGAGGCGGGTTTCTAGCACTGTCTGTGGGGTAATAAAGAGCAACATCCAGGTATAAGCAAGACAGAGGCGAGGGCGGGAATGGAGGAGATCGACTGGGATCTGCTGCAGCCAGTCTCGAAGCAGGAGCACCTTCTGTTTACTTATTCCCCAGGTGAGGGTGTTCAAGGCAACACTCTGCCGTTCGATCAAATCAGCAGCCCACTGCCACTCTTTGGCACTGAACGCGTGCAAGATGGCCTGGGTGGGCTGGTCATGCTCGGCACACCAGAGACTGGCACGATGGTGTAAGTTGGGCACCAGATCAGGCTGCGTCTGCTCCAACTGGTAGCATAAGGCTTGGGCAAAGAGGGTATGATAGCGATACCACTGCCGCTTGCTATCCAGCGATACCATAAATAAATTAGTCTGCTCGAGCTGACACAGCATCTGCTGGCTGTCATGCTGCTGCATGACAGCGTCACAGAGCGAGGCATTGAGACGCTCGAGAATGCAGGTGGAGAGCAAAAAGGTCTGCACCTCCTGGGGCTGCCTTTGGAGGACGACTTCAGTCAAATAGTCCAGAATGTAGCGCTGATTCCCACTGACCTCCTCCAGGAGGCCGAAAGGATCAATCTGCCCGTGCAGAGAAAGACCGAGCAGTCGCAGACCCACCAGCCAGCCCTCCGTGCGAGATGTAACCTCTTGGATGATCTGATCAGAAAGCTTGATGTTCATGGCCTCACGGAAGAAGGCCCTGGTTTCCTCTACTGTACAGCGCAACTGGTTCGTACGCACTTCCAGTACCTGCTGGCGTGCCCGCAGCACTGAGAGCGGCAAGGGGGGATCAGCGCGTGTTGCCAGAATTATATGCAATTGGGGAGGCAGGTGCTCTAGGAGATACCAGAGGGTGGCATGCACCTCTTGCTCTGTGATGACGTGATAGTCATCCAAGATCAGCACAAAGTGCTGAGTACTGTCTTGCACAAGATTGCAGAGCGCCGTCAGCACGTGCCTCAAAGGTGGTGATTGCGGTGATTGCAGATACTTCAACAGTGGGGTAAAGCGCTGCGACTCCTGCTGATCCAATGCCGAGAGGACATACGTCCAGAACAATCGCGGTTCATTGTCCTCTTCATCCAGGGACACCCAAGCCAGCGGGCAGTTGTTTCCTGCGAACGATTGTCCCCAAGCAGAGAGTGAGGTAGTTTTTCCAAAACCAGCAGGAGCGGAAATGAGCGTGAGAGGGTACTTGAGGCTCTCCTGGAGCAAAGCGCTCAGGTGAGGACGGGAGATCAGAGGACCTGACGTGACGGGTACAAAAAATTTGGTAGCCAGAAGTTGGCTCTGGATGAACATTCGGCTATTCACTCAAGGAAGCTCTCCCACCCGCATCCAAGCGTTGTTGTTTTCCTTTTCAGGGATCAGTCTATTCTCTGTAAACACCAGCTTCTTGGGGATTCTATCATAGCAGGCAACCTTCGTCAAGACGTACTTGCACAGTGTTTTGCGTGGGGCAAGCTGTAAATCCCAGGATTTACAGCTTAATCCATAGGGCCATTGCTGGTTACTCCTTTACTGGCATCTCTATCACTTTGTGGATAATATCTCGTCCTAGCTTCCGTATTAAGTTGTCGGGTAATGGCAGTGCTTTCCTATCGCTCTGCTCTCTTAAGAATAGGTAGAAATCTATCACTAACTCCTCCTCATAGAAAGTTCCTGATTGAGCTTCTAATTTGATAAGAGATACCGCGTTGAGTGCCTTGGATTCCTCACTGAATGCAGCAAGCTGGCTAAAGTCGAGTCCATTGGTAGACAGCCATACTTGCCACAAGCCTGTATCAGGGTGCTGAATGGCACCAGCGGCTATTTGATACCGGCCTAAAGGCGCGTTCTTGTCAGTTGCCTGATAGAGAGCTTCTCTCTCGACTGGGTCCGATTGTAGCATCTCAGGTTCCCATACTATCTTCTTTGCTACGATAGCCTGTATCTCAGCTTCAAACCGAATAACGCATCTTATGAAGTCGTTAGATACTTTCTCTTTAAGATAATTTTTAACACTTTTCACGTCTATCTCTAAGTTTGCATCTCTTAGATCTTGAATGAGATCAAGGGCATTTTTGATTGCATCATGGATAAAGCTAGAAGAGGTAGTATCCATTTCAGCTTCTTCTTCATTCTGCAAGCGTATCTCTTCCTCATTCTCTTGCTTGTATAAATAATGCGCTACATCCGCATAATTGCTAAATTTTCGCTCTATAAGCCGCTCGCTATACGGTTCGATCATGCCCTTCTCAGCTTCTAACATGTAAACCGTCTCGTTTTCAGCATTGAAGTCTATGCCCTTGACTTCGCAGACACCAGGGGAATCAATGAGCTTGACATACTTAACAGGCTGGTTACTCATTGCTGGTTACCTTCCTTATTTGCCTTGACTGGCTTATAGAGATCATAGGCAAGCTGTAAACAGGTCACAAAATTATCAGGCAACCGGGCAACTAGCTTGCGCAAGATCTCTTGTTTGGTATAACCGTCTGCTTTGCGTAAATGTTCGTCTAGCTGTATTACAACATCTTGCCTTGCTTTTTGCATGTCAGGGGACATAAGTTTCTCCTTATCGTATTTTGAGGGTAAACCATGGGGTTTTATTCCCGTTTTCGTCCGTATACATCCTAGTATCGTCCTCAACTTCTATTGTGCTTGTGTGGTAATTAACTGCACATGAATCAGACGAGTAAGCAGGGAAGAAATAACAAAATTGAGAGAAGAGACCAGAGCGGCCCGCTGGCGAGATACCATATGCCACGATAGGGAACCTTCAGCGTTCTTCATCCAGCAGGCCAAGCTCTTGCGCCTGCCTGACCGCTTGTATCCGGTTTTGCACACCTAACTTGGAGAAGATATTGCTGACATGGCGTTTGACGGTATCAACGACAATCACCAGTTGCTGAGCAATCTCCTGGTTGGATGCACCGCGTGCTAGCAATTGCAGGACCTGCAGCTCTCGTTCACTCAAGGGCTCTGGAAGTAGCTGTATTTTGGTAGGCTCTCCCGCTTGTGCACGCGCCATACTTTCTTGCTGGAAAGCAGCAAGCAGTGTATCGAGATAGGGAGTTGGTCCACTCTTGCGATTCCGCTTGCGCAGGCGATAGAGCAGAGCCTCCATGGGGGCTCCTTCGTCCACAAAGCTACGGATATAGCCCTCTGGCTCGGCTAGACGAACCACCTCTGAGAGGGCATCAAGAGCTAGCGACACCTCGTGGCACATCTGATGAGCCAGAGCTTGCAAGAGCCGAATCTCAATCACGTGTCCCCAGCGCTTACCAGCTATAGCCCTCTCAAGTACAGGTTCCAATCGCTGCAGAGCAAGACTAGGTTGCTTCTTGGCTAGGAGAATACGAGCACATGCCACCTCTTCGCGTTCGCGGGCAAACGGCGTGCCGTGTCGCTTTCCCAGATCCAACTCCTCGGCCCAGTGTGTGGCTCGATCTAGTTCCCCACAGGCCAGCCAGAGTTTGATCTGATCGATTGTGGTGAAGAAGGAACGCACAAAGAGATAGGAATACTGGCTCATGATTGTACCGATGCGTTCAATCTGCTCAAAGGCAGAGTCTGCCACTTCCAACTCCCCGCGCGATAGGGAGACGCACAGCAGCTCCACGTGCCCAAAGAGTGAATATGAGATCGATACAATCGATGCAGTCTGTGAGCTTAGCGTAAGAGCCTTTTGTATGAGCTCCAGTGCTGCATCAAGCTGGTTCCACTCGCGCAAGACCTCTGCTCGCCAGGTAGCAGGCCAGCACACATCAGGTGACACGAGTCCTCCTGGCTGTGTCCCCAGTTGCATCGCCTGCTGAGTCAATCGGTATACCTCTTGCAACTGCCCCGTTCCTATCATGTACATAACAGTTGCACCTATTGCACCGATAGCCAGAGCATTCTTTCCTGCCTCCAGGGCAAGAGAACCGGATTGGAGCCCATTCTGAACAGCGGCTTCTGCATCGTTAACTACAGAAGCATAAAGGGCTCGCAGTTGGGCCCAGGCAACGAACGCACGAGCCGCAAAATTGTCTGCCGAGAGTAGGACAAGGGCCTGCTGACAGAGTGGGAGTGCAGTTTCTGCATCTTCTTCATGGCTTCGTACAACGGCACGAAAGGTGATCACCTCTCCAAGCCGATTCTGCTGTTCTTGCTGCACATCTGAGGAAAATGTTGTGTGTGAGGCATCTGCAGGAGTCTGTGTCCCGAGAAAAGTGGTCAGACTGGCTTCGGCTGCGTCGAGCCAAGCATCCAGCTTAGTGGAGTGGGCAACTGTCCACAAGAGCTGAGTACAGGCCAGACAGAGGCGAGGCCGCGAATGCATGACCTCTGTCGGTAGTTGCTCGATCCACCCTTGAAGCATGATCACCGCATGTTGACCTGCTCCCCACGTGAGGGACATTAATTGCAGACTCTTTTGTTCGATCAGATCAGCCGCCCACGGCCACTCACGGGCTTTGAAGGCATGCAAGATAGCCTGAGTGGTCTGGTTATGCTTGGCATACCAGATGCTAGCACGATGGTGCAAGGTCAGCACCAGATCGGGATATATCTGCTCCAGTTGGTAACACAAAGCTTGAGCGAAAAGGGCATGATAGCGATACCACTCTCGCTTGCTATCCAGAGATATTACAAATAAATTGGCACGCTCCAACCGTTGGAGTATTTGCTGGCTGTTTGCCTGATCCATGACCGCGTCACAGAGCGAAGCATTGAGGCGTTCCAGGATACACGTGGAGAGTAGAAAGGTTTGTAGATCTTGTGGCTGCCGCCGGAGCACCTCCTCAGTCAAATAGTCGAGGATGTAGCGCTGATCTCCACTGACCTCCTGGAGTAGGATCGTTGGATTAGCCTGCTCTGAGAGAGAAAGACCGAGGAGCTGCAAACCCACCAGCCAGCCCTCTGTGCGAGTGGTGACCTGCTGGATTGTCTCATCTGGCAGCTGGATGCCCATCACCTCATCCAAGAAAGCACCAGTCTCCTCGACGGTACAGCGCAACTGGTCCGTGCGCACCTCTAATGCCTGTTCGCGTGCCCGCAGCAGCGGAATTGGCAAAGGAGGATCAGCCCGCGTTGCCAGAACAATACGCAGTTGAGGGGGAAGGCGCTCGGTCAGATACGCCAAGGTCGTGTGTACCTGCTGTTCGGTGATCACCTGATAATCGTCCAGGATCAGCAGGAAGTGTTTCGTGCTCTCCACCAACAGGTTGATCAGCGCAGCTAGCAAGTACTTGAGAGGTGGGGCTTGTGGTGATTGCAGTTCCATCAACAGAGAGGTAAATTGCTGCGGCTCTTGCCTCTGGAGTGCTGTTAAAACATAAGTCCAAAACAGTCGAGGTTCATTGTCCTCTTCGTCCAAGGATACCCAGGCTACCCGAAGGGTGCTTGTGGGCAGCGATTGGCTCCAGGTAGAGAGTAAAGTGGTCTTGCCGAAGCCAGCGGCTGCAGAAACGAGTGTGAAAGGGTGCGTCAAACTCTCGTTGAGCAAGCTTGTCAGACGAGGACGAGAGATGAGACGGCCCAATGCAACGGGCACAAAGAATTTGGTAGCCAGAAGCTGGCTCTCTAATGGTATCGATGGATTCATGATTGTCTATCCTTTGTGGAAGCATATCTGCTCTCTTATCACATAGGTAGCCAAGGTTCCCTGCATATCGTTTGGCTTGTCTGGTCAGATTGACTCCTACCATGATTGACTTCTATTGTACTATCTATTGCAACCATGTGTACTTGAAGCCTATCAGGCTCCTGCGGAAATGTAAGCTCTAATTTGAATACCTACACAAGAATCAGACGAGTAGTCGGGGAAGAAATAACAAAGGTCGGAGAAGAAAAAGGCAGGCTATCTCCTCACCGTTTTTAATCGTACCTTGAGCAAAGCAGATGTCCTGACGGCCAAGGGAGCTCAACTGGCACGTCAGCCGAGCGAGGCGGTCACCAAAGGTGGCATGGTGATAAGCATGGTGGTCAATGACCAGGCCTTGCAAGAGATCGTCGCCAGCCAGGGCTTTCTTGAGCATTTGGGGTCAGGTGGCATTCACCTTTCTATGAGTACGGTCTCACCTGAGACATCGCACAAGCTTGCACACCTTCATGCCCTCTCCGGCAGCGTCTACCTCGCAGCTCCCGTCTTCGGACGGCCTGAAGCGGCTGCCACCCAGAAACTCTGGATCTGTCTGGCAGGCCCAGGGCATGCGAAAGAGCGAGTCCAACCTGTCCTCAGGGCGCTAGGACAGGGCATCTTCGACTATAGATATCCTTGGAGAGGCGATCTTTGATGCCGAGGGGATTCTTCAGTAGGTCTTTGAGACTGAAGAAGATGTTGCCCTTGACCGTGCTGTACTGGCTATGAAATGGTTGGGGATCTCCTCAGGATTATTCCAGGCAGCATTGTTGGCATGGATTTTGTAGGCAGCCTCGCCGATGTAGAGATGGATATTGTGGCCCGCTACTTCTTTCGACCACCAATCAACCAGCTTCTCATAGGCGGCTGGCGGGAAACCAATATTCCAGTAGATTTGTGGTGCAATATAGTCGAGCCAGTTGTTTTTAATCCAGGTGCGTGTGTCGGCATAGAGATCATCATAGTCCTGCACGCCAGCGGAGGTATCGGAACCAGTCGGGTCAGTGACCTTGTTACGCCAGACTCCGAAGGGGCTGATCCCGAATTTCACGTAGGGCTTGACCTCTTTGATATCAGTTGCCAATTCATGCACCAGTTGATTGACATTGTCACGCCGCCAATCGGCCTTGGTGGCGAATTTTCCTGCTCCATACTGCTGGTAGGTAGCATTATCCGAGAAATCCTGTCCAGTAATGGGATAGGGATAGAAATAGTCATCCATGTGGACGGCATCGATATCATAGGTGCTGACAACTTCCATGATACTGTCAACAATAAAGTTGCGAACCGCTGGAATGCCAGGATTGTAGTAGAGTTTCCCACCGTAGCTGACCAGCCAGTCTGGATGTTGGCGTGCCGGATGATCTGCTGAAAGCTTGTTGGGGTCACTCTGCATGCTCACGCGGTAGGGATTGAACCAGGCATGAAATTCCAGGTGACGTTTATGCGTCTCTTGGATCATGAAGGCAAGCGGATTATAGCTCGGGTCTTTGCCCTGCACACCAGTCAGCCACTGGGACCAAGGGCCATACTTGGAAGGATAGAAACTGTCAGCCATCGGCTTGATCTGCACAATCACAGTATTCATCTTCATACTCTCAACAGCGTCGAGCAGGTGGAGATATTCTTGTTTTTGCTGATCTACCGAGAGGCCAGGAGCCGAGGGCCAGTCGATATTGGTGACTGTAGCAATCCATACAGCACGCAGCTGGCGCTTGGGAGACTGCCCTTGAGCAGAGCAGGGACCGTCTGCTGCATCACTGCTACACCCTCCAGCACGAACATTGCACGCACCTGGCAATAGCGCCAGATTGCCAAGTAGTGAGATGAATAGACAACATAGGATGAGAACGCCCGTGCCCAAGAAGCTTTTGCCAGATAGCTTCATACTCTTCCTCCAAGAACATGCAATTTCGCTCACTCCGGCTCCGACCGCCATCTTTTTCATGTATGGCTCTCGCTTGAGGCTCTTAAAAAAAGTATACGAATGGCTCAAAATTTTCCTCCTTCAGAGAAGGCAACTTTGAGTACTTCGTGAATCGCGGTTACACACTCAACCGTGATGCATGTCGATGCAAAATCTGTGTCACACCATTGTTTCGAGGGAATCTCCATACCCACCATAAAAACCCATTCCTGCCTATCGACTAGATAAACCTCGCTTACAAACCACCTGCTTGTTGTAGCGGCGTAGGAGATATGATCTGGCACCTGCTTTTTGGTATAGAGTTCAGCATTGATGTGGCACTCAGCCCCACTCATATATGAACGCAATGCTTATAACGTCTGAAGATGTTGTTGTGTTTCTTTGACGCCAAAGCAGATAAAACGCATAAGTGTTTGACCTGTATTTTTCAAGTAGTGCTCTACCCTGGCAGGGATGATAAAACGGTCGCCAGGAGCAACAGAATAAGTCTCTTCTTCAATTTGCATCATACCAGTTCCATCCAAGAAATATTCTATTTCTTCCATGTCGCCATGTGAATGCCTTGCAATGTCTTCACCAGGATTGACGTAGACTTCATTCATGAACATAAGAGGTGATCGCATATCTTCGTGACGTACAATCACTCGTTTTAGAGCACCATGGCGCGTCGGTTCTAATGGAACTGTATTACATGAAAGCTTGTTATGCACAATTTCTCCTTAGGTATAATAAATCATGCTCTCAAGAGAAGGCATCCAATCCGGTAACAGCCTGACCGATGATCAGGGTATGAATGTCGTCTGTACCTTCATAGGTGTAGACCGACTCCAGATTGTTCATATGACGGCTTATTGGATATTCCAGGGTAATACCATTTGCACCAAGTATCGCCCTGGCTTCACGTGCCATGTTTAACGCCTCGCGGACATTATTTCGCTTGGCAAGAGACACCTGGACAGGATGAGCCAATCCCTCATCCTTCAGCCGTCCAAGCTGCAAGGCTAGCAGCTGCGCCTTCACCAGTTCTGTCGCCATACTCGCTAGTTTCTGTTGCACGAGCTGGAAACTCCCAATGGGGCGATTGAACTGGATGCGTGTCTTGGCATAATCGAGCGCTGTTTCGTAGCAGGCACGCAACGCACCTATTGCTCCCCAGGCAACCCCGTAGCGTGCTTCATCCAGACAGGAAAGAGGGCCATGTAAGCCACGCACATTGGGCAGCATGCTCTTAGCTGGTACACGGCACTCCTCAAAGTGCAGTTCCGACGTAACAGAGACTCTCATTGAGAGCTTCTGATGGATGTCGCTTGTCGTAAATCCTGGCGTCCCACTCTCCACCAGGAAGCCACGAATGCCATCCTCTGCACGTGCCCAGACCACGGCTAAGTCTGCTATACCTCCATTGGTGATCCACATCTTAGTCCCATTTAAGATGTAAGAGTCACCATCACGACGTGCACTGGTTCGCATGCCGCTAGGGTCACTACCAAAATCAGGCTCTGTCAGCCCGAAGCACCCAATCATCTCACCTCGTGCCATCTGTGGTAACCACTGCTGCTTCTGCTCCTCCGTGCCAAACTTGAAGATTGAGAACATGGCAAGCGAGCCCTGAACTGAGACGAAGGAACGCAAACCACTATCGCCCGCCTCCAACTCCTGGCACGCCAGACCATAGCATATAGCATTCAGCCCGGCACAGCCATAGCCTTCCAGATGCATGCCCAGCAATCCAAGTTCAGCGATGGCAGGAATGAGTTCATGCGGAAACGTGCCATCCTCAAAATGCTTACCAACGATGGGCAACACCCGGTCAGACACGAACTGACGCACGCTGTCACGCACCAACCGTTCTTCCTCGGATAGCAGATGATTGATATTATACAGATCAGTAGCTGATGGCATCTGCGCTTTGTCTACTTTGCACTCAAATGTCATATCTGTCATAAAACAGGTGTTCCTTTCGCACAGTAGCCTAGCCTCTCAGAAAGTGCCGATTTGATCGGGATCAAACACTTTCTCCAGCTCACATCAACAGGCAATACGAGATTGAGAAGCATATAATGCTCTAAGAGGCCCATGACCATGGTTTTCTTATTGAAGAACCGCGTGGTGACGGGAGTCAAACACCTTCTCAGAAATGGTCTCTGTTCACGAGTGGTGATCGTATTTCTAGTATTATAATCGTTCATTGATTTTCTAGCAATTTCTAAGGCTTTCTGTGAGGATAGTCGTTCCCCTCCGAACTCAAAGGTCTACAAAACGCTAGACTTTTGGAACTATAGATTCTCGACATCTTCTCCACAAGAGCATTGTCCGATATGGTCGGACAGTGACCTTGACGAGGCAGGGAGAAGTAAGGCATGCTTACATATATCTACCGCCATAGGATTAGTATAGGATCAGTAAACATAAAAGGAAAGCTTGTTATGGCTATCCAACCTATCGAAGCTGGTATGATTATCCATCAGGTCCTTGATGTAGAGGGCAATCTGGTCGGTGACATGCCTGATCTGAGTGCGGAACGCTTACTTGCTCTCTATAGAGCTATGCTCTTGGGCCGTGCCTTCTCGAATAAAATCATTGCGTTACAACGTCAAGGCCGCGCCACCAACTCTAGTGTTTCCATAGGGCAAGAAGCAACTTCGGTCGGACTGGCAGCTCCCATGCAGCAGCAGGACTCGCTGGCCTCCTCCTACCGCGAAATTCCCTCGTTAATTGTCCGGGGCATTCCTCCCTCCATACTCATCTACATGAGACGCGGATATACTCCCGCTTATCCAAAGGAAGCTCGCTGCCTCCCATTTCAAATCGTCATCGGGACTCAGATAATCCACGCAGTCGGTCTGGCAATGGCAGCTAAGATTTGCGGAGACCCAGTAGTTGCTGTCGGTGTCTGTGGCGATGGGGCCACTTCCGAAGGCGATTTTAATGAAGCGCTAAACTTTGCAGGCGTCTTCCAAGCTCCTGCTGTGATTGTAATTCAGAACAATGGTTGGGCTATCAGTGTGCCCCGCAAACGTCAGTGTGCAGCCTCAACACTTGCTGCTCGCGGGGCTGGCTTTGGCATCCCTTCTTATCTGGTCGATGGCAATGATCTGTTCGCTGTCTATTCGGTCATGCAGCAGGCTCTTGAGCGGGCGCGTTTGGGCCAGTGACCAACGTTGATCGAGGCACTTACTTACCGTATCAGCGCACATACGACCGCTGACGATCCTACCCGCTATCGGGACCCAGGTGAAGTCGAAGCCTGGAAGGCCAAAGATCCGATTGCACGCGTTCGCCGTTTCCTGTTAGCCAGTGACCAGCTTACTGAGGTGCAGGAC
>WNFJ01596996.1_pt1 | contig 12336 bp, 12 predicted proteins | sample 5400461 | NCBI WGS metagenome assembly WNFJ01 (sample SAMN13153349, study PRJNA577476) | soil metagenome | isolation source: 115 cm saprolite on Douglas fir-dominated hillslope | place: USA:California | collected 2013-09-17
CTCGGCCGAAAGGATTTCCACCGCCGGCGGCCGATCGCCGCCGGCCGTCATTCGGTCCGTGCTTTCGTTAAGCGGCTCGCCGGGCACGATGGCGTTCATTGCCGCTCCTATTGCACGCCGATTTTGAGGTCCTTGACGAAACGGACATCGAGGCCCTTTTGCCAATCCGTCTTCGGATCGAGCAGCCCGCCCGCGACCAGGAAATCGTAGATCTGCTTGTAGCGTTCGACGGTGATGATCCCGATGCCCAGTTTCGCTGCATCGCCGCCGTCGATCGCCTTGTTCTCCTTGAGCTTCTCGATCGCAAAGGCGATCTGACCGTTGGTCATTTTCGGATTGTCGGCCTTAATCAATGCGTTTCCTGGAGCCGGATTCTTGATGTAGTCGCGCCAGCCCTCCAGCGAGGCCTTCACAAAGCGGGCGACCACATCGGATTTCTCGGCGACCATCTTCTCGGTTGTGACGATGGTCGAGCCATAGGGCGGATAGCCGCCATCAGCCAACAGAAAGAATTTTACTTTCTCGTTCTGCTGCTCCGCCTGGTAGGGCTCCGACGATGGATAGGCCTGCTGGGCGATAGTCTTGTCGGCGAAGAACGGCTGCAGGTTGAAGGTATAGGGCCGGACCTGGTCATCGGTAAAACCATATTTGGCCCGTAGCCAGGGCCAGAAGGTCGCGTGCGAGGAACTCGCGATCAGGATCGGCTTGCCCTTCAGCGCGGCGATATCAGCGACATCATCGTGGGTCATCAGGCCTTGCAGGTCGAACTGGAAGGATGAGGCGACCGTCACCAGCGGCAGGTTCTGTTCGCGCCCTTTCAGCACCTGAATGTCATAGCCCATCATGAAATCAGTCTCGCCGGCCAGCAAAAGCTGCGTGCCATTGACCTGCGGACCGCCCATCTTGATGGTGGCGTCGAGGCCGGCCTTGTCATAAAGCCCGGTCGCCTTAGCCTGATAGAAGCCGCCATGTTCGGCCTGGGCGAACCAGCTGGTGAGAAAGGTCACCTTGTCGGCGGCAAGCGCCGGCGCAAGCGAGCCGACCATCGCGCCGGTTCCGACCAGAGCGCATGCAATCATTCGCGACAAAAACTTCATTGCCATCTCGGCTACCTCGTTTCGGGCCAGCGTTTCGCCGGCCATCCGTGTTCCCAGGTCCAAAGCATGACGGGGCAGCCCGTCATCTGAAAGCATTTTAATTCGAGCCATCCGTTGCCTTTTCGGCAACGGCGACATGGTTGTGGAGCGAAACAGATGTGCAAAAAAAGTGCCGTCATCCGGGTGAGCGCGTCAGGTGGTTAAACTGGCGATGACGAAGTCGGCAAAGTCGGCTTAAAATCCGGAAAAGCCATTTCGGTTTTCAACTTTGCCAAGAGGCACAACCGCTTTGCGCGCGCTCAGTCCTGCATCAATCAGAGCTCCCTTTGCGCGCTACAGCCATGGGATCGCGGTGCCCGCAGGGCACCGGCTGGTGTTTACCTCGGGCCAACTCGGCATCCGCGCCGACCAGACGATTCCATCCGATTGCGAAGCGCAGGCTGACCTCTGTTTTGCGAATATCGCGGCTATTCTCGCCGAAGACGGCATGACCTTGGCCAATATTGTCCGCCTCAACGCCTATGTGACGGATCGCGAGCATATGCAGGGCTATATGCGCTCGCGCGACCGGCAATTTCCGGGGACACCGCCGGCTTCGACGTTGATGATCGTGACAGGTTTTACGAGGCCGGAATTTTTGGTGGAAATCGAGGCTGTGGCAGCTGCGCCGGAGCACCGTTAGAAGCGCTCCATCTCCCGGCGCACTTTTGCCAGAAAACCCAACCGCTTCGCCTCCGAGGCGGTGTTCATGTGGTAGAGCGCGTAATAGCTCACCTTGGCCTTGGAACCGGTAAACCAGGGCAAATAACGTTTTACGATCTTGCGCGGCGGATCGGCCATCGCGATCGCTTGCCAGCGCGGGCGACCATAGGTCGAGATGCCGGTGATGCGTTCGATATGCAGCAACATCGGCTTCGCTTGCGCCGGATCGGAAAGATCGAGCGCGATCCCCGGGCCGAACATCCGGTCGAACCAGCCCTTCAGCATCGCCGGCGGCCCGAACGACCAGGTCGGAAATTGCACGATCAGCGCGCTCGCGGCCATCAAGCGCTCGACATAGGCCTGGTTGTTGGTGCGGTTCTTCACGGGATCATGGTAGTCGCGGCACCGCTGTGGTGATAGCACCGGGTCAAAGCCCTCGGCATAGAGATCGAGCAAGTCGATCGTATGTCCGGCTTTTGTCAATCCGGCCAGCGCCTCTTCGCGAATGGCGGCATGAAAGCTGTCGTCGAGCGGATGGCAATAAACATACAGCACGCGCATTCGCTTAAGGTCTCGTGCTCGTAAAACTGCGCATCTTGCCGGGATTGAGCAGGCCGTACGGATCGACCTCGTGCTTGAAGCCTAATTGATCCGCCTCGACACGCTTGTAACGGCTGCCGTCCTCGACGGTGAAGACGTGTGGGTTGGCGATATAGACTCCCCGCTCCTCGTGCAGCCGGATGATCTCGTTCAATCTATCCGCATCCTTGTAGCGCACCACCGGCAAACCGCTGCAGGTGACGCGGCCGTTGAAGCGGATGAATTCGAGATGCTGCAGCACTTCATCCGGAAACAAATCCCGCATCTCCGCAATTTTCTCCATCAGGCGGTCGTGCGGATAGAGGCATTGCAAATAGGTGACCGAACGATCGGATTTCAGCACCTGCAAGGTGGTGTGATTCCAGGTGTATTCGTAAAGCGGGACCTGGCCGGGGCTATCGTCGGTCGGTGTCTCCAGCGTGATCGTGCCGCGCCCACCGAGCAACGACTTGAAACTCTCGAGCGAAGGCTCGGCAATCATCGCGATCAGGATGCTTTTGCCGTCAGGACAATAGGGCTTCAGGGCGCCGAAATAGGAAGGCAGCGGCCAGGTAATCGGCGCCAGCACTTTCTTGACAATGCCGTCGGCGAGCGCCGCCTCATAGCCGAAGGCCGTGGCTTGCATGAAATCATCGAAGGCGACCGCGACGTCGATCCACTTCCACGCCGGCGCGAGAGGCATTTCGAGCGCGGTGATGATCCCGGTCGTGCCATAGGTGCGGTTGATCTTTTGCGCCGCGTCTCCGCGCAGTTCGATGATGCGCGGCTCCTCTTCGAGCGTGACCACGCGCGCCGCCAGAATGTTACCGGGCTCCCGCAGACCACCATAATTGACCGAGCCGATGCCACCGGACCCGCCGGCAACAAATCCTCCGATGGTGGCGGTCCGCTTGGTCGATGGATGCATCCGCAACTCCCATCCGGAGGGTGATAGCTCAGCGTCGATCGCGTTCATCTTCGCGCCGACGCCGACGCGCATCACGCCCGGCTTGGTCCATTCGATCGCGGCGAGCGCCATGACGTCGAGCAGCACGCCGCCCTCTAGCGGTACCGCCTGGCCGTAATTGCCGGTGCCGCCGGCGCGTACCGTGAGCGGCACGCGGTAGCGCGCGCAAGCTGCTGCGACCCGAACCACATCAGCTTCGTCGCGCGGCGCGACGATCAGATCGGCGGATTTTCCTTCGAGCTGTTCGTTCAGAATAGGGCTGTACCAGAAGAAATCGCGTGAGCGCCGTCGCACGATCTTTGCATCGGTCACGGTCGGGATGTCGCCGAGATCGGCGACGAGCGACGCGAGCGTGCTGGGCGAAAGAACGTTCATGGCGTGCGGCCTGCGAGTTCAGCCGTGATCTGTTCCGATCGAACGACAAAACCAAAGCATTGCCGAACGTTGTAAATCGTCGCAGCCCAACAATAGTCGGGCGAGGTGGTGGCGGCACAGTCCACAAGTAGCAGGCAGTCATAACCGCGAAAATTGGCATCCTGCAATGTGCAGAGCACGCATTGGTCGGCGTTGACGCCGGCGAACACCAGCGTGGCGACGCCGAGATTCCGCAAAATGCTGTCGAGCTCGGTGTCCTGAAAGCCGGACATCCGGTATTTTGCTACGTGAATATCCGAGTGAGCCACCGCAAGCTCATCGACAATCGCCGCGGACCAGCTGCCGCGCTCCAGCACTTTTGCGCCGGAGCCCGGTAGCGGATCGCCGAGGCCGACGCCGGCGCCTGAGGGCTTGTAGACGTGCAGCAACGCCGGACTGAGATTGAGTTGGTCCGGCCGGTTACCCCAGTTGAGCCAGATCACCGGGACATCATGGCTGCGCAGCACAGGCAGCAAAGCCTGCAGCGGTGCGATCGGAGCCCTCACCGGCGTGACATCGACACCGAGATGGGCGAGCCAGCCATCGGGATGACAGAAGTCGTTCTGCATATCGACGATGATGATGGCGGTACGCGCGAGGTCGAACGTGACGAGCTTGCCTTCGGCCTGCACCGTGATCGGCCGCGGCGGCGCCGGCTGCCTCACCAGATCGGCGCGCGTCTCCGACACCGACCAGCGATTGCGCGCAGTTGAGCCCAACGGTCGCAATGCTTCATCTTTGCTGCGGCTCGAAGCATCCATCATGGATCACTTTCCCTGCAAGATGCGGATATCCTCCGCGTCAAGTTCGACGGGCTCGCCACCTCGGATCAGTTCGGCAAAGCCCTCATTCGGCGTCATCACGGTGAGGGTGTAGAGCTTGCCGGCACCGGTATTCTCGATCACATGCTCCGAACCGGGATGCAGCAATAGCGAGTCGCCGGTCTTGATCGGCAGCGTTTTGCCGTCGCAGCGCGCGACGCCCTCGCCGTCCAGGACATGAAAGAATTCGTGCGCGCTGGCATGTTCATTTGGCGGCGTCGCGCCGCCGGTCTTGAATATCTCAATGACAAAAATGTTGTCGATCGCATCGGTTTCCTTGTCGAACAGCATCACGAAGTAATTGGTATCCTTGGGCGAAATCCGGAACGCCTTGGCGTGAGCAATGTTTGCGGCGCTGAATGCCATGCGAAACTCCTTCCAAATTCCTGCTCGTTACGACTTGTCGAATGCCGTATCGGCGACGATTCGCGATAACGGATAGCGGCTGATCTGGTCGATCAGCACCAGTAGCTGCGCGGCGGCCCGCTCTACCGTGAGCTTGCCGAGATCGGCGGTTGCCTTGGTGGCATCGCCACAGGCGCCCTTGGGGTTAAGGTCCTGGGCCTGCCAGCCGAAGCGGGCGCCGCCCTCCGGGCCCAGCATGTCTGACTCGCGCTCAATTTGCAGCGACAGCGGCACAAAGTTTTCGGCAACGCTCATGTCGACGAGCTCGGGATGCAGATGCAACATGACGCTGGTTTCGCTTTGGCCGCCGTGAATCCCATGCTTGTTCTCGTCGGCCCCGAACAGCTCGTCCATGTCAATCAGCCGCGGCCACATCACGGAAACCGCGAACATGCCGAGCTTGACGCGCAAGTCGCGGCAAACAATTTCCAGCAATTGCGGTTGTCCGCCGTGCGAATTGAAGAACAGAATCTTGCGAATTCCGGCACGATGCACGCTTTCGCCGAGTTCGAACCACGCGCGCCCCAAGGTCTCGTAGGACATCGTCAGCGTACCCCGAAACGCAAGATGTTCGTCGGACTTGCCGACCGGCATCATTGGCAGCACCAAAGCCGGGCAATCCACCGGCATCAATTCGACCGCACGCGCGATGATGCCGGCATTGATCGCGGCATCGACGCTGACCGGCAAATGAGGCCCGTGCTGTTCGACCGCGCCAACGGGGAGGATTGCCACGACGCGCTCCGCGTCGAGACCGGCAAAATCCTGCGTGGTTAGATCCCACCACCAATGCGATTTCAGGACCATGCGTAAAATAGTCTCCGGTGACCGGCGCGCGGGCGCTTCGGATCGCCCGCGCGAAGTTTATCCGTCAGCGCTGATTCAGCACGCAAGCGCCGTCTCTTGAAAGTGCTTTGATTAGGCAAAGGCGTTGCCTTTTAGGCAACATGAAGCCATCCTGATAGCTCAAAGAAAGCCCTCGTGCTCGGTCCGAAACATGCTGCACAGCCGGTTACTAACTTATGTCGATGAGGTTGCGAGGACTGGATCCATCCGCAAGGCGGCTGCCCATCTTAACGTCGCGGCGTCCGCGATCAGCCGGCAAATTTTGGCGCTGGAAACCCAATTGGGAACCCCGCTGTTTCAGCGCCTGCCGAAAAAACTGATCCTGACAGCTGCGGGAGAGGTGCTCATTGGCCATGTGCGCCAGACCCTGAAGGAATTGACACGCGCACAGGCCAAGATCGAGGAGCTGAAAGGCCTGCGACGCGGCGAGATCACGGTCGCGATGATGAGCGGGTTGGCGTCGAACCTGGTTCCCGGGACGGTGAAGGAATTCCGCCTCACCAATCCGCGGGTAAAACTGATCCTGACCCTGCTCACGACCGGCCCAGACATTCAGTCTGCGGTGGCGAGCGGCGAGGCCGACCTCGGCATCGGGTTCGACTTCACCAAGGACAGCAATCTGAAGGTGCTTGCCCGCGCCGTCGGCAAGCTCGGTGCGGTGATGGCGCCGAGCCATCCGCTGGCGAAGCGCGCCGGCATTCGCCTCAGCGACTGTATGGATTACCCGCTTGTCGTGGCCGACGGCAGCACGGCGATCAGGCCATATCTGGACGCAGCATTCACGCGCGTGATGCTTGATCTGCAGCCGATCATCGAAACCAACGCCATTGAAATCATGCGACACGCCGCGATCCTGGAAAACGGGATCACTTTTTTGACGCCGTTCGACATTGAATTCGAGCGGCGTGCCGGGCGCCTGGTCTATGTCCCGGTCCGCGAATTATCCCAGGATACTCAGGCGCTGATGCTGGTCGGTCACGAGCGGGGCAGCAGCGCGATCGCGAGCGTGCTCGCCGAGATGCTCAAGGAGATGATGCGGGAAGCTGCTTCCTAGAATGGGATGATTATTGGGTCGGGGCGACTTGCTCAGACCCGTCCCCGTCATCCTGAGGTGCGCGCTCTTGCGCGCCTCGAAGGAGACGGCCCGGCCGCTCATCCTTCGAGGCTCGCCGAAGAGGCTCGCACCTCAGGATGACGGTGTGAGATAAGCGCTTTGTGTATCGCAAGATGTGCCGGCGTTTCGTCGTCGAGACGCCGGCACAGAGATCAAGTCCGGCTCACTTCGGAACGCTGCCTTCGATGCCCTCGACGTACCAATTGAGCGAGCTGAAAGTGGCGTCCGGCATCGCGGCGCCAGAGGCAACCATTTCCTTACCCGTATTGTCCTTGATCGGTCCGGCGAACGGGTTCAGCGTGCCGGCGATGAGCTTGGCCTTGGTGTCCTCGAACACCTTCACCGCGGCCGGCGGAATATCCGGATTGAGCGGCGCCATCACCACCAGCCCTTCCTTGAGGCCCCAACGGGTGTGGCGATTTCCGGTCCAGCTGCCGTCCAGCACTTTCTTGGTCTCGGCGATATAGTAGCCGCTCCAGTCTTCCGTCGTGCCCGAGAGCTGCGCCTTCTTGCCAAAACTCGACATGTCCGCATCGATCGAGAACGCGTAGGTGCCCTTCTCCTGGGCCGCCTGGATCGACGCCGGCGAGTCGGTGTTCTGCGCGACGTTGTCGGCGCCTTGCGCAATCAGGGTATCAGCCGCCTGGCGCTCCTTGCCCGGGTCATACCAGGTGTTCACCCAGATCGCCTTGGTCTTGACCTTGGGATTTACCGCCTGCGCGCCAAGCGTCATGGAATCGATATTGCGAATGACGCTGGGAATCGGGAAAGAGCCGATGAAGCCAAGCGTGTTGGATTTTGTCATCTGGCCCGCGATGGTGCCGATCAAATAAAATCCCTCCTCAAAGCGCGGCTCGTAGACGGAAATGTTCGCCGCGGTCTTGAAGCCGTTGACGTGCTCGAATTTGACGTCGGGAAACAGCTTGGAGACTTTTTGTAGCGGCTCCATATAGCCGAACGAGGTTGCGAAGATCAGCTTGTTGCCATCGGCGGCAAGCTGACGGAAGACACGTTCGGAATCGGCGGTCTCCGTGGTCTTGATCGCGGAGCCGAGCGCCGCTTCCAGCTTCAGCCGGGCCACATCGTGCTGTTGCGTCCAGCCACCGTCGCCGCGCGGGCCCAAATAGACGAACGCGACTTTTAGCGGCTCGGCGGCAAACGCCGCCAGCGGTGCTGCCACCATCAAACCCGTTGCAATGCATAGAGGTAAAGATTTCAAAATTTTGCTTAGCTGCATGACGCTTACCTTTTGGTTAGAGCTAGTTGTGATGCGACTTTGACCGCGAAGCCCTCACGCGGCCGAATGGAAGCTGTGGCCGAGAGAGGCCGGTTGGTTGAGCAGGATCGTCTTGGGATCACGACAGATGATGACCAGAACGATGATCGTCGCCGCGTATGGCAGCATCGACAGAAACTCGGTCGGGATCGGCAGGCCGAAGCCTTGCGCGAACAGCTGGAACTGGGTGACGCCGCCAAACAGATAGGCGCCGACGACCACACGCGTCGGCTTCCAGGTACCGAACACGACAAGCGCAAGCGCGATCCAGCCTTTGCCGGCCGACATGCCTTCGACCCACATCGGGGTCTGCACCAGCGAGAGATAAGCGCCGGCGATGCCGGCGGTCGCGCCGCCAAACATCACGGCGAGGTAACGTGTGGTCAATACCGGTTTGCCGATGGCGTGAGCGACACCAGGCGATTCCCCGATCGCGCGCAGCGTCAGGCCCGCACGGGATTTTGCCAAAAACCATTGCACGCCGATGAACAGCGCGACCGAGAGGTAGACCATGATGTCGTAGTGAAATAACAATTCGCCGAGCACGGGAATCGCGGTCAGCCCAGGGATGGTGATCGGCGCCAGCCGGTTCACCGGCAAGCCGGCCAGGTTGTAACCGACGAAGGCCGACAGACCGATCCCGAACAAGGTCAGCGCGAGACCGGTCGCCACTTGATTGGTTTGCAGGTTGAGCGTGAGAAAGCCAAACACCAAAGACAGCGCGACGCCGGCGAAAGCCGCCGCGACGAACCCGAGGATGTCGCTTCCAGTTGCCAGCGTCGCGGCAAAGCCGGACACTGCGCCGATCAGCATCATGCCCTCAATACCGAGATTGAGGACGCCGGATCTTTCGACGACGGTTTCGCCGAGCGCTGCGTAGATCAACGGCGTGGCGGCTACTACGGTGGAGGCAACCATCGGAACGAGCGGATTCATGCGGCGTTCTCCAGCGTGGTCGCGGGCTTCGGCGCAGGGTTTTCGGCAACGCTCACTCGCTTCAGCCGGAACGTGATGAAGAGATCAGCTGCCAGCAAATAGAACAGCAACAATCCCTGGAACATTCCGGTGATCGCCGATGGCAAACCCATCCCCATCTGCGCCGCCTCGCCGCCGAGATAAAGCAGCGACATCAACAGCGCGCCGAACACGACGCCGATCGGATGCAATCGCCCGATCCAGGCGACGATGATCGCCGCAAAACCATAGCCGGGCGAAATTTGCTGCTGCAGGCGGCCGATTGGCCCTGCGACTTCGCAAATCCCGGCAAGACCGGCGGTAGCTCCGCACAGCATCAAGGCAATCCAGATGTTTCGCTTTTCCGAAAAGCCCGCATAGGCAGCCGCGGCGGGCGCGAGCCCGGCCACCAGCATCCGGAAGCCCGCGAAGGTTTTTTGCGAAAATATCCAGGCGACCACCGCCAGCACGAGGGCGTAGACAATGCCCCAGGTCACGCGCGTGCCGTCGATCAGAACCGACATGGTTTCGGCGTCGCCGAAGCCTTGAGATTGCGGATAGTTTTGTCCTTGCGGATCGCGCCAGGGGCCGTGCACCAGCCAGGACAAAGCCAGCTGGGATATGTACACCAGCATCAAGGTCACAAGAATTTCGTTGGTGTTGAATCGGGTACGCAGGAAAGCCGGGATCGCGGCCCAGGCCATGCCGCCGAGGACGCCGGCGAGCAGCATCAGCGGCATCGCGAGGCCGGAATCGCTGTCGCCGAACCAGAGCGCAACGCCGCCGCCCGCGATCGCGCCCATCGTCAGCTGCCCTTCGGCGCCGATATTCCAGACATTGGCGCGAAAGCCGAGCGCGAGGCCCAGTCCGCACAACAACAGCGGCGTCGTCTTGAGCAGCAATTCTCCGATGCCATAGCTGCTCGACAATGGTTTGACAAAGAACAGATAGAACGCTTCGACCGGATCCTTGCCCAGCGCGCTGAACAGCAGGAACCCGGTCACCAGCATGCCAAGCGCTGCCAGCACCGGGGAAGCGATGCGCATCGCGGAAGATGGCGTGGCGCGCCGCTCAAGCCTGAGCATCAGCCGTCTCCAAATGCGAATTTGCAGATGCAGAGCGGTCGGGTGCCTTGTCGCCGAACTTGCCGCTCATCCATGTCCCGATTTGCTCGATCGACGTCTCGGCTGGCCGGACCGACGGCGAAAGCCGCCCCTCCGCCAGCACCGCAAGCCGATCGCTGATCATGAAAAGCTCGTCGAGCTCTTCTGAAATCACGAGTAGCGCCACGCCCTGATCGCGCAGATCGATCAGGGCTTGCCGGATCAATTGCGCCGCGCCGACATCCACGCCCCAGGTCGGCTGCGCCACGATCATCATTTTGGGCTGCAGCATCGTCTCTCTTCCGACGATGTATTTCTGCAGATTGCCGCCCGACAGGCTCGAGGCGACCGATTGCTCGTCGCCGCATTTGACCTTGAAACGGTCAATCACGTTCTTGGAAAAGGTCCGCATCACCGCAGGATGGATCAGACCCTTCAGCACCATCCCCTTTCGCGCGCCGGTCAGTAGCGCGTTAAAAGCCAGGCTCATCGGCGGCACCGCCCCTCGCCCAAGCCGCTCTTCCGGAACGAAGGTCAATCCGATCGCACGGCGCTTCGCCGGATTGAGATCGCCAACCGGTTGCCCCAGCAGCTTGATCATCGCGCCCTTAGTGCTCAAACGCTCGCCCGAGAGCGCGGTCATCAATTCCTTCTGGCCGTTTCCGGAAACGCCGGCTATCCCCAAAATCTCGCCGCTGCGCACCGTCAGGCTGATGTCCTTGAGCGAAGTGCCGAACGGATCGGGCGAGGCCAGCGTCAGATGCTCGACCTCGAGCCGCACTTCCTGGGGCTCGCGCGGGGTGAGATGACATTCCGCCAGTTCGCCGCCGATCATCATGCGAGCCAGGCTCTCATTGGTTTCATTCTTGGGGATAGCAGTGCCGCTGACCCTCCCGCCGCGCAGAACGGTTGCGGTGTCGCATAGCGCACGGATTTCGTCGAGCTTGTGGCTGATGTACAGGATGCTGCACCCTTCGGATGCCAGGCGCCGAAGGGTCTTGAACAATATCAAGACAGCTTGCGGCGTCAGCACGGACGTAGGCTCGTCCATGATCAGGAGCTTAGGCTCCTGCAGCAGACAACGCACGATCTCGACGCGCTGCCGCTCGCCGACCGACATGCTGTGAACGAGACGGTAGGGATCGATGGGAAGCCCATACTTCTCCGACACCTCCGTAATCTGGGCCGCCAGTTGCGCGGTCGGGACGTGCTCGTCCAGCGCCAGAGCGATATTTTCCCAGACGGTCAGCGTCTCGAACAATGAAAAATGCTGGAACACCATGCCGATGCCCATGCGCCGCGCCTGGGCCGGGGCGACGATGGTCTCATACTGATCACTCCACAGGATGGTGCCGGCGTCCGGCTTGGTGACGCCGTAGATGATCTTCATCAGGGTGCTCTTGCCGGCGCCGTTCTCACCCAGCACGGCATGAATCTCACCCGGACGAACGCTCAAGGAGACGCCATCATTGGCCACGACGCTCGGGTAACGCTTTGTTATGCCGGTAAGCACCAAGCGCGGCTTTTGATGTTCAAATCCCGTTTGATCCATGGCTTCAATCAGTCTCGGCCGCAGGCGCGGCGCCATCCATCGCTTGCAAAGCACAAGCAATCTGCGCGCCAAGTCGGCAAAGTCCGCCTCGGACGAACAAATCCGAGCATTTTTGTTCTATTTGCAGCGTCTTGAGGCCATGCCGGATGGCGCGCGGATCGGCGCAGCCGCCACGGCAATGACCCTGTGGTACACCACGACCTGCGCCGGCCAACGGTCAATCGGTGGGCAGCCGTCGGCCGCTCCTGTGACGTCGGCGCAACTTGAAATCGAAAGCAAGACGGCGGCTTCTACCGTTGCGCCAATTTGTTGCGGAACGAGAGGAGGCCAATTAGCATCCCGTTGCCCCCCAAATTTCTTCCGGGGTTACGGAGGCCGAATGCCCTTTATCCAAGCGCCTGACCGCACCAAGCTCTATTATGAAGAGGTCGGGACTGGAAGCACTGTGGTTTTCGTCCACGAGTTCGCGGGCGACTACCGGACCTGGGAGCCGCAGCTCAGACATT
>WNFJ01699453.1_pt1 | contig 12336 bp, 13 predicted proteins | sample 5400461 | NCBI WGS metagenome assembly WNFJ01 (sample SAMN13153349, study PRJNA577476) | soil metagenome | isolation source: 115 cm saprolite on Douglas fir-dominated hillslope | place: USA:California | collected 2013-09-17
GGCAGAGCAACTCACCGGAATGCCGCCGCTGGCACGGATCGCAGGGCGCGGCGCAGCAGCGAACGACCCCCGGTACTTCGGTTTCGCGCCGGTGGAGGCCGCCAACGCGGCCCTGAAGCGAGCCGGCATCGGCTGGGGTGACGTGGATGAGGTCGAGCTGAACGAGGCGTTCGCCGCGCAGACCGTGGCGTGCATCAACGCCTGGGGGGTCGACCCCGGCATCGTCAACGCACACGGCGGCGCCATCGCCATCGGCCACCCGCTGGGCGCATCCGGCACCCGGGTGCTGGGCACGCTCGCACGCTCCCTGCGGGCGAGCGGCAAGCGGTGGGGGGTCGCCGCGATCTGCATCGGCGTCGGGCAGGGGCTCGCCGTGGTCGTCGAGAACCTGGGCGCCTGAGCCGTGGTCAGCATACTGGAAAACCTCACCGAAGCGGTGGCGGGGATCCCGGATGGCGCCACGGTGATGATCGGCGGATTCGGCACGGCCGGCCAGCCGGTCGAGCTCATCGACGCGCTCGTCGGGTCGGGCGCCACCGACCTCACCGTGGTCAGCAACAACGCCGGAAACGGGGACGCGGGCCTGGCGGCGCTGATCGGTGCGGGCCGGGTCCGCAAGATTGTGTGCTCCTTCCCGCGCCAGTCGGACTCCTGGCACTTCGACGAGAAATACCGGGACGGCGAGATCGAGCTCGAGCTCGTCCCCCAAGGCAACCTCGCCGAGCGCATCCGCGCCGCGGGCGCCGGCATCGGAGCCTTCTACACGCCCACCGGCTACGGGACGCTAATGGCCGAAGGCAAGGAGGTCCGGGAGATCGGCGGCAGGCACTACGTGCTGGAGTACCCGCTACGAGCGGACTACGCACTGGTCAAGGCGCACCGGGCCGACGAGCTCGGCAACCTGGTGTACCGCAAGACTGCCCGCAACTTCGGGCCGATCATGGCGGCGGCCGCGACGACGACGGTCGTGCAGGTCGAAGAGGTGGTGCCGGCCGGTGCGCTCGACCCGGAAATCATCGTCACGCCGTGCATCTACATCGACCGCGTCGTCCGGGTGCCGGTGCCGGCCCGCCCGACTGAGCCGGTGGGAGCGGGCCAGTGAGCACCCGGGCCACCGACACCACCCTGCGCGGGCTCAGCAAGGACGACCTCGCGGCCCGTGTCGGGCGCGACATCCCGCGCGGGGCCTTCGTCAACCTCGGCATCGGGCTCCCTACCCGGATCAGCAACCACCTGACCCCGGACAGCGGTGTCATGCTCCACACGGAAAACGGCATGCTAGGCATGGGACCCGAGGCACACGGGGATGCGGCAGACCTTGACCTCATCAACGCCGGCAAGATTCCCGTGACCGAACTGCCCGGAGCCTCGTACTTCCACCACGCGGACTCCTTTGCGATGATGCGCGGCGGTCATCTGGATGTCTGCGTGCTCGGTGCCTATCAAGTGTCGGCCCGGGGCGACCTCGCGAACTGGCAGACCGGCCGGTCCGGTGACATCCCCGCCGTCGGCGGCGCGATGGACCTTGCCCTAGGGGCCAAGGAGACGTTCGTGATGATGAACCTGCTATCGCCGGATGGGGCTCCGAAGCTGGTGCCTGAGTGCACTTACCCGCTGACCGGCGTGGGGTGCGTCAGCCGCGTCTACACCGACCTCGCGGTGTTCCTCATCGGGGACCAGGGCGTCGCAGTACGGGAGCTGTTCGGCTGCACCGTTGACGAGCTGGCAGATCTTCTCGAGGTGCCCCTCCTGGACTGGACTCGCGAAGAAGGCCGGTGACATCGAAGACCCGTGCACATAAATGTCCAACGCCGTCCCGGGACTACCCGGGCTCCTCGCTATTTTCGCTATTTTCTTCGACATCGGTAACCGCAAACTTGCTCGCCTTCTTTACTTCCCCGGACTCGACGTCGGGCCCTACGCCGAGGTCCTCGGCGGCTTGCACCACTGCGTCATCTCCGTGGAGCCCGCGCGCTGGAACGAGATCGTGCGCCGCCTAGACGACACTGGCGTGGAGCACGTGATCCACAGCGATGTCTCGGTCTACTTCCGCGCCCCGACGGCGCCCGCATCGAGCTCATCGCCGACCCGCTCGGACAGATGTACGGATACGAAGTGCTGTGATGAGCGGACCGGTCACCGCGATCGACGCCTTGCCCCGCCGTGGCCGACGCCCCTACTCCACCGCCCGTGCGTGGAGGTGACCGACGATCAGGTCGGCACATCCGGGTTCGGGCGCGCAAGGGGCGCCGCACGGTCAGCAGGTGGTGTTTCGCTGACCACATCGGCCCAGGCGACGCCCTGAAACTGCGGCCTCGACTCCGGGCAACGTGGTCTCATGCGCCGAGGAAGCTATCGGCCAGTATCCGCGGCGTGCTGGAGGGCATCCAGCTGTGGGTAGCGCTGCCCGAGACCACCAGGCACAGCGCCGCGGAACCGGACCAGCTCGGCGAGCTGAACGTACCCCGAGCTTGTCGGTGACAAGGGGACATGCCGCCGCCATTCTCCACGGCACGGAGACGAGCAGCGGCCGAATCCGGGCATATCCGGCTGTTCTAGCGACTAGAGATTGTCACTCTTCATCGAACACATGCACGAAAACTGGAGGCCCATTACGGAACCGAACTGTAGACCCTCTCCTAATGAGGCCTGGCGGTTTCGTCTTACGCCGTCGCATTGAGTCTGATTACCGCAGGCCAGAGGAGCACCGGTGTCTGGGTACGTCGCGCTGCGCCTGCCGTCAGCTAGAGCCGCATCACTTGGTTAGTCACTTGATCTTGAAATTAGAAGTTCGAAAAACCTCGCTGAGCTGGAGTCCCGTTACGGAATCGAACCGTAGACCTTCTCCTTACCATGGACCGACGAGCGATTCATTGCCCCTGGTACAGCCCCTGACCAGGAAATACGCTCGCGCACGCCAGCCCAGGGTAACGACCACCCGCATACCCTGATCAACGACTGACGCCCGCGGCCCGGCGCCACCATCAGGGCCAGAACTGACCATGGAGTCCCGCCATCCAGGTGTAATCCTGCGGGCGGATGAGCGTACCGGTGCGGTTGCGCGCTCGTGCCGCCTGGACTGCCTGCGATGGTGCCCCAGGCCAGCGTGAGGAACGGAGCAGCCGTGGCGCAGAAGGTGCAGACCCTGTTCATCGATGACCTTGACGGCAGCGCCGCGGACGGCACTGTCCGCTTCGGGCTGGACGGCACCGAGTATGAGATCGACCTGAACGCCGGGCATGCCCAGGAACTGCCGGACGCGCTGGCGCGCTATGTGAAGGCCGCCCGGCGGCCCGCCGGTGCCCGCCGGGCCGCCCGGAGCGGACCCAGGGGCCCGGCGAGGGGGCCGGACACCACCGAGGTCCGCGAGTGGGCCAAGGCACGGGACATCGAGGTGAAAGACCGCGGACGGGTACCCGCCGAGCTGGTCGTCAAGTTCAAGGCGGCTACCGGAAAGTAGGCCCGGAACCCTTCCGGGCTCATCAGGGGCTACGGCGCACGCTCACATGCCGAATTGAGGGCGTTGCCTACCCGGATACTTATGCATCGCCCGGCATGCTTATTCGTGGTCCGGCTGACCCCGGCCGTGCTTTAGCGGCATTTCGGCGTAGCGTTGCGACGCACCCTTGGAGGAGCCATATCGATGCTCCTATGTTTGTCAAGCCTTCTTTTGAATCGGCGAAAAGGTTTACAGGCCTGGATTGCTGTGGGCGGACAAGACAGGGAGGGGCCGCTCGCAGGTGCGAGGCGCAGGCTCTTATTAGGTCACGATGCCAGCAGGCCGGTGAGGGGTCCCGGGGACGGTCGGCGAATCGATCGCAGGCCAGCGGATGCGGCAGCCGAATAGAGGGCCAGGCCGCCCCGGGAAGCGTGGCGTTACCGGGCCGGGCGCAGGTAGGGGTAGACCTCGCGGGCGACGTAACGCTTCAGGCAGCGGATGATCTCCTTCTTGGACAGGCCTTCCTTGGTGCGCCGGGTGACGTAGGCGCGGGTGGCGGGGTGGGAGCTCATCCTGGTGATCACGATCCGCCACAGGGCATGGTTCGCCTCCCGGTTACCGCCGGGGTTGAGCCGCCGGCGGGTGACCTTCCCCGAGGAGGCCGGGATCGGCGCGACCGCGCACGCAGCCGCTCCGGGTGATCCCCCGCCGCGATCAGCAGCAGGGCAGCGGTGTCGGCGCCGACGCCGTGCAGGGCCAGCAGGCCCGGGGCCCGGGCGGTCACGAGCGGGACGATGAGCTCATCCAGGTGGTCGATCTGCGCGCCGGGGAACCGGGCGCGGCGGCCCAGCTCCCGCAACGCGACGCGGGTGGCGTAGCCGGGCACCTCGCCGGGCCGGGGCCGCAGGGCCGCCAGCTCGCTGACCAGCTGGGCGGCCGGATGCCGGGCGAACCGGGCCCGCAGCTCATCGGGCCCGGTCACGATCAGCGCCCGGGCCTGGTTGATCGCCTGGGTCCGCTCACTGCGGCCGCTGCGCTTGGCCACCATCAGCGCCCGGATCGCCTCCACCGCGCCGTCCCGCCCCTTCGGCGCACCGCGGGCCCGGCCGCACTGCGCGGCCCGCGCCGCGCTGACCGCGTCCAGCGGATCGGACTTGCCCTGACGGCGGCGGTCCTGCCGGTCCGAACGATCCACCTCCACGACCCGCACGCCGGCGGCGGCCATGTGCCGGGCCAGGCCCGCGCCGTAGCTGCCGGTGCCTTCGATGCCGACCAGGGCGACGGTCCCGAACCCGGCCAGCCAGCCCAGCAGGCGGGCGTACCTGGTCGCGGTGGCCGGGAACTCCTGCACGCCGAGCAGCCCGCCGATGGGATCCAGTGCGGCGGCCACATGCGCGTCCGCGTGGGTGTCCACGCCACCGGTGATGGCGCGTTTGTCTTCTACGATTGTCATCGCCGTCCCTTTCTGCGTTGAGGGATGGCACGCACCCGCTGGCCGCCGACCTGTGAACCCCGGCCTCTGGCACAGGCCAGGCAGATCGGACCGGCAGCGCCGGTGGGTGCCAAAAACCAGGACCCGGCCGACAGACCGATATCAAGACAGCCCCAGGGCGGCGTCAGCCGAATAGGAGGTCAGACCGGGTCCTGGCCCCGACCATACGCCCGTACCCACACAAAACCACGGAAGCAGGGCCGGAAGCTCTACCCCCATCCTCCCTGCCGAATACGCGTTGCTGTGGCGAGATGGTCCGTCTGTCAAGGCTAGCGAACAGATTGGCCAGTTCTGGCCAACGCCTTGAGCCGCATCGGGCCGACGTCCGGGCAGAACGGCGGACTGGGCGTTTACCGAGGAAGCAACCTCGTCCCCGCGTCACTGTGGGCGCGGCGCAGCCTGGTACGGCTGGGTGACGTCGGCGTCCATCAGGGGACCGTCAGATTGCTGTCGGGTTGAAATCAAACATCAAGCAGACTGCCGGTAATTAGCCCATTTCAGCGACACGGTCCTGCATGACTTCTCTAGAGATGTGAATCCAGCCTGGGTAGCGGTAGCCTGCGATCTGAACACGGACGACCTGATGGAAGGCGTTCCTGTCGAGACCACCGTGGCCGTGGCGCACGACAGATCGGTAGATGTCCCCGGAGACAACGAGGGTCAGCGGATCGGATGTCATCTGGAGTGCCTTCTTGACGGGGGTGGCGTCGAGCAGGCGGAATGCGATGTCGAGCGCCTCTCCGAAGCATCCGTTGGCGTCGTAGTGGACTTCTCCTGCATGCATGACGACGCGGACACGCAACTGCCGTTGGGGCTGGCTGATGTGCGCCCTTAGGGTCACCCCAAAGCTCACGTGACAGGTTGAAGAGCGTAAGCCACTGTATGCGTTCTGAGCCTCGAACCACCCGCCAGTCTGATGAACCACCTCCAAACGCGCAGGAGGGGGCTCTGCCGCCGGGGCCGGGCGGGAACGGAGGGCCGGGCCTTCTTCCGCAAGACCTCCCGCTGCGGGCAGCTCCACGTTTCGCGGGGCCTTTTCGAAGCGGAATCGGGACGTCGAAGATAGCGCAAGCAAGGCAGGCGACCGCCAGGACCAACAAGATGTAGGCGACGATTGCGGGGGAACTCGTCCAGGTAGAGTAGCCCTTCGTCGCAGCGCCGAAGGCTGCCGAAATGCCGAGCAGGACGCCGCCCACCGCGACAAACCCCCCGACGAGCCCTAGCCAGATGGGTTCACGTGATCGTGCCACGATCGAGATCGTACTCGGCTGCAAAAGAGGATCCCGCGGCGCACAGCCGGGCATAAGCCCGGTGCAAGGTCATGTTGCCGACGTCTGCTGCACCATAGCGCCTGACAGCGCGCCAGAGCGTCCTCTCAGCTGTTCCAGGCCACTGTATTGGTGGCCGGTTCGCCGTTCACAGCGATAGCTGCTCGGTTGCCTCATGTTCGAGCTCGTCGATGCGCGTCTCGATCTCTTTGAGGTCCCTGGCCAGATCGATCTCGTCGCGCCTGGCGCCCAGGATCAGCACGAGCTTTCGCATCTCGTGATCCTGGCCCTGGCGTTCGCGTAGCGTCTTGTGGGCTTCTTTGATCGCAGTACGAATGACAGCGAAGAGGCTCGTCACCGCGGCAACAGCGGATGGCGTGCCCAGGACCAGCAGCGCCGTGGCGCCGAAGTCCCGGTAAGCACCTTCCGGGTCGCTCCCGGCGGACCGCGATCTGACCTTGGCGTCGGGGTTGTTATCCAGAGACGCCCGGACCACGGGCGATGAGACGACAATCCTGCCGAGTTGAATGGGCATCTCCAGCGCAACCGAGATGTCATTCATGTCATTTCTCCTCCACCGCCGCCACTGATCATCTGCGCAAGGGCGCATAGCGACACCTATGCCGACAGCATACGATTTCACCGCCATGATCGTCCTGCGCATGGCCATCCGACCGCGGAGTTTCCGCGATGAGACAAATCGGATATAGACATCGCTGCCCGGTTGACGAGAATGAAAGTGTTCGTTCGGTCCCAGGGTGTTCTGCAGGGGGGAAGGCGATGGCGGAGTCGGCAGACGTGACTGGTGAGGTCCGGCGACGCGGCAGGCGCCGGGCCCTGTGGAGGCCGACCGGGCATTTCGACCCGGCCGGATCAGGTACGGAGATTCCTTCAGGGTGGCATGTGACGATCGGATATCTATGGGACGGCATTCGGCGCCTGCTGGGGTTCGGGGTAATGCGTGTCTCCGCCCCGCTACGCAAGGTCGATAGCGCAGAGCCCGCGTCTGTCCGCGCCCGCCTGGAGAGCGCGCGGATCAGGGAGCGGTACTTCTACTTCCAGGAAATCTCGCAGAACGCCGACAGGCACATGGACAAGGCACCCGAAGGGCGCATCGAACTGGTCCTACCCTACGACGGAGACCGGTACTTCAGCCGTCAGGCCCGCAAGGACGTCGACCACGCTCGCCAGCTCGGCGCGGGCCCGGCGACCGAAGCTCTAATCGGCCACCTGCTGCTTACCGGATTCGAGCACGCCGACCTGGACGGGCTACCCGACCTGGGACCCACGCACGGCTCGGTACCCATCCGGGTGCCCATCGCGGGCCTGCCCGGCCCGGGCGAGCCCGACCCGCTGGTCACCGACCGCAGTGCCTGCGTCGTGTCCCACGACTACCAGCCCGATACCCGGCACTTCAAGATCGAGCCCGTTGACGTCGACGCGAGGCTTCACGATCCCGACGACGCGCAGTTCTCGCCGTCGAACGTGGCTGGTGACTTCGACGGCCAGCGGCTGCGGATCATGCGGCAGGTCGGTTTCCGGCCCGAGTTGTGGCTCAGCATGGCCGTGCACCTGGATATCCCGCGTGAGCTGGCCGCGGGCGCAAAGGTGACGGTACGTCAGGTCTTCGTCAGATGGCCCACGCATACGTCCTTGCGGGCGCTGAGGTTGCGGGTGGGCGAGCAGCCGCACGTGCTTCGGTACAACCCGATACGAGAGGGCCTGGAGTGGTTCGACATCCCGATGGCGCCGGAGGCAGATCCGGGTGCGGGCGAGATCCGCACGTTCTCCAGTCGCGCGATGCTCCTGGAGATCCCTCAGCCCGGGGAGCTCTACAAGAAGCCCAGCCTTGACGGCGAGGTCCAGGTCACTGTGGACAAGTTGCTATCGGGCATGGACGCGCGCCTGTACGACGCGACCGGAACGCTGCGCGGGCAGCCGGCGGTGACGCGGCAAAGCGTGATCACCACGAAATTCAAGCTGATACTGGATGATGCCTTTGCCCGGCGCACATTGTCGCCGCACCAGCAGCTGCACTTCGATGAGGTGATCCCGGCCGAGACCCGCATCGACGACATAAAGATGGCGCTCAAGAACCTCGGCTTCACCGTGAAGGATCCGTGGCCTGAGCACGGCCCGGAGAAACGATGGCTCTGGGCAACGCGCGCCGAGGGGCCGGACACGCTGAGGCTCATGCTCTACGTGGAAGGCAAGCAGCATAGGTCGCGGCGTCAGCGACGTGTTCCGGGCGGCATCACGTACCGCACCGATCTGGACAGCGGCGAGATGCGAATCTACGCCTACGGCTCGCTGGCCGGGAGCAGCCACCCGGTAGTCCAGGAGATGAACGCCTTGCGAGAAACGCTACGGGAACGGTTCGAGCGGCTGCCGGCCCGCCGCTGAACGACGCGAAGGGCGATCTGATGGAGACCAGATTCAAGCCTCGCGCACCGCAGGTCAGATGCTATAAATGCGGCCTGGCCGACATTTTCGCTCTATGCCATCATTGCTGGCGGCCGGGATGCGCGGACCATGTGGTTCCCGCGCCGCGCTGGACCGCGAGGCTGCTGGGACGGGAGGGTGCCGGCCCGGGACTGGCGAACGACGCGGCGATGCACTGTAAGGAGTGCGGTCACGCCGCGGCCGGCCGTGAGCTGGCGCTGGGCGCGGCCGGTGTCGCCGCTGCGGCGGCCGGGCTTATCGCGGCCTTCCTGACCCTGGCCGCCGGGCTGGCGCTCGTGGTGGCCGGCGTGCTGCTCGCTGGCGGGGCCTACCTGACCGCTCGCCGCCGTGTGGCCCGGCGGCGCGTCGGCCTGCCGCTCCTCCTGCACCCGAAAGTCAACGACCTCCACGTGACGGAGCGGCTCGGAGTCGACATCACCCTGGTGCCCGATGGCCGTTATAAGACGAGCCCGCGCCCGGTGGAGGGCGAGATCTCGATGAACCTGGTCTTCGGCCGCCCTGACCGCGCCCGGCTCGACCGCTATGCAGGCAGGCATGCCCAGGGCCGGGACACCCGTTTCTGTGCCGGGTGCCTGATGCTCCTGGGCCGGGTTGATATCGAGCCGCAGCCGGACCTCCCCGGCCCAGTCCGCCACCTCGAGGGCACCACCGGGGCATACCCTGTGTTCCAGGCCGAGGATGCGCCTGCGTCCAGTCCCTGGCACAGGGTGCTCTCCTACCGGCTGGCCCGGCAGCCGACGATAAAGCAAGGGCCGGTCTGGGTCACTCCCTCGCTTGTCCCGGAGTCGGATCGGCGTGCTCTCGAGCTGGATATCCAGTGGGTCGATCTCGGTCCGCGTGACAAGCGGCTCACCCTGGACGTAATCGACCTGATCCAGCTGAGGTACCCGGTGACATGGGGCAAGGTCGAAATAGCCAGCCGACGGGCCATCCAGGTCACCACGGCGGAAGACTACGGCGGGCCAGAGCCGCAGCGCTCGGTGGAGTGGCGGCAGCTCGTGCCGACCGAGGATGAGCGCAAGGCCCGGCAGCTGAAGCTGATGATCCGGTTCGAGGACCAGATCGAACGGGAGGACCAGATAAGCGGACGCCTCGAAGCCGCCATGAAGGGGGCGCTGTCCGGCCTGGACGGAGTGCGCCTGTTCAGCTCACTCGGCAGGCGGCGAGATGACTGGCGCGGCGCGAGCATCAGGACGCGCGTCGAGGCTGATTTCGAGTTGAGCCTGGCCAGCATCCGCTACCAGGACGTCCTGATCGTCCCCGAGCGCGAGGGGAAAGAAGACGACAGCGACACCGACAGGTTCTGCGTGATCCCCGACGACGAGATGGTGATTAAGCTGACCAACGCGCTCAGTGACGAGAACTATTACGTCAAACGGGTGATCGAGCACCCGCCCCGGAGCGGCGGCCGGGCCGACCATGTGCAGCGGTACTGGGATATCGCAGGTCGGCGCTACGAAGGCGTTTACCCCATCGATTTCCACATGGTCGTGACCGGAGAGGAGATTCATCGGGGCGACATCCGCCCCGTGGCCGGCACGACAAAGGTCCGGATTGTGGTCCAGGGTGCTTACACCGACAATGAGATGAAGAAGCGCATCGATCAAGCATGCAACGACCTCCGCGGGCTGACAAGGAAGACGCTGAACGGACTGCCGTCGGGAAGGCCCGGGACTAGCTGGAGTCATTCTGCTCAGGCCGCATCCGGGCAGGAGCACAACGGCGCCGATCCATCCCAGGTGGGGCGCCGACTCCTGGAGCGCCTGGGCAAGCTGGACGAGGCGCTCCTGGACGGCCGGATATCCGCGGAGCAGTACGAGGACATGAAGGCGCGAGCCGAGCGGGAACTCGGCGGCTGGGAGGCGTAATGCCCTGGGAATGCGGGGAGTGCAACGCTAGGGAAAAGGTCGATGCGGTCTGTCATCACTGCGGTAAGCCCTTGTGCCGCGGGGATCAGGTATGGATCGCTGACTTTGTTTTCGCCGACGAGCCCGGCGCGATCGGCCGGGAGGCCGCCCACTGCCGGCCGTGCCTGCGTGAGCATCACCTTCCGATCGATCTTCATCTGAGCCGGAACAGCCGATGATCGATGTCGGCCTGTCGCCTACCCGCATTCACGCCGGCGACCCCGTCGAGCTTGACATCAGCCTGACCAACACCGGAACCGGCACGTGCACGAACGTCATATTCACGCTCAGGCTGCCGGCCGGGATCGCCCGGCTGCACGGACGGGAAAGGATCGAATTCAGCCGCGTACTCCCGGGAGAGTCGAAAACCTCACGCCTGGGAATACACGCGGAAGAGCCCGGCCGGTACCGGCTGACCAGCACGAACTTCTCCTACCGGGATCACCGCGGTCGGCCGCACCGGCAGAGCGGCTTCCACACCGAGATCACCGTGGATCCGGCGCCGGATCCCCCTCCCCCGCCACATATCATGGTCGAGCTGCAGGATACCGAACTGCCCTACGACGAATCGGCCATTGTGCGCGGCCGGATCACCAACGCAGGCTTTCCGGTCAGGTCACCACCGACCAGCGCACCGCGCGCAGCACGCTGGAGCAGTTGCCCCCCGGACGCTCGGTGGACGTCCCGTTCTACGTCCTGGCCCGGCATGCGGGTGCTAACGTTCCGGTTCACCTGGATCTCGCGTATCAGCATCAATCCCGCCGCCAGGTGCGGCAAATGACGCAAAGCATCCGGGTGGTCCGGGACCGGACGATCAGGCCCGCGGCTGCCTCAGCAGCCGGACGGCGCCTGGTCAAGGTCCTCATCCTCGGAGCCAATCCCCCTGACACCGAGTCGCTCGGGATCGACAGCGAGATACGCGAGATTCAGAACGTCATCCGGGCTGGCAGGGAACGGGACAATATCGAGGTCCGCGTCCGCCTGGCCGTGCGCCCGGACGACATCAGCCAGGCTCTGCTCGACGAGGAACCACGGCTGGTCCATTTCGCCGGACACGGAGGAGGCCAGCATCAGAGCTTCGCGGCCGAGAGCGAATACGGCCTGGCGCACGTCATTCCGGTTGACGGCCTGGTCGGGTTGTTCGGCGCCTTCGGCCGCAACAACGTGGAATGCGTCCTCGTCAACGCGTGCGACACCGAGCTGCTGGCCCGGGAGCTGTCGGCGGTGATTCCCTACGCGATCGGGATGCGGCAGCCGGTGCACGACAAGTCCGCCATCCGGTTCAGCCGTGGCTTCTACCGAGCTCTGGCCGCCGGGAAATCGATCGACGACGCGTTCCGGCTCGGCGTGATCCAGCTGACGATGGCGCCCAGCGGCTCCGACGCATCGGCGCCGGTCATGTTCCGGCGGGACACAGGACACTCGCGGTAGCGCGCGCCCACCACGGCGCCGGGCATCAGCACCAACATCCCGGTTAAGCAGCCACCAGGCGGACAGGAAATCGATATCGATACCCGCACCCGCAACGCCGCCAGCCCGGTTGGCGTGCCAGACATCGGCCCGCTGACCAGTGCGCGACCAGGGCCGCGTACCTAAGCGCCACCTGACACTGCATACACCGGCACTCGTGCGCCAGGTACCCCGCGGAAAGGACACTTGCCTCCGAAATGGAGCACCCCGGGTTTGGTGGAGACTCGATTCTCCCCAGATGCTCTTGTCTGGGTGGGCCGTTGTCTTCCACGGTACCGCCGCCTGGCGGAACCACGG
>WNFJ01719375.1_pt5 | contig 12335 bp, 24 predicted proteins | sample 5400461 | NCBI WGS metagenome assembly WNFJ01 (sample SAMN13153349, study PRJNA577476) | soil metagenome | isolation source: 115 cm saprolite on Douglas fir-dominated hillslope | place: USA:California | collected 2013-09-17
CCGCGAGATCCAGCCTCACCGGGTCGCCGGCCGCGGCCAGTTCCTGGATCCGCCGGAACACGCGGCGACGCTTACCGCCCATTGCCTCGGCGCATTCGCCCTGCGAGGCGCATTTCCGCTTGCCCAGCTCCCCCGACAGGAAGCAGAGCGCGCCTGCCAGGTCCGTAGGCCTCGCAGTCCCACTCAGGCTCAGCCATCGCCGCCCGCTTCCGCTTCCATGCGAGCCAGGCCGTCCCGGTTCGCCTGGAGGTAGGCGCACCACTCAGGCCAGTGGTCCTCGGGGCGCGGGATCTCGCCGATGATCATGCCGCCCTGGACGACTGCCACCACGTCGGCATCGCACTCCAGGGCCGCGTCGAGGGCCCTGCGGAAAGCTTCGCTGTCGCCGCGCTGGTGCGCCTGGAAGGACTCGTCCAGCAGGTCCAGCACGCGAACAGAGCGGCGTTTCTGCTCCAGGTCAGCCATTGCCTTCCCTCGTTTCCCCTTCCTCGTCGCCGGTGCCGGCGGCGGCCATGTCGCAGGTAACCCTGGCCGCGGTGTCAAGGGCCTGCTGGAGTGTCCCGGCGGCTGCCGAGGCGTCCTCCAGGTACACCTGGGCGGCGGTGACCGCCAGGGCGGGCTGGCCTTCGTAGTCGCCTTCGACGATCCTGATCCTTCCGGCTGCGTGCTCGGCGGCCAGCCAGCCGGTCACCTGCTGCAGCAGTTGGGGCAGCCGGGACGCCGCGGTGGCCAGGTGCCGGACGAGCCGGTCAGCGTTGCCCGGGAACTCCAGCGTCTGATCTGACAGAGTCAGGTGGTTCATGACGCGGACGCATTTCGCGTAGGCGTCGGAGACTTCGAGCAGGTACCTGGCGTCGCGGGGGCCGTCGGTGTTGAGGGTGACGGTGATGCTCATCCGGGGTCCACGTTCGTGAGCCGGGTGTCGTCGGGCGCGTCGATCCTGACCAGGGTCGAGTAGCCGTTCGGTGCCTGCTCGGTCCCGTTGCCCCGCGGCGGGAACGGGACCGACTCGCCGGTCTGGGACAGGGAGATGACCCAGCAGCCCGAGCCGTCCGGGTCGTAGGCGGCGCGGACCCGCATCGCTTCGGTGCCGCCTGGGGCGATCAGGTCGGCCTGCCAGCGTCCGTCGCTGTCGGCGTAGAACTCGCCGGCACCTTCGCAGCCCGTGACTTCCACGCAGCCGTCGCTGGCGCCATAGATCTGGATGTCGGCCATTTGGGTTTCTCCTTAGCTGCCCGCGCTGATGGCGGGGTTTGATGTGGGTTATCAGTGCCGAGGTGGCGGTGTTGTGTCAGGCGAGCATTCCGAGCGCGGCCAGCAGCACGGGGGTGACGACCAGGGTTTCGGGCCAGTGCCCGGTGGTGAACCGCAGCGGGCGCGGGAGCAGGTGGCCGGTGGTGCACCCTGACGGGCAAGGCCTGCCGCCGCGTTTTCCTTGCGCTCTGCGGCGTCGTCACGGGCCTCGCCGCCGGCTCGGCCTAGCACGGCTGGCCGTCCCAGTCATGGCTCCCCGCATCCTGCAGCAACTCGGTGGCCACCCGCGACGCTGCGGCTCTGGCCGCCGCGGCACTGCCGTAGGTGCCGGATTGGTCGTGGTAGGCGTAGTCGGACCAGACCTCGGTGCCGCCCGGGTCGGCCGGGTCGGTGCACAGGAGCCACTCGGTCTCGATCTGGACGGCGAACTCGCCGGGACAAGCGCCGTACACGGGATATACGGTCCGGGTGATCAGCGCGCCGGGAAGATCGGGACGGACGTAGCGGACGCTGAACGAGTCACCCGCCTGGAAGTCCCCTCCGCGGTCGCCGCCCATCCGGACGCCAGAGCCGTCCGGCTGCCACGTTCCGTTCGTCATTGCTCTCTCCTTGCCGGCGGTATTCAGGTTCCGGACGCTGACGCGACCTGCGCGTACAGGGACGGCAGGGCCGGGTAGCCGGACGACGCCCACCCGGACCGCTGGATGGCTGCGATCTGCGCGGCCGGCCCCCGCCGCGCCGCGGTGGTGATCGCCCGGATGCCGGCGCTGGCCGGGCCGTAGCCGGGGATCACGTCGCGGCCCGTCATCCACGCGCCAGGCCGGCGCGCCAGTGCCGTAGGTGCCCGAGCCGGTGTAGCCGATGTTCAGCCAGTCGTTGTTGCCCGCCGCCTGCCGGGCGGCCTCGGCGCTGCCGGACTCCTCCGCCAGCAGCCACGCGGTGACCACGCGGCGGTCCAGGCCGGTGTCGGCGGCGAGCCTGCCGCCGAACTGCTGCTGGCCGCTGGTCAGGCGGCTGCTGGCGAGGCTGGCGGCCGCGGATCCGGTCACCGCGTGCTGACCGCCCGCGTAGAGCACCGCGGCGGCGGCACCGAGCACGACCCACTTCCTCACCTAGACCGCCGCCCCGGCGGCCGGATCGGTGAACCCGACCAGGTCCGCCCGGTCGTAGGAGGAGGCGACCCGGACCGGGAAGCCGGTCCCGTACGCCTCGATCATCTTCCCGTTCCCGATCACCAGGCCGACATGGCCGGGATCGGTCATGGTGCCGTCCGCTCCGGCGAAGAACACCAGGTCCCCCGGCTGGACCCGGGACGCGGGGACCTTGGGCTCGGTGGCCCACTGGGCCTGCGAGGTGCGCGCGATGCTGACCCCGGCGGCCCGGTAGGCCATCATCACCAGTCCTGAGCAGTCGAACGCGTCCGGGCCGGTGCCGCCCCACAGGTACGGCTTGCCGAGCTGGCCGCGGGCGTACGCAATCGCCTTGGTCGCGGCGGAGCTGGGCTTCGCTGGCATGCCTGTGTGGCTGCCTGCGGAATACAGCACCACCACGGCGGCGCCGAGCACGACCCACTTCTTCACGGCAGGCTCATCTCCGTCGCGCCGAGCAGGCGTCATGCAGGTGCCGGGCGTCCTCCAGGATGGCGTCAGCGTCGGCCACCTGAGTCCGCTCGCAGATCAGGCGGAGCGCCAGGCGGCGGCGGCTCGCGTCCTCGGGACCGGGCGCCTCCAGCAGCCAGTCCAGCCACTGCCTGGCGGGGGCGCCCTTGCGGGAAAGCAGCTTCCCGGCGTAGCCCGCTCCGGTCCCGAACACGCAGACGGCGCAGGCCATCGCGGCGCACTGGGCGGCCAGCGCCCAGTCGTCGGCAGGCATCGCGGGGTCCAGGCCGGGGACCCCGGCCCACCATGGGACGCCGCGCGGCAGGGTAAACGGGGCCGGGTTCGTCACGCGGGTCTCCTGCGGTTCGCTGGCCGTGCCGGTGACGCGGTCAAGCAGCGTGGTCATGGCTGGGGTTCCTGTCGCGGGCGAGGGTGTGCAGCCGGGCGGTGAGCTGGTCAGCGCGGGCGTGCTCGCCGCCGAGCTCAGCCAGCAGCCGGTACGCGGCGACACGGATCCGCTCGGCATCTCCTTCGGCGTCAGCCATGATCAGCTGCTCGCCGAGAGCGTTGACTTCGGCGGTGGTGGCCACCAGGACTCTTCTCCGGCCCAGGCGACGATGTACTCGCCGGCCAGTTCCACGACGCGCCCGGCCTGGTATCCGGCCGAGCCGATCACGCAGGTGAGCTGCGCCGTCAGGACGGGAGTCATTTCCGGCTGGCAGTAGACCGCGACCCGCGGCCCCGCTAGGGGCAGGCCGGCGGCGTGCGCGCCGTCGCCGCGGTCATGCAGGCCCGGGCCCGCCGGCTCGGACAAGGTGAACCCGGTCCCGGCCAGGATCTCGGTTACCGCGGCGGCGGTGTAGTCCGGCATCATCGGGCACCCCACCGGCGCGTGATCTCGGCGGCCAGGTATGCCGGGATCGGCGGCCCGGTGTAGACCCATCCGTCGTCCGGGTCGATCAGGGAGGTCTCGCCTGAGCGGCGGTCCTGGACGCGCGCCCACCCGTTCTGCATCATCTCGACGCTGTAGAGGCCGCGGTCCGCGATGAACGAGTTCCCGCAGTCGGTCGCGTAGCCGACGAGGCCAGGCATCACCGGTCACCTCCCGCCGGGGTCAGGTAGTAACCCGGCGCCGGGAGCCACTCACCGTCCGGATAATCCTCGGCGGCCATGAGTTCCAGGGAGAACGGGGTAAGGGCCACCGGATGGCCGAGCGTCCGCGCGGCGAACCCGGCCAGGACGCCCCAGTCGAGGCCGGCCGGGCCCTCGATGCTGGCGGGCTCGGCGGCCGGGGTGCCAGCCGAATGGTCAGCGAGAGCCTGGATCTCCCACCAGCCCTCGGCCGGGGCCGGGTGCGCCGCGAGGGCGGCCGGGCAGTAGCTGAGGACGTGGGTCGTGCCGGGCGGCGCCTCGTAGTGCTCGCGGCGGAAGTGGCTGAAAAGCTGCCAGCTCAGGGTCTGCAGGGTCAAGGGGTATCTCCTTAGGGGGCAGGTGGCGGCCTCGCCGCGCAGCGAGGCGACGGTTGTCAGTACGCGTCCGTGATCTCGTCCGGGAACAGGTAGATGGCCGGACCGCCGTCGGTCGGGGTGAATGCATGCTTCCCCCAGTCGCCGTAACCGCGATAGACGAACTCGCCGTCGGCGGTTTCGACGCCGTAGCCGATGTCCCGGCACTCGTAGGCGATCTGGTAGCAGCGACCCGGCTCCAGGGTGGCGGCGGCCATCACCAGCCACCTCCCGCCGGGGTGAGCCAGTAGGCGGGCACGGTCTCGGCGTGGCCGCCATCCTCGATCTCGAACTCGAAGCGAGTCGCGTGCAGCGGACTGTCAATCTCGTTCTCCGCGAAGCGCCGCAGATCGCTCTCGCGCATTCCGGCGGTACCGAACTGGCCGGGGGTCTCGGGAGCGGTATCGCCCGTGAGGAAGTCGGCGAGCGCAAGCAGTTCCCACATGCCCCAGGCTGGGTCGTCGGGTGGAGGCTCAAGCAACCACGACGGGGAGAACGTAAGGACATGGGTCACGCCAGGAGGGATGTCCCAGTGGCGACGACGGAGGGCGATCGTCAGGGTGCGGAGCATGGCAAGGGGTGGTCCTTTCGCGAGCGGTTTACTAGGACTCGCTGCGCAGCGAGTCGAGAGTGTCTTCGATTTCGTCGGGCCGGATCAGCACGTCAGGCTGGGCTCGTGGCCACGGGGCAGATGTGCCCCTCGCGCTTGCATGCGGCGCACACGTTCGGAGTCGCGCCGCCCCCCGCAGACAGCCGGTCGGTGTTCGCGGCATGCCCCTCGCACTCCATCGCGGTCAGGGCATGGCCGCAGGGACAGCCGATCCTGACCGCCCGGACGGCGGGCTCGCCGCAGGCCCGCTCCGGCGCGAACTGGTCGGAAAGACCGCCCGTCCAGATCGTGCAGGTGTCCTCTGGCAACGCAGGAGGGTCGTATACCTGCACGTCACGGCATGTGTTATTGCGTCCGAACATCTCAGTTCCTTTCCGGCAGGTCGCGCAACCCGCCGATGACTTCATCCATGTCCTCGGGCCGCACGAGCACGTCACGCGCTTTGGACCCCTCGGACGGGCCGACGATGCCGCGCGCTTCCAGCAGGTCCATCAGCCGCCCGGCCTTGGCGAAGCCGACCCGCAGCTTGCGCTGCAGCATCGACGTCGACCCGAACTGGGTGGTGATGATCAGCTCGGCCGCCTGGATCAGCAGCTCGAGGTCGTCGCCGATCTCCAGGTCCGCTTCGCGGGCCGGGGTGCCGCCGGTGGCGAAAAGGTCGTCGCGGTAGGCCGGCCGGGCCTGCTCTTTGCACCGGCCGACCACCTGGCGGATCTCCGGCTCGGAGACGAACGCGTTCTGCAGCCGCACCGGCCGGCTCGCGCCCATCGGCAGGAACAAGGCGTCGCCTCCGCCGGCCAGCTTCTCCGCGCCCGGCATGTCGAGGATCACGCGGGAGTCGGCGAGGCTCGACGCAGCGAACGCCAGGCGCGAGGGGACGTTGGCCTTGATCAGGCCGGTCACCACGTCCACGGACGGCCGCTGGGTGGCCAGCACCAGGTGGATGCCGGCCGCCCGGGCCAGCTGGGTGATGCGGACCACCGCGTCCTCGACGTCACGCGGGGCCACCATCATCAGGTCAGATAGCTCGTCCACGATCACCAGCAGGTACGGGTAGGGCCGGCAGCCGGCGAGCTTCCCGGCGCGGGCGGCGGCGTTGAAATCATCGATGTGCCGGAACCCGGAGGCGGACAGGTCGTCGTACCGGCGCTCCATCTCGCCGACCACCCAGTCCAGCGCCTCGGCCGCCTTCTTCGGGCTGGTGATGATCGGCGTGATCAGGTGCGGGATGCCGTCGTAGATGGTCAGCTCGACTCGCTTGGGGTCGATCAGGATCATCCGCACCTCGTCCGGCGTGGCCCGGGTCAGGACCGAGGTGATCAGCCCGTTCAGGCAGACGCTCTTGCCGCTTCCCGTGGATCCGGCAATGAGAATGTGCGGCATCTTCGCGAGGCACGCGGCGATCACGCGGCCTTCCACGTCCTTGCCCAGGCCCACGGTCAGGGGGTGCTGGTCGGCGCGCATCGCCGCGGACTCCAGGATGTCCCGCAGCGGCACGACATCCTTGTCGGCGTTCGGGATCTCCACGCCGATCGCGGACTTCCCCTTCACCGGGGATTCGATCCGCACCTCGCCGGTCTTCACCGCGTAGGCGATGTTCTTCGCCAGGCCGGTGACCTTCTCCACCTTCACCGCCGGGCCGAGCTCGATCTCGTACCGGGTGATGGCCGGACCCCGCTTGAAGCCGGTCACCTGGGCATCTACCTGGAACTCCTCGAGCACCTGGGTCAGCGCGGCGGCGACGGCATCGTTGGCGGGCGTGTGATCGCGCACGGCGGCACCGGCCTGCAGCAGCGCGGCGCCGGGCGCCACGTAGGTGTCCTCGCCGGGTGCCGCCTGGCGTCCGGGTCCGGCCGGGGGTGTTCCCGGCCCTGCCTGCGCCGGGAACGGGATCGTGGCCATCTCGGGCTCGGGCGCAGGAGCTGGGATTACCGGCGGGACAGCCAGCGCCTCACGCCGGCGCCGGGCGGTCTCGTGGGCCCGGGTGCCGGCCAGCAGCCAGCCGCCAGCGAGCAGCACGGCGTCCATCCAGGGGGCGGCGCCGGCCAGCAGCCCGGCGGCCAGGACCCACGCGAGCGCTGCGGCACGGGACACCACGGCGTACGCGCGGGCGCCCGTGCGGGTACTGCGCCGCCGGATCCAGCCGGCGATCGCGGACGGGACGATCGCCAGGAGCAGCTGCGCGGCCAGCGGCGACACGGCATGCGCGGCGGCCCCGTCCGCCCATACCGCCGGGATCGGCAGGAACGGCGGAGGCTGGACCCGCGCCGCGGCCGGGGCAGGGACGTCCCCGGCCGGGACGAGACGCCCGGTCAGCACCTCATCCCCGGCGGGCGGCATCACGGCGCGCTCCATCGGCTAACTCCACGTCCAGGGATCGTCTTCGTACCGCCAGGCCGCCTTGAGCCCGCGCCCGGCCAGCAGGTTGAGCAGCTCACCGGCCAGCCGCTCATGGCGTGCCCGCAGGTCATCGAAACCGGAGGTCGTGAACATGACCAGGGCGAACCCCTCGGGGTTGCCGTCGTCATGCCAGGAACCGCCGGCGGCCGGGAAATGCACCGAGACCTGCGCCAGCGCACCCTGCCCGCTCTCGGCCTGGAGCATCAGGACGTCGCCGAAGTCGAGCTCGTGCCACAGGGGCGCGTCGCCTGCGATCCGGCGGGCGGCATCGAACAGGCACCTAGGGTCCGCCGGGTCACGGACGATGACCGTCGTGGAGGTGGCCATGGTCAGGCCGCCCGCTACTGGGTGATCTCGTTGAAGGTCTGCGAGATGCCCCCGCGGCCGGTCTGCGCGATCGCATGCCAGTTGGAGACCAGCAGGAAGGCGAACACCATCGCGCCGACCGTGGCAAGCATGGCCTTGTGGTGCGGGGTCTTCTTCGACTCCGCCTTGCGATCCTGCTGGCCGCCGCCGGCTGCCGTGCCGCTCTGCGCACCCTTGTGCTTGAACAGCGGCTTCTTGTGATGTCCCTTGAACACGATGAGGTAGAACATCAGAGAGCCCCCGGCCGCGCCGGCCATGACGATCAGGGCGGCGAGCCCGGGAGTTACCGGGCGGTGCGCCAGCGCGAGAAGCGGCGGGACCCCCGCGGTGACGAACATGACGGTGACTGCGGCGAGAAAGCCGCACCACCGGGGCGCCGCCTCGCGGAGGTACAGGATGACCGCGATGATCCCGGTAACGGCGGCGGGCGCCAGCGGATCCCATGCGAGTTTCACTGTGATTCCTTTCAGAAATAACGGGCCAGGAGCACGAGCAGGCCGAGGACGAACATCATGAGGCAGACGAACCGCAGCGGCCGGTCCGCTGCCTCACCGACTTTCTCGGCGGCGAATTTCACGGATTCCATGACGGCTTTCACCGGATAGGCGATGAGCAGGTGGTAGAAAATCCCCGCCGCCACGACCGCCTTTTCCGGGCTGCCGGTCATTCCCTCCGGAACCCAGGCGCGAGATCGGATATGCGCCCAGTGCTCTCGCATCGACTCGGCTTTGCCGTGAGCCAGCGAATGGAGCAGCCGGCCGGGGTACAGCCACAATTCGCGGGCCACCTCGGCGGCGGCGCCGGCATGGCGGCGGGCAACATTACCGGTCCGCTCGCGGCGTGACATGGGCACGACCGCTACCGCCTTGGTTACCGGGTCCGGGTCGCTACCGGTAGAGGCGGTAACGACCCGGAGTCCGGGGCGCGTTACCGGGTCCGCGTGCTGCTCAGCCATGGTCGTCTCGCTTCCGCCTCAGGGTCGCCGCGCCTCAGCGGCGCGCGTCTTCGGCTTGCGCGGCATCCACCCGCCGCCGGGCAGCTTCGGGCCGGAGCGGAACTGCGGCACGGGCCGGCTCCTGTGCATCGCGGCGGCGAACGGGGCGAGCAGGTGGATCACCTGCCACCTGAAACCGTCCGCGTCCTCGGGCCGTGTCCGCTCGCACCTGGCAGCCTCGGCGCGGACCCACGCGAACATCAGGCGCAGCGCAGTCTCCGCGTCGGGGGCGTTGTTGATGTTGTCCACCCGCCACATCTCGCGGCGCGGGACGGTCTCCGTCACGACAGCGACTCCATTCGAGAGGGGTACAATCACGCGCCCGCGCGTGGGTGTGGGTGACACCCATGGAGCGGCCCCTTCCGCGAGAGGGGCACGCTCCCCCGGGGGAGGGGCCAGACCCGCGGGCGCCACGCCGGGCCGGGACGAAATCCGGGCCCGGTCCGGGCCCGCGAGGACCCCGGCGGAGGCGGTCACGGTGCGCCCTCCTCGTCGATGCCCTTGGGGGCCTCGCGGGCGAGCCTGGCTATCTGCCGTCCGCGGCTATCGGTCAGGCCCGCCTTGAGGCCGGCCTGCGAGGCGTTGTAGCCCTTGTCGAGATACCAGAGGACCTTCGCCTCGCTGTCGAGGTCGGCGGGTGCCTCGTCCGCGCCATCCCCCGGGCCGGTAGCGGGCGGCCGCTCCGGGTCACCGTTACCGCTACCGCCCGGCTTCCGCTTCCGGCTGCCGCCGCGCCCGTTACCGGCTTGCTGCCGGGTCAGCGCTTCCGCTTTTGCTACCGCCCTGGCGAGCTGCGCGCGGATGTCAGCAAGTTCGGCCTGCGCGGCTTCCCTGGTTTCCCGTTCGGCATCCAGCGCGGCCCGCAGCTCGTCCTCTTCGGCGTCCGCTTGTATCAGGCCGGCCACGCGGGCGAGCGCTTCGGGCATCCGCACGCCGCCCTTAAGCATCCACACCAGATCCGCCGGGGCTTTTCCGGTCCATTCGTCCGGCGCATATGTCATCGACAGCTTTTCGATCGCGGCGATGCGGTCCAGTTCCATTGCCACCGCGCGGGTATAGGACCGCTCCCCCCACAGCTTCATGCGGCGCCACAATGCGAGCGTGCCGCGGAAATCAAGTAGCCACCGGATGCGGGGAACGCGGTCCTCGTCCGGGTCGTCGTGGCGGTGCAGCAGCACCGTGCGGGCCGCTTCGACGATCACGATGAACAGCACCGGGGCGGCGAGCCGCAGCCCGATACCAACCGGGTCCGGCCAGCCCGCGGCGAAGTTCGCCGCCACTACCCCGGCGGCGAACAGCCGGGCAACCTGGCGGAGCCACCGGATCGGCCGCCCGGCGATCGTCAAGGCGATGTCGAAGACGATGATGGCGAGCAGGCCGCCGTCGATCCCGATCGGGCACAGCCAGGCGAGCGGCACATTCTGCCGGGCCGCGAGGTTCGACACGGCCTTGTACGAGGCGGCAGCTGCGTAGGCGGCCAGGCCGAGCGCCAGCGCGATCACGACCGTGATGACCGCGCCAAGCCCGGTCGCCGATCCGATGGCACGCCAGTTGACCCGGCGCTTCCCGGCTGCGTGAGTCATCGGCCGGCCTCCATCACGGGGTCGGTGCGCTTTGCGATGACGGCCTGATTTGACATGTCGGCTCCCAGCACTTGTCCCGTGATCAGCTCAGGGTTTCCGCCGGCTCACGCTCCGGAAGCGGGGCACGAGCAGGGACCGGCAGCGACGGGACGCGCCGCGGCCGCTCGCGGAACACCAGGCCGCATACTCCGAACACCGCGCCGGCCAGGAGGATCCCGGCGAGCGTGCCGCAGGCGCCCCCGATGAGGCCAGCGACATACTGCGCGAGAGCGGCGACCGCCACGAGGACCCCGAGGCCCGCGCCGGCGAGGGCGAACCTCGCCTGGCGGCCCGGGCGGTGGTTGGATGCAGGCAAGGGTCTTCTCCTTCGCTGGAGGGATCTGGCGGGGGCCCGGCGCTTGGTTTGGTCGCCTTGCCGGGCTCTCGCTCTAGTTGGCGGCGGCCTTACCAGGTCGGCTCCGGCGGCTCAGGACGAGCACGGCCAGGATGATCGCGATGATCACTACGGCGGGAAGAGCTCCCGTGCCGGCCGCGGATCCGGCGTGGGCGACGGTGGTGTTGACGGGCTGCTGCCAGCCGAGTTTCCAGCAGGTCTGCCACTGCTGGGGGGTGTGGACCCCAGTGCCGCTGGTGCAGTAGCCGGGCACCTGCTGAGCGGTCCTGGCCAGGGCCTGGATTGCTGTGTTCATGATCGTTTTTCTCCTTGGCGGTGCTAGATGGACGCGACGAAGTGGGAGAGTCCTGCCGCCGCCGTGGACAGGAAGGTCCCGATGTTGTGCACGAGGTGCTGGGCTCCGGTGGGCTGGGCAATTACCCGCCACACGACGAAGGCGACGGCAGCCCAGCCCGCGATGGTCTTGACGTTCACTTCTTCCTCCCGACCTTGGCGATCCTGGGCGCGAGCACGATGAGCACGGCGAACACGACCAGGTACTCGGCTACCTGCCGGGCGGGCGCGGGCCGGTTGGAGGCGACGGCGGCCAGGATGTTCCACAGCGCGGTCGCCTGGTTACCCAGCCAGCTGAGGGCCTGCTGCGCCATGGCCAGCAGTTCGTTCATGACGCCCTCCTCCGCAGCAGCAGGAGCAGGCACCCGGCCGCGATGACGAGCAGCCAGGCCGGCGAGATCCCGCTCGGCGCCCTATCTGCCGCCAGCCGCACCGGGACCGGGGCGGATGCGGGGGTACTGGCAGGTGCCGGGGCGGCGCCGGCTGTCGGGATGCCGCCGGGCGTGCCGGGGTCGGGCATGTTGTAGGGCCGGCCGTCGGCCATCGCCAGCGCCCACGCGGGCAGCTTGCCGCCCGGCGGGTTGAAGGTGATGACGCCGAGCGGGCCCGCGGTGGGCAGATACAACCAGCCGGCCTCGTGGTGAACGACGAAATCCGCGCAGCAGCCGAGCAGGACTTGCATCTCCCGGTGCGGGGACCAGCCCGGGGGCATCTCCGCGGCGTCCGGGAACGGGCCGCCGGCAAGCGGGATATAGGTCCAGGTCCCGTGTGCCGCCGTGCTGAAATGCCATCCGGGCTGGGGAAACATGACGTTGGCGGGCTGGGGGGCTGACCACCACGGGGTGTAGACCTGCGGCGTCATGCAGTTGGGCGGCGCGGTGTCGACGGCGAACTTCAGGTAAGTCGCTCCGCCGCCGCCGAGCGTGGCCGTGGCACCCTGCCCGGCGGGAGCGGCGCCGGACGAGGTGGCGTTCAGGGTCCCCTCGTACCGGCCGTGAGCCCCGGCGGCCACCGTCAGCGTGACCGGGACCAGGCCGCCCTGCTTGGGGTCGAGGTAGACGGACCCGGCCGTGACCCACGAGGGCGGGACCGGGCGGGCGTGCAGGGTGAAACTGGACAGAGGCGGGTGCAGCGGCGGCGGGGGCGGGACCTGGCCGGGCGTGATAACGATGGTGCCGGGGCTGGTGCCGGTGTTCTCGACGTAGACCTTCGCGTGGACGGTGCTGCCCGGGTGGAGTGCCGTGGCCAGGCAGACGTCGAGAACACCGGCACCAGCCCCGGCACCATCGTTATCACGC
>WNFJ01198409.1_pt2 | contig 12334 bp, 14 predicted proteins | sample 5400461 | NCBI WGS metagenome assembly WNFJ01 (sample SAMN13153349, study PRJNA577476) | soil metagenome | isolation source: 115 cm saprolite on Douglas fir-dominated hillslope | place: USA:California | collected 2013-09-17
GGGCCTGCCGCTGTGGTCGGGGCTGGCGATCGCTTTCGCCGCCCGCAACACCGCAGTGTATTTTACCAGGTGGTATCCGAAGTATCGGCGTGACAAGCAGGCAAACCAGGCCCTTCCCGGCGCGATGGTCTCGGCATCCTGAAGCTTAATGTCCTAGTTGGGGGAATGACGATGAAAGACGTATTCGCCAAACTCGCCACCGACTTCTTCTCCACCATCGTATTCCTGGCGCTGTACTTGATCACCGACAACGTGGTGCTGGCGACATCGGTTGCGATCGCGGGCGCGGTAGCCCAGGTCATCCACGCCAGGGTCAAGGAGCAGCCGCTCGGCTTCATGACCTATGCCAGCCTGGCGCTGGTGATCGTGCTCGGCAGCGCGACGCTGCTCACCAACGATCCCCGCTTCGTGCTGGCCAAGCCCTCGATGGCGCATTTCGCGATCGGCGCGATCATGCTCAGGCGCGGCTGGATGCTGCGTTACGTGCCCCCGATCGTGGCCGAGACCATTCCGGACTACATCACCATCGCCGGCTATGCCTGGGCGGCGCTGATGTTTGCGCTCGGCGCCGGGGTGATCGCGGTGGCCTCAACCGGCGATATCAAGCTGTGGGCATTCTATGTGTCGGTGGTCGCGATCGGGGCCAAAGTCGCGGCCTTCGCCGTGCAATATGTGGCCTTTCGCATCCTCGTCACCAACCGGATACGCGCCGCCGCCCGCGCCTGATCCAAAGCGTTTTCGAGCGAACCCCCGCGATTGGGCAGACGCGGCGAGATGCGCTATACCGCCGAGCCGAGCTTATCCCCAAATCCCAAAACCATTCCGGTTTTGCGAAGGATAAAGTCGAGGAGACCTAGAGATGGCCGTGGACGGAAACTGGAACATCACCATGAGCACGCCGATGGGCGACCGCAACACCACACTGAGCCTGAAAAGCGCAGGCGGCGTGCTGACGGGAACGCAGGGCACCGACGGCAACTCTGGCGAAATTTTCGACGGCACGGTGAATGGCGACGACGTCGCCTGGAAGATCTCCATCACCAACCCGATGCCGCTGACGCTGGCCTTCACCGGCAAGGTCTCGGGCGACAGCATTTCCGGCGAAACGGGCATCGGCCCGATGGGCAGTTTTCCGTTCAAGGGGACGCGGGCGTAGGGGCTTTTGTCGTCTCGGCGAACGCCGGGACCCATAACCGCTGGCCTTGATGCGCACCAAAACGAGAAGACCCGTAGGGTGGGCAAAGGCGCACTTTGCGCCGTGCCCACCGTGACGCGACTAACGTTTACGATGCGAGAGGGTGGGCTCGCTTCGCTTAGCCCACCCTACGATCTGCAACAATCGATGTCTGTGGTTATGGGTCCCGGCGTTCGCCGAGACGACCACTATTGGCGCACCGCGCAGCCTCACCCAAATTCAATTCCTTGAAGAAATCATTGCCCTTGTCATCGATGATGATGAAGGCCGGGAAATCTACGACCTCGATGCGCCAGATCGCTTCCATGCCGGGCTCATCAAAGAGACCAAACTTCCCAATTGCAACCTGAGGTTGGAAGCGGTACCATTTGTTGAAAACCCATCGAGGAGGAGGCATCAATGGCACTGGTTCGCCAAGTAGCACTCGTATCGGAATCCAATCGCGCCAAGATGAGCGATCTGCTGCGCGTTTCCGCGGCCCTGCAAAAACAGGCAAGCCGCGACCTCTCGCCGATTTGGGATATCTCCGCCACGGTAGATGCATTCGCGAAGCTGGAGGATGTGCCGGACGGTTATTGGCCAATGATCATCAAGGACAATATCGGCTATAGCGCCGCCGGCATTCACATGGACAATGATGGGCAGCCATTCGCTCTCATTTCCGCTGCCGATAGCGTCGACGATTGGTCGCTGACAGCAAGCCACGAAATGTGCGAGATGCTCGTCGATCCCTCCGGCGACCGGCAGATGACCAGCGACTCGCCGAAGAGCGGACAAGGACGGGTAAGCTTCCTGGTCGAGGTCTGCGATCCATCCGAAGCGGCCGATTTCGCCTACAGCGCCAACGGAATCCTGGTATCGGACTTCTATACGCCGAATTATTTTGATCCTGTGACGGCGTCCGGCGTAAGATATTCCTACACCGGTGCACTTACCGCGCCGCGACAGGTGCTGCGTGGCGGCTATTTGTCATGGAAAGATTCCGTGTCCGGACATTGGTGGCAGGAAACCTGGTTCGAGGGCGGCCAGCCGGCATTCCGGGATATTGGTCCCGCCGATGCAAAGGCGGGAAGCATACGTGCGTTCATTGATAGCCTGACCGGGGAGATAACGGCCAAAGCAATCGCTCGCGGCAGAATCAACGCCGACCGCGCCGGCCTTACGGTGGCGCAGGCACAGCGCTCATTGGCAGGCAATGCACTAATGTGGCGCCAACAAATCAGCACGATCCTCGGACGGCCCTCGACGCGGCGTGGCGCGACGAAGCAGGCTGCAAAGAAGCGCGGGCGCGGAAAGAAACGCTGAGCGGAACCGGGCTTCGCTTTTAATCAAAATCGCCTGTTTTTTGTTGATTTCCGGAACAGGACGGCCGACTCTGGCTCCGACTTCATTGGCGCCAAGGGATCAAAATGGATAAGCCCAAACCAACCGCCGCCGGCAAGGCTCGCGCCGCTGCAATTCATGCCGAGATCGACAAGCTCACGCGCGGGACGAAGACGCCGGTCGAAGGCGAGGAACCTGGAAATACCGCCGATAAGGCGCCGCTCGCGCCGCGCGACTTCATACATCAGTGGATGGCTGAACACGACAAGAAGCCTGAGAAGAAGTGAAGCCATTACCGCTTCGTTTTGCTGCCTCCCAGCATGGGCACCAGGCTTTTCCGCACCTGTATGAAAGGAGCGCCGACGGTATTCACCCCAGATTCAGTTCCTTGAAGAAATCATTGCCCTTGTCGTCGATGATGATGAAGGCCGGAAAATCCTCGACCTCGATACGCCAGATCGCTTCCATGCCGAGTTCGGGATATTCCACCACCTCGACCTTCTTGATGCAGTGCTCGGCGAGGTTGGCCGCCGCACCCCCGATCGAGCCCAGATAAAATCCGCCGTGCTTCTTGCAGGCCTCGCGCACCGCGACCGCGCGGTTGCCCTTCGCCACCATCACCATCGATCCGCCCGCAGCCTGGAATTGATCGACGAAGGAATCCATGCGTCCCGCGGTGGTCGGCCCGAACGCGCCGGAGGCGTATCCATCAGGTGTTTTCGCCGGCCCCGCGTAATAGATCGGGTGATTTTTAAAATAGTCCGGCAGCGGCTCGCCCTTTTCCAGCCGCTCGCGCAATTTGGCGTGCGCCGAATCGCGTGCGACAATCATGGTGCCGGTCAGCGACAGCCGCGTCTTGATCGGATGCTTTGAAAGCGTCGCCAGAATATCCTTCATCGGCCGGTTGAGATCGATCTTGACCACTTCGCCGCCAAGCGACTGCTCGACTGCGGGGAGATATTGCGCCGGGTTGTGCTCGAGCTCTTCGAGATAGACGCCGTCTTTTGTAATCTTGCCGAGCACCTGGCGGTCCGCCGAACACGACACGCCGAGCCCGATCGGCAGCGAGGCGCCGTGGCGCGGCAAGCGGATCACCCGCACATCATGGCAAAAATATTTGCCGCCAAACTGCGCGCCGACGCCGAGCGACTGCGTCATGGCAAGGATCTCCTGCTCCATCTCGAGATCGCGGAACGCATTGCCGTCGGCCGAACCGTGCGTCGGCAGCGCGTCGAGATATCTGGCGGAAGCAAGTTTTACGGTTTTCATGCAGAGTTCGGCCGAGGTGCCGCCGATCACGATGGCAAGGTGATAGGGCGGACACGCCGCGGTGCCCAAGGTCAGCACTTTTTCCCGCAGGAACGCCAGCATGCGGTCTTTCGTCAAAACCGAAGGCGTCGCCTGAAACAGAAAACTCTTGTTGGCGCTACCGCCGCCCTTGGCCATGAACATGAACTTGTAAGCATCATCGCCCTCGGCATAGATCTCGCACTGCGCCGGCATGTTGTTGGCGGTGTTCTTTTCCTCATACATCGACAAGGGCGCCACCTGCGAATAGCGCAGATTGCGGCGCAGGTACGCGTCGCGCGCGCCCTCGGAGAGCGCGGCCTCGTCGTCGCCCTCGGTGAGCACGCGCGAACCCTTCTTGCCCATGATGATCGCGGTGCCGGTGTCCTGGCACATCGGCAAGACGCCGCCGGCGGCGATGTTGGCGTTCTTGAGGAAATCGAAGGCGACGAACTTGTCGTTGTCGCTGGCCTCCGCATCGTCGAGGATGCTGCGCAACTGCCTGAGATGCCCCGGCCGCAAATAGTGATTGATGTCGCCGAACGCGGCCTCGCTAAGCGCCCGCAGTGCCTCGCGCGATACCACCAGCATGTCCTTGCCCAGCACCTTCTCGACCCGCACGCCCTCGGTCGTGATCTTCTTGTACGGCGTGGTGTCCGGCCCAAGCGGAAACAGCGGCGTGTGCCTGTAGGGCGGAACGGGGGTCGGCGTCGGAATGGCGGTGGGGGCGTTCATGGGAGTCTTTCCAGATGACTGAGGATCATCGTCCTAGCGAACTTCTCAACCCGGCTTATATATGAGAGCGCAATGTCGGCATAGAGGCGAGGCAATTGATGGAAGAACAGCAATTTTCGATTTTCGATCCTAGGAGATTCTTCAATGAATTTGTTTGCCGCGCTTATAAAGATCACCTGAGCGATCCAGCGGATCGCTACTATATCGAGGTGGCCATCCATCAAGCTAACGTCCTTGCCGAGCGAGTCTGGGCTACCTTTGACGGCAGGGCTCCGGAAAAAATTGCGGCCTCAAACTCAGCATCAGCCTACAGGAAGCACCTCGTCAAAAACGAATGCTCGGATTTCCAGTTAGTATGGGATCTAGACGACGGGCATAAGCATGTTGAGTTAGATCGAAAAAATCGAATGGTTACGAGCGCGGCCCAAGCAGGGATTCAGCAGGTAGGCGGCGCGTTTGATGCTGATGCATTTGATCCTGACATCTTCGATACAGGAAAATTAGAATTGGTAGTGCGGTTGGACGACGGCAGCGAACGATTGGTATCAAGTTCTAGCTAACGTCGTCGAAATGTGGGGACGTCTCCTGAAACAATTGTAGCCGCAGGGCGGTATAGCGAAGCGCATCCCGCCAGCGTCGATATGTCGGCGTGATACGCTTCGCTATCGCGCCCTACCCTAGGCGTCGACGCAGCCGCTCTTTAAACTCGACGAGCGTCAGCCTCGGAGCGTTTTCGCCGGCGCGCCGCCGCCGAACTTCCTCGACTTGTTCGTCGGTCAGCCGATAGAAGCTTTCGTCCCGCGATTCCATCACCTTCACATTCTCCTAGCTCAGCACTAACCGGTCCGGCGACGGCAAAAAGTCCGCGACGATCCTGACGCGGCCGATTTCACCTTTGCTGTATTTTACCGTTGGCTTCTTCATTGCCGTACTCGTTCCGTCCGTCGCCGAAGGGAGAGGCCTGTCAATTTAGTCGTCATGCCCGCGCTTGTCGCGGGCATCCACGTCTTCTTTATGAACATATAGCGCAAAAAAAGTCGAGGATGGCCGGGTCAAGCCCGGCCACGACGAAAGAAGGGCCCAAGGATTTCGCCATCAAAACCACCCACCCTTGCGCTAACCGTTTGCGGACGCTTCAATGGCGCAAAGGGGCGTTCATCATGACACTGAAATCCAGATTTCGCCGATCGACCCTGCTCGCCACCGCGCTTTCGTTGCTGGCCGCGCTCGCACTGGCCGTACCGGGCGCTTCGCCGGCACGCGCCGACCACTGCGACGATCTGGCGGCCCAGCTCAAGGGCCAGATCGATGGCCTCAAGGTCGGCATGACAGCCGCCAACGTCATCTATCTGTCGCACCCGCAGGCCAGGGAAATCACGCTCGGCTGTCGCGGCCGCAACTTCACCAATGAGCTGTATGCCAAGGCGGATGGCCGCAAGCCAAAGCCTGAGTTTTTCGAGCTGGTCGCCAACGCAGGCGCCATCATCTTCACCATCCCGAAGCCCGATGTGCTCACCGGCGCCACGCGCTGCATCAAGGGAATGGGGTTGCTGCGCGACACCGTCAAGATGCGCTATCGCCGCCTCGACATGGAATGCACGCGCACCAAGACCGACGCCGCGATTGCGATTTCGCGCGGCAAGGACGAGTGAGAGATTTCGGCCGGCGGAAACGCCGGCGATGCCGGAAAATACCGATCTTTTTTACGGGATATTGGAGCCTTGCGTTCACCATGCGGCGGGATCGGTCCCGATGGCGCGGGATTGGCGGTTCGGATTCATAAAGCATTCGCCTCCGCCTCATCACACTCGGCAGCACCGAGCCAAGGATGTTTCCGATGAGTATTTCCAGTGTTACGGCGTCACCAGTGAAGACGCCTGAAGTTAGCGAGCCGAAGCCGCCGGAGGTGAAACCCGACGCCGATGCCGGCAGTTCGCGCACGCCGCAGCCGACACTTTTGGCCGCATTGCCGCCGGGCCAGGGCACGCGGATCGATCAGCTGGTCTGAGGGCCTGCTGGCGCCGCTGATCCGCCACGCCACATCGTCATCGTCCGCGAAGGCGGACGATCCAGTATTCCAGAGCGTTCGAGATTCCCACCGACGGCGGCGATTACTGGATACCCGCTTTCGCGGGTATGACGACAAGTTGTGGGGCGAACGCATTGCGTCTTCTGACCTCGCACCCCTTACGCCGCAAGTTTGCCGAAAACACCGCGATCATGGTGGCAGCATCGCTCGCGAGACACACGGCATGATCGCAAAACTGCTGCTGCAGACCCTGATCTGGATCGTCGCGATGGGCGCGCTGTTGTTCGTGCCCGCGGGCACCCTGCACTGGCCGGCGGCGTGGGTGTTCCTGGGCACGATGGCGATCCTCGGCATCGCAGGCGGATTGTGGCTCGCTAAAACCGATCCGGCGCTGCTCGCCGAGCGCATGCGGCCGATGATGCAGAAGGATCAGCCCGCAGCCGACAAGAAATTCATGCTGGCGTTTGGATTCACCGTGCTGATCTGGTTCGTCGCGATCGGGCTCGACAGGCGCTATCACGCCTCGGACGTCCCGCTGGCGCTGCAGACGCTGGGATTTGCGATGCTGCTGTTCTCGACCGGCTTCATCCTGTGGGTGATGCGCGAGAATTCGTTCGCAGCACCGGTGATAAAACTGCAGACCGAACGCGGCCACCGCGTGGTCTCTACCGGCCCCTACGCATGGGTGCGGCATCCCATGTACAGCGGCAGCATGCTGTTTTTCGTCGGCGCGCCGCTGCTGTTGGGCTCGTGGTGGGGCGTGGCGATGTCGCCGCTGTTCGCCGTGCTGCTCGCGATTCGCGCCCGTATCGAGGAACACGCGCTCGCCGGCCTGCCTGATTATGCCGACTACGCAGCAAGGGTGCGCTATCGTCTGTTGCCCGGACTTTGGTGAGGGTCGAAGGAACTGATTTTTAGTCGTCATGGCCGGGCATGACGAAAGAGACCCGATCGCGCGAAACTCTTAGAGATCCAGCGCCTTGTAGCGGCGGAAGATGCCGTCCTCGTTAAACGCGATGCGGCGGTCGCTGGAGAGATAGGCCTTGATATTGGGTCTGATGGCGACGCGGTCGTGCAGATCGACCAGGCCGGGAATTTCGCGCTCGAACGCCTTCATGCGCTTCGGAAAGGCATAGCGCAGCCCCTCGACGATCTGGAACAGCGAGAGATCGGCGTAAGTCAGCCTGCGGCCGGCGAGATAGGTGCCGCCATTATTCTTCAACAGCCGCTCGAAATAGCCAAGATATTTCGCCACGCGTTCTTTCCAGAATTCACCGGTGCGTTTTTTCGCAGGTGCACGTTGTTCCTCGTAATACAGCGACACCCCGATCGGATGATGGGTGTCGTGGATTTCCACCACAAAATCCGCCACCGTCAGCTGCAGCTGATGCACCCACAGCTTTCCTGCTTCCGCCTTCGGCGCAAGACCATGGCGCGATCCGAGATAGAGCAGGATGTTGGCGGTCTGCCCGATCACGAGCTTGCCGGCTTTCAGAAACGGCGGTGCGAATGGCGGCGTGCCTGAGCGCGCCTCCATCATCCCTATCATCGCGGCCATGCCGCGCTCGCTGCGGGCGACATCGGCATAGTCAGCGCCGGCCTCTTCCAGCGCGAGGCGGACATATTCGCCGCGGCCCTGAATGCCCGGCCAGTAATAGAGTTCGTAGCGCATCGGCGGCCCCATCGCGCGTCGCAGCGTAGCTCCGCCGAAGCCGAGCTACGGGATTTTCGGAAATGTCCAACGCGCCAGAGAACCTTAGTTCGCCGCGAAGCAATACAACAGCCCGTCGCCGCCGGTGCTCTTGAGGTCGGCCTGCGAGCAGCCGCCATCCGGCCCGCGCGAGGGGTGCGAACTGTTCCAGGATTTCTAGGCGTCATCGTCGCGCAGGCCGAGGCGGTCGAAATGACCTACCATCGCCGAACCCTGCGTGCTGCTCGTCCAGTTCTTGCAGGTGCGGTCCTCGCCCGGTATCGCCGCGGCCGTTGAGGACATCGCCCTTCTCGCTCAGCGCCGTCTGTTTTGTCAGGTTGTTAGCGCCGTGCAGTTCAGCAACATCCTTGGCGATCACGACGCCTTTCGAATTCTGCCACGGTCCCTTGCCGATGCGGTCGCGCGCATTCACCGCAGGCTTGCCGTCGGCCGCCTGCGTCGAGAGATAAGCGCGCCAGGTCTTGGCGCCGGCACCGACGGCCTGCGCCAGCGTCCGGCAATGATTGTCGGCGCCGGTGAGACCGCCGAGGTTGGCGCCGCTACCGATGCCGTTGCTGGTCACGAAGAAACTGGTGTTGGCCGACTGTGCTTGTGCGGGGTGCGCCGCAAGAACCACCAATGAGGCGGCCGCGACGAGGCCAAACCACGCGCGCGAAACGATCTTGGCGAAAGTAGGCATCAGGTCCTCCCAACTGTCTTTTTGATCCGCCTGCCCGTTGATGGGCCGGCTTGGTTTGAGATTAACACTTTCTTTCAGTTATTATTCCGGTGGCGAGGCACCGAAATGAAAAAGGCGCCGCGGAAACCACCGCGGCGCCTTGTATCTTCATCGTTTTGCCGGCGATCAGGTCTGCTGAATGGCCGAGAGTTCCCAGCTTGCGCCCCGCGGCCGCACGAAGGTCCACACTTCCGTCGCCTCCGTCGGCGCTTCGCTTCCTCCGACCAACCGGCCGGTGGTGCGCTCGATGGTCTTGTCCACCAGCGAGAACCGCATCGCTACGCTGGCGTAGTCGGTATCGCCCTCGCGCCACGCTTCGGCGAGATCGCCCTGCAACAGCTTGACGTCGGAGACCTTGTTGATGTCGTTGCGGGCCTTGTTCTCCTCGAGGTCCTTGGTGAAATACGACACCATTTCAGGCGTCGCCAGGGTATGCAGCCTGGCTACGTCCTCGTTCGACCACGCGGCCTGAACCTCACTCAGCAATCGCTCGAAGGCTTCGTAGTCGGCTGGCGTAATCTCCAGCGGCGCGCTGCCCGATCCCAGCCCGAAACCGGTTCCGGTGCGGAAGCTGGATTGCGCGCCCGGCGCTGCGGCCGCGCCGGCATAGGCCGACGCTGGCGCGTGGCGGCGCTGCCACCACGACATCGCCAGCCGCACCACGATGATGATCAAGCCGATCTGCAGGATCAGGCCGAAGATCGACGACAATCCGCCGAGCCCGCCGGGCCGGCACCGAGGAAGCCCGCGGCGAGACCGCCGAGCATGCCCATGCCGGGCCGGTTGAAGAAGCCGCCGCCGGCCGCAGGCGTGCCCAACCCGGGGCTTCCCGGCTGGGTGAAGGTGCGGTTGAACGGTTGCGCCGTGCTCGGGGCCGTCGACGTGCTCGGCGGCGCGGAGAATGTCCGCGCGCCCCGGGAGCCCGAGCTCATGCCGCCGCCGACTCGAGCATCAGCGGACGAGATGGCCAACATCAAAGGCAGCGCCAGCGATAAAACGACGGCCATCGCCTTGGCGATGCCACGTGTGCGTTGCGTGAATTTCATGTCCCTTTTCCTCAGTCCCCGGCAGGGGGACGCGCCACTAAGATGGGCAGCGCCGCCTAAAAGTGAAGCCATTATTGGGAACCGCGGCTGCGGCCCTCGGTCGCGGGCAGGTGGCGATTGGGCTGATTTTCGGGTCGTTTCCGGGCTGTAGGGGTTTAAATCGTCATTGCGAGCCAACGGGTCGCGCGAATGGGCGCCCGATGACAGGCTCCGCGAAGCAATCCATAAGCGGCAGGCCCGGCTTGGATCGCTTCGTCGCTTACGCTTCTCGCAATGACGTGGTGGCGGATTCCGACCAGTCCCTCACGACGGGGTCATGGTTTCCTTTACCGCGGCAACCAACTGGCTGAGCGTGAAAGGTTTTGGCAGGAACGCAAATTGCTGGTTCTCCGGCAGGCTTTTTTCGAAGGCGTCTTCCGCGTAGCCGGAGACGAAGATGATCTTGAGGTCCGGGTTGCGGCCGCGCATCGTCTTGAGCAGGGTCGGGCCATCCATTTCCGGCATCACCACATCGGAGACGACGAGATCGACGGCGCCGTTCTCTTGCTCCAGCGCTTCCATCGCCTCGATGCCGTTCGACGCCTCGATCACGCTGTAGCCGCGCGAGCGCAAGCCCCGCGCATTGAGCGAGCGCAGACCCTCCTCGTCTTCGACCAGGAGGATAGTGCCCTGTCCCGTCAGATCGGCCCGGGGCTTCGCCTCCGCCGATGGCGACCCCTTGATCGCGCCGTTTGCGGCCACGGCATCGGGCTGGACCTGCTCGGGATAATGCCGCGGCAGAAAGATGTGGAAGGAGGTGCCGTGATTGGCTTCTGAGTCCACATAGACGAAACCGCCGGTTTGTTTGACGATGCCATATACCGTCGACAGGCCGAGGCCGGTGCCCTTGCCGACTTCCTTGGTCGAGAAGAACGGCTCGAAGATCTTGTCGACGATATCGGGCGCAATGCCGGTGCCGGTATCCGTAATGTCGATCCGCACATAATCCGCCGCCGGCATGCCCTTGTAGGTGAGATGCCCGGACTCTTCCGATGTCACATTGGCGGTTCGCACCGTCAGCGTGCCGCCATCGGGCATCGCATCGCGGGCGTTGACGGCCAGATTGACGATCACCTGCTCGAACTGGGACAGATCTACCTTAATCGGCCACAGGTCGCGGCCATGCAGCACTTCAAGTTTGATCTTCTCGCCGATCAGCCGCTTTAGCAGATTTTCGATGTCCGACAGCGACTCGCCGAGATCGAGCACCTGCGGTCGCAACGTCTGTTTGCGCGAGAACGCCAGCAGGTGCCGCACCAGCGCGGCCGCGCGGTTGGCATTTTGCTTGATCTGCATGATATCCTGGAACGAGGGATCGGTCGGCTTGTGCGCGTTCAGCAGGAAGTCGTTCGCCATCATGATGGCGGAAAGCACGTTATTGAAATCGTGCGCGATGCCGCCGGCAAGCTGGCCGACCATGTCCATCTTCTGCGACTGGTTGATCTGGTTCTCGAGCGCCCGCCGCTCGGTGGTCTCCAGCATGTAAACGATAGCGGCCTCGGTCTCGCGTTCGTCTTCCTCGACCGCGGTCACGAAGAACTGGCCCCACCGCTCCTTGGCGCCATCGAGCATCGCCTCGACCGGCGGGATATCGCCCTGCCCCTCCGCCGCCTGGTTGATGGCCGCGATCAGGAGGTTGCGATCGCGAGCGTTGACCGCTCTGAAAATCGACTTGTTGGCCGCGCCATCGGGGCTCAGGCTTTGCGCCAGTTTGGCGAAGCGCGCATTGGCACGCACCACCGCGCCCGACCGATCCACGGTCGCAATCGCCATCGGGGTATGATCGAAGAAGCGCATGAAGCGGACTTCGGCCGCGCGCTGCGGATCGGAACGCTCGTCGCGGGCGCGGCTGATGACCAGCGTGCGCGACGCGCCAGGCGCGCCGTCCGCCCCGAATGCGAGCTTGTGATAGAGACGCACCGGCATGGTCCTGCCGCCGCGCATGCGCAGATCGATGTCGAATACCTCGGTTTTGACTTCACCCGGCACAGGCGGAATCGAAGTCAGCAGCGCAGCCCCATCGCCGGACACGATATCGGTCAGCTTCAGGCCGCCCGACCCTATTTCCGCGAGATCGTGATCCAGCCAGCTTGCGAGCGTGGCGTTGACGTAGACCAGATCGCCGGCGGCATTGACCGAGAAGAAGCCGCATGGCGCATGATCGAGATATTCGATCGCGTGCTGCAGTTCCTGAAACACGTCCTCCTGCCGTTCGCGGTCGCGGGTGATGTCCGCAATCGACCACACCGCG
>WNFJ01207331.1_pt2 | contig 12333 bp, 8 predicted proteins | sample 5400461 | NCBI WGS metagenome assembly WNFJ01 (sample SAMN13153349, study PRJNA577476) | soil metagenome | isolation source: 115 cm saprolite on Douglas fir-dominated hillslope | place: USA:California | collected 2013-09-17
GTCGGGCCGCCCAAGCGTTTCGACACGCATTTCTTCCTCGCGCCGGCGCCGGCCGACCAGCTCGCCGCCCATGACGGGCGCGAGGCGGTCGACACCATCTGGATCGCGCCGCAGACGGCCGTCGCCGAGGCGGACGCCAAGCGCGTAACGCTCGTCTTCGCCACGCGCATGAACCTCTTGAAGCTCGGGCGCAGCGGCGATGTCGCGGCGGCACTCGCCGCGGCCCGCGACGACACCATCGTCACCGTGTGCCCGGAGGTCGCTCAGTCGCCGGCGGGGACGGTGCTGCGCATTCCGCTCTCCGCCGGCTATGGCGTCACCGAGGTGCGCGCGGACATCACCGTGCGCGCTTGGGTCCCGCGCAACTGAAGCGCAGAGGGACGGGCGCCGCCGCCCGGCGTTCAATCGATAGGGAAGGAGGCCGGGTGCGCGTAGGCCTTGCTCGCGCCATGATGGCGGCGGCGGTCGCTCTCGCGCTCGCGGCCCCTGCCACGTTCGCCCAGGACGCGGTGCGCATCGCCTCGAAGATCGACACCGAGGGCGCGCTGCTCGGCAACATGATGCTCGAAATGCTCGAGGCCGCCGGCATCAAGACGATCAACAAGCTACAGCTCGGGCCGACCAACATCCTGCGCAGCGCCATCATCGCCGGCGAGATCGACGCCTATCCCGAATACACCGGCAACGGCGCGATCTTCTATTCGCTGCAGAGCGATCCGGTGTGGCAAAGCGCCGAGCGCGGCTACGCAAGAATAAAGGCGCTCGATGGCGCCCGCCGCAACCTCGTCTGGCTGGCGCCGGCTCCCGCCGACAACAGCTGGGTGATCGCTCTGCGCAAGGATGTCGCGACAGAGAACCAGCTGGCCAGCATGGAGGATTTTGCCGGCTGGGTGAGGGCGGGTGGTGCCGTCAGGCTCGCCGCCTCGGCGGAGTTCGTCGAAAGCCCGGCGGCGCTGCCGGCCTTCCAGCGCGCCTACGGCTTCAAGCTGCGCCAGTCGCAGATCCTCACGCTCGCGGGCGGCAACACCGCCGTCACCATCCGCGCCGCGGCCGAGGGCATCTCCGGCGTCGATGCCGCCATGGCCTATGGCACGGACGGCGCGCTCGCGGTGCTCGACCTCGTCGTCATGAGCGACCCCCGGAAAGCGCAAATCGTCTACGCGCCCGCGCCGGTGGTGCGCGGCGCCGTCCTCGACAAGTATCCGCGGATCAAGGACGCGTTCGATCCGGTGTTCAGGTCGCTCGACCAGGCGACGCTGCGGCGGCTCAACGCGCAGATCGCCGTCGACGGCGAAGCGCCGCGCCAGGTCGCGCGGGATTACCTGAAGGCGCAGGGCTTTCTCAAATAGAAGGAGAGGGATCATCGCTCCGCCGCGCCTTCATAATCGCGTGCTCCTTGTCCTGGTGTGCGTCGGACTTGCGACGGGTCTCGGCCTCGCCTTCCTGACGCACGCGCCCAACCGTCTCGTCTCCGGCCGCCCGATACCGCTGACCGAAGCCGTCAGCGGCGCGAGCCTCATTGCGCTCCTGCCTGGCCTCGCGCTGCTGGCCGGCCCGTTTCTCCCCCAGCGTCGCAGCGCGTACCGCCTCATTGCCGCCGCCGCCGCCGCCTTCGTCGTGGCGCTGCTGTGGCTGGCCGGAGCGCAGGCGGCGGCGCTCGCGGAAATCTCGCCGCGTGCCGCGCGCACCTCGTTGGGAGGCGGTTTCTGGGGGCTGTTCATCTGCGCGGCGCTGGCGCTCGTCGATGCCGAGGACCGGCTCCGACTGCGCCCGGGCCGCCGATTTCTCGCCGGCGCTGCCGTGGTCGGTGCGATCCTGCTCCTGGCGGCTTCCGGAGCGCTCGATCAGCTGGCGATGATGAGGGAATACGCGGCGCGTCGCAGCCTCTTCGCCGACGCCGTGCTCCGCCATATGGCCATCGTGCTTGGAGCGCTCGTGCCGACCGTGCTGCTCGGCGTCCCGCTGGGAATAGTGGCGCAGCGCCACCTGACATTTCGCGCCGGCCTTTTCCCCGCGCTCAATCTGGTGCAGACCATCCCCTCGATCGCTCTCTTCGGGCTGCTGATCGCGCCGCTGTCGGCTCTCGCCGGGTTCTTTCCGACGCTTGCCGCTCTCGGCATCGCCGGCGTCGGCGTCACGCCGGCCATCATCGCCTTGGTCCTCTATTCGCTGCTGCCGATCGTGCGCAACACCACCGAAGGCCTCGACGCCGTCTCTCCCGCGGCGGTCGAGGCGGCGCGCGGCATCGGCATGACGCGCGGCCAAATTTTTTTCTATGTGGAAATGCCTCTGGCGTTGCCGGTGTTCCTGTCCGGATTGCGCATCGCCACGGTGCAGGCGGTCGGGCTCGTCGCCGTGGCCGCGCTGATCGGTGCCGGCGGGCTCGGCGCCATCATGTTCCAGGGCCTCTTTGCCGACGCGCTCGATCTGGTGCTGCTTGGCGCCGTCCCGATCATCCTGCTCGCGCTGACCGCGGATGCGCTGCTCAATCTCGCGGGCGGGCGTGGGCGAAGGCGCCCGGCATGATCGAGCTCGACCACGTCACCAAGCGCTACGGCAATTCGATCGTCGTCGACGACCTCTCGCTCGCCATTCGTGATGGCGAGTTCTGCGTCATCATCGGCTCGTCCGGCGCCGGCAAGTCGACGGCGCTCAAGATGATCAACCAGCTGATACCCCCGTCGGCCGGCGCGATCCGCATCGACGGCAAGGATGCCGCGACCGTGGCGCCAGAAGAACTGCGCCGACGCATGGGTTACGTCATCCAGTCGATCGGCCTCTTTCCGCATTGGACGGTCGAGCGCAACATCGGCGCGGTGCCGGCGCTGCTCGGTTGGCCCGCGGCAAGGATACGCGACCGTACCCGCGAGCTTCTGGCCTTGCTGAAGCTCGATCCGGAAGGCTTCCGTCGTAAATATCCGCACCAGCTCTCGATCGGTCAGCAGCAGCGCGTCGGCATCGCCCGCGCACTTGCCGCCGATCCCGATGTGCTGCTCATGGACGAGCCGTTCGGCGCGCTCGACCCGATCACCCGCGACGCGCTGCAATCGGAGATCGCCCGCATCCATCGCCAGAGCCGCAAGACCATCGTGTTCGTGACGCACGACATGGAGGAGGCGCTGAAGCTCGCCTCGCGCATCGCCGTCATGGATCGCGGCCGGGTGATCCAGGCGGGAACGCCGCGCGAGATCCTCGCCGCCCCGGCCAACGATTTCGTCCGCGATCTCGTCGGCCAGGACGAGGTCGGCATCCGGCTGCTGTCGGTCGAGACGGTGGCCAATCGCCTGCGGCGCGGCGAGGCGGCGCCGGACCAGCCCATCGCGGCGACGGCGAGTCTGCGTCAGGCGCTCTCCCGCATGATCGCCGAGGGCACCGATCGCCTCGCCGTGATCGACGCCGAAGGGCGGCCCATCGGCGCGCTCCATCTTGCGGACATCGTGCGGCGATGAGCACAAGGCGCAGCACGCCATGGCGCGATCCGTTGTTCTGGACAGCGCTGGCCTTCGTCGCGCTGGTGCTGCTCATGCCTGTGTTCAAGCCGGTTTTCGCTGCGCTGTTTCCGCGGCTCGAGCGGCCGCTCTACGAGCAGGACAGCTTCGTCGACCTTGCTGCCTGGCATGTCGCGCTTGTCGGCATATCCAGCGTCGCGTCGGCCGCGATCGGCGTGGCCGCCGGAATCTTCGTCACGCGGCCCGCGGGCGCCGAGTTTCGCAGTATGGTGGAGACGGTGACCGCGGCGGGCCAGTCCTTCCCACCCGTCGCCGTGCTCGCCATCGCGGTGCCCGTCATCGGCTTCGGCGCGGAGCCGGCGCTCATCGCGCTCACGCTCTATGGCCTTCTGCCGGTGGTCGCGAACACTATCGCCGGGCTCGGCGCGGTGCCGCCGGCGGTGCGCGAGGCGGCGCGCGGCGTCGGCATGAGCGCAGGCGACATCCTGCGCCAGGTCGAGCTGCCGCTGGCCGCGCCTGTCATCATTGCGGGCATTCGCACCTCGGCCATCATCAATGTCGGCACCGCCGCCATCGCCTCCACGGTGGGCGCGCGCACGCTGGGATCGCCGATCATCATCGGGCTCGACGCCGCCAATATCGCCTACGTCCTGCAAGGCGCGATCCTCGTCGGCAGCCTCGCCATCGTTCTCGACATCGGCTTCGACCGGCTGGTTGGCGCGGCGCAAAGCTGGCGCCGAGCATAGCCATCACGGTTTCTGCGGCGACCCGGCCTCTTCGCGGCCGGCGTCGGGCGGGATCAGCAACGCGGCGCACAGCGCCGCGGCCAGCGCCAGGGCGGCGGCCGACAGCGCGACGACGCGAAAGCTTTCGACGAAGGACCCGGCGATGGCGGCTTCCGCAAGTCGCCGCTCTCGCTCCGGCAGCGGCGACAGCAATGCGCCGCCGGTGCTGCCGTCGATCGACCGGGCAGCCTCTTTGACCTGCGGCGGCAGAGCGAGGGACGCCAGCCGGCGGTCGAGCGCGCGATCGAACACGTCATGCGCGACCGCGCCGAGAACGGCGACCGCAAGCAGCCCGGCGACGCGCGCCACGGTGTTGTTGACGCCCGAGGCGGCGCCGACCTGGTGGTCGGGCACCGCGTTCATGACCGCTGTGGTCAACGGCGCGACACTGATGGTCATGCCGAAGCCGAGGATCACCAACGCTGGAAAGAATGTCGTCAAATAGCTCCCGCCGGCGCCGGGCAATGACAGCAGCGCGAAGCCAAGCGCGGCGATGACCGGTCCGACGATCAGCGGCAGCCTTGCGCCGAAGCGGTCGAGCAGACCGCCCGACCAGCGGGAAAGCCCGCCCATGATGATGGTGAAAGGCAACAGGGCCGCGCCCGCGCCCGTGGCGGAATAGCCATGCACCTCGATGAGGTCGAAGGGCAGGAAGAACAAGGCGCCGCCGAGGGCGGCATAGAGCAGGACGGTCACCAGGTTCACGGCGGTGAACATGCGCGAGCGGAACAACGCCAGCGGCAGCATCGGCGCTGGGCTGTGCGCCTCGAGGTAAACGAAGGCGGCCAGCAGCAGCGGCGCGGCGGTGAGCGAGCCGACCACGGCCGCGTGCCGCCAGCCCAGGTCGGACGAGGCGATCAAGCCGAAGACCAGGCTTCCCAGCCCGGCCAAGGCCAGCAGCGCGCCGCGCCAGTCGAGCACCGGCGGCGCTTGCGGATCGCGGCTTTCCGGCACATGGCGAAGCGCGATCCATGCGGTGAGGACGCCGATCGGGAGATTGATGAAGAAGAGGGCGCGCCACGAGAACGCGTCGACCAGCCAGCCGCCCAGCAGCGGCCCGACCGCCGTGGTGATGGCGGAGAAGGCGGCCCACGTGCCGATCGCGCGGCCGCGCTCCTGCGCCTCGAAGGAGGCGCCGATGATCGCCAGCGTGCTCGGGACGAGCAGCGCGCCGCCGATGCCCTGAACGCCGCGCGCCAGGATCAAATGGACGACATCCGGCGCCAAGCCGCACCACATGGACGCCGCGGCGAAGACGGCGATGCCGGCGATGAAGATGCGGCGGCGCCCGAAACGGTCGCCGGCCGCGCCACCGATCAGCAGGCATGCCGAGAGGAACAGGGTATAAGCATTGACGACCCACTGCATCGCTGCCAGCGAGGTCGACAGGCTGCGTTCCATTGCCGGCAAAGCGACGTTGACGGCCGTGGCGTCGATGAAGGCCATCGCCGATCCGAGGATGGCAGCGGCCAGAACCCAGGACTTGACGCGCGGAGCGCAGCGCGGTCCAGCCCGCGTCGACCGGATCGTCGCTTCGTCGCACGGCATGGCTCTGGGATTGATCATGGGGCAAGTGCGGCATTCAATGCGCAGCGCGGCGATCGAGCAACCAACACTTTACCGCGGTTGATGCGCATCGCCATATTATCAACCGATGCGTCGCGTCGATGCGAGCGTTTGTCCTCCGGGCGGCATCATCGCCGGCACCGGCAGGCCTGACCGCAGCACCGCCACGCGACGCAGCCGTTCCGAGCGACAAGCTGCGCGAGTTCATATTGCCCTATGAGGCGGTGCGCCGGAGCGACGCGCCCGATGACCGGCTCCTCGATTTCCTGCAGGCGAGCTATGAGGCCGCGGCAAATCGCGGCGGCTGGGACCGCGCGGCGCTCGAGCGCGCCGATCGCCAGCGGCCCCAGCCAAGCCTGAGCGCCGCGGCAGCGGCGCCGGCACGGCTCAGGGAGCGCGTAGGCCGGTCAGTTGTCGGGCGGCCCCTTGTTGGCGGTCGTGCGTACCGCGCGACCGTCGTAGTCGTAGACGAAGCTCGCGCTTTCGAAGAAGGTGAAGGGCACACGCAGGCCAATTTCGCGTGCTTTTCTGAAGCTGATCGCAATGTCCGGCGGCGACACGACGCCGACTTTGAGCTCGCCCGCCTTGGCGCGGCCGTCGAGGATATTAGCCGCGTAGATGGCCGCGAGGTGGGCGTTGCTTTCGAAGCTGATGCCGATCGCGAGCACCGCGGTGTCGTCGCCGCCCTTGACGACTTCGGGGACGACGCTGACCACGGGCACGCGATCCGCGTTCTCGTTGATCGTCTTCATCTCGCGGAACACCGAGGTGCTGCCGGTCACCCAGAACAGGCTCTTGCTCAAATCAGGGTCGTTCTTGCGCATGGCGCGCACGGCGTCGCGGACGATCACCGCCAGTTCCTCGCGCGCGGTGGCGGGGTTCTGCACGGCGCCCCACACCACCTGGATGCCGCGCCGCTTCGCCAGCGCCACGATCGGCTCCGCCTGGGTCTGCACCGCGCTCACATTCTTGCTGTCGACCAGAACCGCGAAGTTCTTGAGCTCGGGCTTGAGCTCCTGCACGTAGGCGAGCTGGACGTCGGTCGGCATATTGAGTGAGGTGAAGGCGAAGTTGGTGTTGCTGCCGTGATCGTAGTCACGGGCTTGGCCGAGCAGGACGGGATCCTTGGAGCAGACGGAGACGACCGGGATCGCGCCGCCGCGATAATGATCGTAGAGCCACGCCGTCGATTCCGATCCCATGGCGAGGATCAGCTCGTACTTGCCGTCCTGTGCGAGCTTCAGCGCATCCTCGCCCATCTGGTCGTCGGTCTCAAAATTGACGGCCGTCACATCGGCGTTGATTTCCTTGGTCTCGAACACGTCGAGGATCGTCGTGATGGCGATGTCATAGGCCGAAGATGGGCGCGGATAGAGCACGAGCACGCGCCGCGCCGCGCCGCGCTTTTCCGCATCCTTGCGGTGCACGGATACGTGCAGCGGCTTGTCCGGCACCTCGGAGACCTGCCAGGCCATATCGTTGCTGGAGCCATGGCGAAACCACTTGGTGTATGCCAGCTTGCCGTCGGCGAAGGCGGGCGAGGCGACGACCATCAGCAGGAGGGCGGCGGCCATCGCCTTGGGCAGGCCGAGGCGGCGCGCGTCGATGTTGCCGATCTCCGCCAAATCCTGAGCGGCCCGCGTCTTGCCTCGCGGCCGCGAGCGGCGCAGGATGAAGAAGATGCCCAAGATCATCGTCGCTATTCCCATCCAGGCGATGATGTGCGCGGTCTGGCCCCAGACCAGGAAGAGCTGCGCCACCATGATCGGGCCGGCGACGTGGCCGAGGCGCTCGAGGAAGCGGTAAGTCGCGGTCGCCGGGTTGGCGCCGATTTGCTTGGCCAGCTCGGAGTGCGCGATGTGGGTGACCACGGGCGCGTTGATGAAGCCATGGGCACCGCCCACGAGCACGACTCCCAGCACGACGAGCGCCGTGCTCAAGGTGCCGTGACCGATCGCGTTCGAGCCCATGAAGCCGATGAGCACCAAGCCAAATCCGCTGATCACCGCGCCCCAGAAGAGCATGGAGGCGGTCCTGCCGGTGCGATCGACCAGGCGCGAGATCAAGCTGCTCGACGCGACGACCGCCAGGGCGTAGAGCATGATGACCTGGCCGATCTCCTCCTGGCGATAACCTTCCTGACCGAGCAGCAGCGGCAGCGCGAAGGTGATGATGCCCGTCAGGATCGCCTTGGCGGGCACGCCGATGAGGAACATTGTCTTCAGGAATTCCGTGTTGCGCATGACCTGCAGCATGTCGCGGCCGACGCGGGTCAACGCGGCGCCGAACCCGCCCTCGACGCGGTCCGGCGCGCGGCCGCGAGGCATCAGCACCGCGCTGTAGAGCGCGGTCGCGAGCCCGACGGCGCCGCCGATGGCGAAGACGCCCTGCGGCTGCAGATAGCTGACGAGGAGCGAGCCGATGGCCATCCCCGAGATCATGCCGCCCTGAAAGCCGAACACGATGATGGCGGCGCCTTGCGTCTTCTTCTCGGGCGACGCGACGGCCAGGATGTAGGCTTGGATGCCGATGAAGAGCATGCCCTGGCCGATGCCGGACACGCCGCGCGCGACTGTGGCCATGACGATGCCGAGCGGCATCGTCAAACTGAGCATGCTCATGCCCGCAAGCAGCAAGCCGCTCCAGATCAGCGCCCGCGGTCCGTGGCGCTCGGAGAAATGCCCGGCGGGGATCAGGCTCAGCGCGAAGCACAGATAATAGGTGGTGAACGGCGCCGAAGCGAAGCCCGAGGATACGCCCGCCGTGGCGGCGACGTCCTGCATGAAGCGCGGCAGGAACGAATAGGTCAAGCTCTCGATGAACACGGCGAGGAAGAAGATCGGCTTGACGACCGCCAGCGCCGATTCCTCCCGCACGCGCACGCCGAGTGTCGTGCCGCTGGGCGACGGGGCCTGCCGCAGCCGCTGCATCGCTGCCGCCACTTGCAGGAATAGGCCCGCGAAAAAGCACGAGGCGACGAAGAGGGCGGCGAAATTCCTGACGCTGCGCTCGACCTGGTGATAGACCAGCTCGCCCGGCACCGACACGGCCACGCGCACGCGTCTCGGCTGGTCGGGGCGCGACAGATCGACCGTGTATTGGTAGGCCTTGGGATCGGCGCCCCAGGGCTTGCCCAGCTTGCCCGGGTCCGTGTCGACGAGAACCACGTCGTCGACGATCAGGGCCGCCTCCTTGATCTCCGGGTTCAGCCGGCGATAGTCGGCGAACATCTTGTCGAGGTTATCGAAATCCTTGATACGCAGGTTGAACTCGACGATGTCGCTCAGGCGCTGCGACAGGGTGAAAGCCGTCTCCTTGGCCTTGCCCTGGATGCCGTCGGAATAGAGGCTGATCAGGCTGCCGATGACGAAGGCAGCCATGCCGAGAAAGGTCAGGCCATAGGCGACCTGCAGCCACGGCGCGCGCGTCCGCGCCAAGTAGGGCGCGGCGAGCGAGACGAATACGGCGAAGGCGACGGACAATCCGAGGAGCAGGAAGACCAGCGGGCGGAAGGTGTCATCGAGCCGCTTCGTCACCGCCGTCTTGGGCGAGACGACGACGATGCTGCCGACGGTCTCGAACCGGGTGCGCAGCGGCAGCACCACCTGATAGTGGCTGCCGCTCGAATCCACCTCCGTCTTGTCCTTGATCTGATTGATCACGGGTGGCGGCTCAGGCAGCTTCGGCTTCGACTTGTCGGTGACGAAGAACAACTGCCGGCCGGCGATGTCGTAGACCGCCAGCGCGTCGATGTCCTCGTTCTCGACGATGGGCTCGGCCAGGTTCGTGAAGCCGACATATTGCTTCAGCGGCAGGCCGGCGCGGAGGTAGTTCTCGATCGAGTTCTGCGCGATGCTGCCTTGCGCGACGAGCTTCTCGATGTTGAATTCTTCATAGGTGCGCTTCGCCTCGCCGAACCCGACATAGACGAGCAGCAACAGCGATAGCCCCGTCACGACGAACATCGTGGCGCCATCGATCAGGCGGCGGCTGAAAGTTTGTGGTTCCATGGTCGTCGTGGCTATCCCGGGTCTAGTCGAGCAGGTCGATCAGATGGCGGACGGAAGCGCGTCTCTGGGTAAGGAGCACATCGAGGCGGTCGGCGAGCAGCGATAGAATGAGGTCGTCGTAATCCATGCCGTGCTCGTACAGCCCGGCGCAGACGAGGCTCGTCGCATCGTTGGTTGGCCGCGTCAGGTCGGGCTTCGCATTGGCTTCGAGCACCATCAGGCGCCCGTCGGCCGTGCTGCGCACATCGAGCCGGATGACCGAGCTGAGGTTGAATTCATAGAAGATGTCGCGGGCGAGGACACCCAGTTGCGACAGGACGGCGGCATCGGCGGTCGGATCGGGCCGGCGAAAGCGGCCGGGGCGGATCGGCCGGATGTCCATCGAGGTGAAGATGCGCTCGTCGGGCTCGAACATGCGCTCGAGCTTCGAGAAAACGAAGGGAATGCTGCGCCGCGTGAGACGCCCGTCCCGCGCCGTCACCGGCCCGCCCACGGAGACGCAAAATTCCCGCCCGGGCAGATAGGTTTCGATCAGCACGAGATTGTCGGTGGCGTTGAACACCTCGTCGACCACCTCGGGCAGGTCGCCGACGTCGTCGACGACATGGACGTGGAGCGAGGCGCGGCCGGAGACGGGTTTGACGATGAACGGCCCGGCATAATCGCCGAAGATGCGGGCGAAGCGGCTGTTCATCTTCGGCAGGAACGGCCCGCGCGCGAGATGCCAGGTCATGAAGGGAGCGGTCGGAATGCCGGCGCCGGTCAGCTCGCGCTTGAAGGTATGCTTGTTGTCCAACGACGTCGCTGCCAGCGGATCATGGCCGACATAGGGAATGCCGAACATCTCCAGCATGGCTGGCGCGTGGCAGGCGGGGTTGTAGCCCTGCACCCCGCCGCTATTGAGCCCCGCCATATGAATGCTTTCGCGATGCAGCCGCCCGCCCAGGCGCATGTCGTCGGGCATGAGCTGGACATGGCGGAAGCCGAGCCGGCTCAGCGCGTCGGCGATATCCTGTGCGACCGCCTCGTAGCTCTTCCAGGAGCGGGGATTGCTGGTCGGCTTGATAACGGCGCCGGGAATCGACTTGTCGCCGCCGAAGATCACGGCGAGCCGCATCCGGTCGAGCAGGCGCTCGATCTGATTCTGCAGACCTTCCAGATTGGTGGCCAACCCGGTTGCAGCGGCGCGCTGCGGCGGCCGCATTGCCAGCGTATCGGCTTGCATTTCCAGCGAGGCCACGGAACCCCTCAACAATTGCGGACTTGTTCAGGCGGCGCAAAGCTATAGCAAGGTAGTAAAAATTGAATTAAACGTCTTCCGATGCTGCCGCATTGCCTCGAGATGGCAAATAAATAGATGGAGTTTTAACCTAATTGCTTCTAATTCCTGCAAATCGCTTTAATTTTTACTTAATCACGCCAACCTAGAATCCGCTCCTGGAGCAAAGCTGCGCTCCGGGCCGGCGTCCGCTCGGTCCGTGCAGGGGGAAACTCGGAATGGCATCGCGGAAGCCGAACACAGGCACCGCCGCGCATGGGGCGCCACCGGCCGTGCGACGCTCCCCTCCGCCCGCTGACGCCGACCAGAGCCGCGCTCTGCTCGAAGGGCAAAGCACCATCCTCCAGCTCGTGGCAGGGGGGGCGCCCCTGGCGGACGTGCTGTGCGGCATCGCACGGCTGGTGGAGCAGCATGCCCCCGCCGCGCGCTGCGCCATCGCGCTGTTCGATCGCGAAGGCAGGCGCTTGCGCCACGTGCAAGGACCACACGTTCCGCGCGAGCTGCTCGATGCCGTGAGCACGGTTGCCCCGGAAGCGGCCGCCCCCTGGGCCGCGGCGATCGTCGACCGGCGCCCGACCATGATCGCCGATCTATCGGTCACCGCGGCGGCGGAGCTGCGCCAGAGTGCCATCGCCGCCGGCTTCGGCGCCTGCCTCGCCTGTCCGATCTGCGGTGAGGGCGATCGCCTGCTCGGCATGTTCATTCTTTTCTACTCCGGCGCGGACGCGGCGCAGGTTGACGACCAGTTGGTCGTCGGGCTGCTGTCGCCCGTGGTGCGAATAGCCGTCGACCTCGAGCAACGCCTTCAAGCCCTTCACTCCGCCGACGAGCGCTTCACCTCCTTGGCCGCGAGCATCCCCGGCGTCGTGTACCAGCGGCTGGTGACCCCCGAGGGCCGCATCCGCTACACCTATATCAGCGAGGGCGTTCGCGATCTCTTCGGTGTCGCGCCGGAAGAGGTCCTTGCCGATCCACAGGCGCTGTTCAACCGTCACGATCCTTCCTACGCGGCGACCTTTCGCGAACGGCTGCTCTCGGCCAGCCGCACGCTCGAGATGTGGGACGTCGAGGCCACCATCATCAGCCGCGACGGCAAGCAGAAACACACCCATGCCATTGCCCGCCCACACCAGCAGCGCGATGGATCCGTGCTATGGAACGGTGTCATCCTCGACCAGACCCGCATCAAGAAGGCCGAGATGGCCGCCACCGCCGCCGAGGCGCGGACGCGCGAGGCGATCATC
>WNFJ01657738.1_pt1 | contig 12333 bp, 10 predicted proteins | sample 5400461 | NCBI WGS metagenome assembly WNFJ01 (sample SAMN13153349, study PRJNA577476) | soil metagenome | isolation source: 115 cm saprolite on Douglas fir-dominated hillslope | place: USA:California | collected 2013-09-17
ACGAGTGAGCGGCCAGACACTCAGCGCCCTGCCGATTATTCGCTCCCGGCTGGTCGATGCTGGCCGGTGGTGGAGGCGCGCAGATTATCTATTCGGCGGTAGGCCACCAGTCGGCGCCGCACGCCTGTGCGGTCTCGCCGCACTATCTGCTGCCTCTGGCTGACCCGGGCCAACACCGCCGGGGGCAAGACCCTGACCTACACCTACGACCCGGTCGGCAACCTCACCAGCGTGGATGACGGCGGCGGCACCAGGAACTACACCTACGACAGCCGCAACCTGCTGACCTCGATGACCACCGGCAACGGCACCCTGTACACCTTCGGCTACGACGCCGACGGCCGCCGCACCGCCACCTACTTCAACACCGTCTCCGGCAACGCCACCTGGGCGGCCCGCACCCTGACCACCTATGACAAGTCCGGCCGGATCACCCGGATCACCACCGCGCTCAACTCCACCCCGAGCGACCTGGTCTTCGACACCTCCTACTGCTACAGCCCGTTCGTCTCCGGGCAGTCCTGCCCCACCGGCTCCTCCTCCACCGACAAGGCCCTGCTGCAGTACGCCACCGACCACCTGACCGGCAAGGTCAGCGTCTACAGCTACGACAAGGGGAACCGGCTGACCAATGCCACCAACGTGGCGGGGCATACTTACGGCTACACCTACGACGCCGACGGCAACCGGCGAATCAGATCAGCAGCTCCGGGTACAGCTACGATGGGGGCGGGAACCTGACCGCCGCGCCAGGCGCCAGCTACAGCTACAACGCGGCCGAGCAGATGACCTCATCCACCGTGAACGGCACCACAAGCGCCCACGTCTACGCAGGTACCGGCCAGCGGGAGCTGACGTCCGCGGGCAGCAACCAGTTCGTGTGGGGCCGCACCGACCAGTACGGCCAGCCGTTGCTGCAGTCGTTCAACACCGGCGGCGCCTCCCAGGTGTATGTGGAGCGTGACGGGTTCGGGACCCCGCTGGGCCTGCACAACGCGGGCAACGACTTCCACGTGGTCCTGGACAACCTGGGCTCGGTGGTGGCAGTGGTCAACACCGCCGGGACCGTGGTCGCCCGCTACTCCTACGACCCGTACGGCAACGCGGTCAGCGTCGATGAGAGCGGGCTGAGCAATCCCAACATCGTCCGCTACGCCGGCGGCGCCCTGGACCAGACCACCGGGCTGACCAAACTCGGCCAGCGCTACTACGACCCCGCCGTCGGCGGCTTCACCCAGCAAGACGCCGACCAGATACTCGCCAACCCCAGCAACGGCAATCTCTACGCCTACGCCGGCGACAACCCCATCAACTACATAGACCCCACCGGCCAGTCCATCTGGGGTGATGTGCTTGCCGGTGTCGCCACGATAGGGGGTGCTGCGCTTGCCGTTACGGGCTTGTTCGTAGCTTCCCCGGTCATTGTCGTTGTGGGAGCCATAACCGCCATCGCAGGTGTCGGAATCTACGTATACCAAACGGAATGCAAGTACGGTGGCGCCGGGTCGATCTGGGACTGGGGTCAGTGCGGGGTGTTCGGGTAGCCAAGTGAGATTCTGGGTCGTCGGCTCCGCACTCCTGACTGGAGGCGGCGTAGCCATTGTAGTTTCGCAAGGATACTTTGCGATCTCTGAGGCGGGCGGATGTAGCAGTAATATAAGCGGTCTATTTGCAGGTGCGGGCATTGGATTCATTGGGATGGGATTTCTCATCCAAGCGCTCGGGGGGAAACTTGAGCGCTTTCCGAGTGGGGTGACCGGAAGCGAAGTCGCAGGGCTCCGCCAGAAAGCGATCAGACATTCAGTGGTCGCAGTTGGCCTAGCAGGTGTCTTGCTTACCTTTGGAGGTCTTGCGATAACGGGAACTATCACATGTACGCCTAGCATCGCGGTGATGTGGATCTGCTTCTTTGGCGTCCTGGTGCTAATCGCACGACTTGGGCATATCAAGCGGGAAGCTCTCCGAGTCGCACGGAAGCAGCGAAGGTAATAAGCGGCTAACAGCCGCATTTATGGGGGCGGTTGTCGGCGGTTTCGTTGGGGTCTCTTGGGAACTGGGTTGGGGGCCCCATAGGGACCTGCCGCCGCCACGGCCGCCAGCCCGGCACTGCACGCAGCGGACGCCGTCCCGGCGGGCGGCCCGGCCACCCAGCCGCGACAGCTGGAACGGGACCGCAGCGTGCAACGCTGCCGCCCCGAGCGCCCAGCCCAGGACGCCGGCTGCCCTCGGAAATGCGCCTCATCTGCTTGAGCATCGCACGCTCGGGGCCGGGTACGCCCGTGCCGCCCGCGACCATGTGAAGGGGCCACCCGTCCCCGGCCGTGAACAGGAAGCGCAAGCCCGCAGGCAGATCCGGTCGGCTTCGCGGAGCCTCGCGGGAGATCGCGACCCCCAGATCGACCCGATCTGCGCGCCCCAGCTGACGAATGCCAAGAAGGCGTCGGCCGCGCAGATCGGCGGGTCTTGGTGCGAGCACGCGACGACGCCTCATCACGGATGGTGACCAGCTGCGCGCGTCCGGGCGGGCTCAGGGGCGGAACGCCCGGTAAACGGCGGCCATGTCCTCCCCGCCGTGGCCGCCGTCAGCGGCCTTGCGGAACTGGCACGCGACCGCGTCCATCAGCGTGGCGTCGGTGCCCGACTCCCGCATCGTGGCGGCGATGAGCCCGGTGTCCTTGACCGCGCCGTCCACCGTGAACGAGGGCGGGAACTCGCCGGCGATCATCGCCTGGCCCTTGAGGTGGAGAAAGGGGGTGTCGACGGCGCCGCCCCGGAGCGTGTCCGGGAACACCTGCGGATCCAGGCCCAGGGCCTCAGCGAACGCGATCGCCTGGGCGGTGGCGGCCACGATCGTGCCGACCCAGGAATTGGCGACCAGCTTCAGCCGGGTGCCGTCGCCCGGCCGTTCGCTGACCCACACGGTGCGGGCGGCGATGGCGTCGAACAGCGGCGTCACCGGGTCCCGCAGCGGCCCGGGCGCTGCGGCCAGGACCAGGAGCTTGCCCTCCTCGGCGGGCTGGCGGGTGCCCAGCACCGGGGCGTCAACGTACCGGGCGCCGTACCTGCTGGCCAGCGCGGGCAGCCGTACGCCGGCGTCATGCAGGCTCACCGTGCTCGTCTGGGCCCACAGCACCCCGTCCGGCGCGGCCGGCAGCGCCGCGGTCATCACCTCGGCCACCGAGCCGCCGTCCCACAGCATCGTGACCACCGCATCCGCCCCGGCGACCGCCCCGGCGGCCGTCCCGGCCACCTGCGCGCCGTCCGCGGCCAGCGGCGCCGCCCGGCCGCGGGACCGGTTCCACACGATGACGTCCAGACCGGACCGCAGCAGGCTTCGGGCCATGCCCGCGCCCATGATGCCGGTTCCCAGCACAGCCACGCGGCGCATCGGCACTCTCCTTCCTCCCCGACCCAAAGCCGCCTCGCGCGCGACCGCTTCCGGGTCGGCAGACAAGATCTTCACGAGCACGTCCCAGCCAAACACACATCGGTAAGACATCTGCGGGCATGCACTGCATCGACATCGGTTGCGGCGGCGGCGGGGAGGTCTCGCTGGAGATCGCCCGGCTGGTCGCGCCGGGCGGCTCGGTGGTGGGTGTCGACATCGATGAGGTCAAGGCACTTGCGTCGGCACGAATTCGGCGATGGCGACGGCCACCGCGGCCGGATTGTCGATCGGGACCCACGTCTTGGCTTCGGGAACGGGGACCAGCGTGGCGCGGGGGAACTCGGATGCGAGTCGTTGCGCGTCTGTCATCGGGAAGAAGTCGCACGAGTCGCCCCTTCCGCAATGTCGCCGAGCATCTCGCCCCTGGCGGCCACTTCGTGATCGAGACCGGCGTCCCGCCCCTACGCCACCTGCCGCCCGGCCAGGGCATCCTTGGATACCGGGCGGGCCCAGGCCGGATCGTCTCGTACAGCTTCGACCACGCCACCGAGCGGTACCGCGGCCATTACGTCGAGTTCACCGACGGGACGGGCGAGTACCAGACGATCCCGTTCCGCTACGCGTCGCCGTCCGAGCTCGACCTGATGGCGCAGCTCGCCGGACTCGGGCTGCGTGACCGCTGGGCCGGCTGGAACCGCGAGCCCTTCACGACCGACAGCCGCTCGCACGTCTCAGTATGGGAGAAGCCGGCCCACTGAAGCATGGGCTGAACCCGCGGCGCTGTGCATATGGCTATGGCCTGCCGGAAGCGGAGGCCGGTGCACGTCTGAGATCAATCTGACCGTCATGCGGGTTGCAAGATTGCTGCCAACGACCCGGGGCAGGCTGCAAGCGACTGTGACCGACAGCCGAGCCAGGGCTCGCCGGCGGCATGGTCAAACAGCCCAGCAGGTCGGCACCGCCCTCGACATCGGCGTCGGCGCTGCCGTCCATTATGGGCCACCCCGCACCCGGGCTCTGACCTCGGCCTGCCGGCAGCGCTCCTGGCGGGAACGGCAAACCGCCGACGGCATGCCGCGTGACGTTCGCCTCCAACCTTGAAATCCCGACGGGGCTGATCTGGCCGTGCCCTGGCTCTCCGCGCGCCAACCGCCTGTCGCTCAGCACGGTCACGCTCGGGCCGACGCCGGGCGTACATGATTTGGGCATGACCGACGAGGTAGCACTGCGCCCGGTGCGCGAAGGCGACCTGGCGCTGCTGGAAGATCTGACGCAAAACCCGCAGAAGACGGGTGAGTTTGAGTGGTTCGGGTGGGCCGATCTCCGGCACTGGCGCCGCGGCTGGGACGAAAATGGCCTGATCAGCCCGGACGGCGGAACGCTGATCGTCACCTGCGGCGACGAGTGCCTGGGAATGGTCAACTGGCGCCGCCAGCCAATCACCGTGCCCAGCTCATACTGCTGGGAAATCGGCATCATGCTGCTGCCGCAGGCCCGCGGCCGCGGTTACGGCACGCACGCCCAGCGCCTGCTCGCCCGCTACCTGTTCGCGCACACAACAGTGCACCGCATCTGGGCGGGGACTGAGGTGGACAACTTCGCCGAGCAAAGAGCCCTGGAGAAGGCAGGGTTCATTCGGGAGGGCATCACTCGCGCCACTGGGTGGCGCGATGGCGCTTGGCGAGACGGGGTGATCTACAGCCTGCTCCGCACCGATCCGGCGGTGTGACAGGTGCGTCCTGGTCGAGGCCGTCTTACGGCCCCTTCGACCGGTCCGCCGCAACGAGGGCCGCGCGGCTGCGGGAGAACCGGGTCGAGGTCTTCGACGTGGTCTACAAGACACTTCGCGAAGCCGCGGACAGCCCACTCGCCCCCTCCACCGCGGCCCCTCCCGCCCGGTGGCGGGCGCCCCAGGCTCGGCCGGCGCGGCTGCCGAGCCGGCCGCGCTCATGACCGGACGCGCCGCCTGCCCCCGGACCTGCTGATATGCACGGTCACGTCTTGTTGTGTCCTGGCACGCACCAGGGGATGGTGCGCGGCAGCACCGAGCACGGGCTCGGCATCGACACCTGTGGCGGCAGCGGCATCAGTGAGAACGTTGCGTCTTGCTGCGGGTAAACGGCGCCGCTGCACAGCGGGTCGCTCGGCTGGAGTTGGTGCAGGTCGCAGAGCACCTGGCCGAACAGGGGGTCGGCGTAGCTCGCACCCGGTCCGGCCGTGGCACAGTCGCCGTTCGTTTGCTCAAGGTTCGCGGGCGAGGAGCTGACACCAGCCGGGTCGATGTCGTCGATGTTGCCGTGCCAGCAGTTCCCCTGGCCCGGCGCGGCCGCCGGGATGCCCGCCGCGCTGAAGTCGCTCAGGTCGGCCAGGTCGCCGTTGGTCGGGTTCCCGAACGAGCCGTTGCCGCGGAAGACGTTACCGTGCACGTTTGAGCCGTAGTCATTGAAGAAGCAGGCCGGGCCGCCGGCCAGCAGGTCGACGAATGGGTTGTCCCATACTCCGCCGCCCGAGGTGCAGTCGGCGGGACCGTTCACGACGCCGGTGAGGTAGGGCACCAGGGCGATCCCCCAGGCGCCATTGCCGGCGAACAGGTTGTGCTCGATTGTGTCGTGCCTGCCGCCTGCCACCACTAGGCCGGCGCCCACCAGGCCCAGCCCGTTGCCCGGCACATCACGGTTGTTGTTGTCATGGATGTAGTTGCCTGTGGCCACCCAGCACGAGCCCGAACCACCCGGGCAGGCGCCATCCTGCGGCGCGGGCAGGTCGCCGTTGCTGGCGCTGTTGGTGTCGATGCCCTCGCCGTTGCGGTCCCACTCGCCGTTCTCGATCACCAGATGGCCACCGGAGTTGGTCCCCGAGTAGCCGAGGGCGTTGTTCTCCCCGTGAGCATGGTCGAGCACTGCGTTGCAGTCCGGGCAGGCGCCGATGTAGTAGCCGGAGTCGTTCATGTTGCTGGCGTAGGTCCGGTCGATCAGGCCCGGCCCGGCCGCGCTGGCGGCGAAGATCCCGTAGGACGCCTGGGCGGGATCGCTCTGCCGGAAGTACGTAGTAGTCGCAGAAAGGTACGAGCCGAGATAGCTGTGCATGTGGATCTGGCCCGTGCCATAGCCACCGTTGAACCAGATCTGGTTTCCCGAGCCGTCCTGGCCGGACAGGAAGTTGCAGACCGTCAGGTTCTGGATGGTCACGCCGCTGGCTTCGTGGACCTCGATGCCGTTGCGCCCCCACGGGCCCTGCGGCCCGACCGGGCCCCTGTCCTGGTCGGACGGGCTGGCCGAGCACGGCGGCCCGGATTTGGTGCCATCGACGATCACGCCTCCCCGGCTGAGACCCAGCAGGTGCAGGTCGGGCTTGTCGATCCAGACCCCGGCGGCCGGTGCCGTGACTGGCCGGTGTGTCGTGTAGTCGCCGCGCTCCTTGTAGTCGCCTGGGGCGATGACGATCCAGTCACCTGGTGCGGCCGCGTCCACTGCCGCCTGGATGGACCGGAACTGGCCCCGTTTGCCATGCCAGGTGCCCACGGTCCACACCCTGGGCTTCGGGCCGCCTCGGGCCGGCGCGGCGGTGGCGACGCCGCTGAGGCCAAATCCCAGCAAAACCGCGGCTGTGACTGCAGCCACCACCCGGAGCCCTGACCCGGAAATGATGCGCCGAACGCGCGCAGAGGACTTCGCTGTCCGCAAGGCCATTCACCCACTCGCCAATCCGGCCACGGCCGAACGCCGCGACAAGCTGGGATTATCCGCCCGGCATCCCCCGATTTCAACCCTTGCCACCTGATTCGCCGACGCGGGTTCCGCCTTGTCCGCGCCCCCTCAGCGACCTGGAGGCCCGAGCGGGCCAGGCTGAACTGTGAGAGGACAGCGGTCAGCTCCCGATGGGCCGGGCGGACGCGGCCCCTTCGAGCATGGTCTCGGCCACGAGGTTGTAGGCGAGGGCCCACGCCTGCCGTGTCGGGGCGTCGAAGCCGTCGCCCAGGACGGCCGCGAGCGCGTCGAGGAGCGCGGTGCCGACGGTCTGGTAGTCGGCGGCGCGTACCCCGTAGCCGGCATGCCGGGCTCCGAGGGCGCGGGTGTGGGCGAGAAGCTCCTCGAGGCGGGGTATGGCCCGGACGATCTCGGTGAGCTTCTCGGCGAAGCTGGCCTCCTGCTGGGCCAGGTCGGTGGCGAACAGGGGGCGCAGGGCCGGGTCTCGCCCGAACAGCTCCCGGTAAAACCGGGGCGCCAGGGTCGGCAGCCCCGGGCCGAGGCGCTCGAACGACGACTGCACCAGGGTGATCTGCTCCGGTGTCATGGGTTGCTCCCCAGGGCTTGGGCCAGGTCGGCGCGGCTGCTGACACCGAGCTTGGTGTAGGCGTGCTGCAGGTGATTGTTCACCGTCCGCACCGACAGGTACAGGCGCTCGGCGATGTCCCGGCTGGCCATGCCCGTGGCGGCGAGCATCGCGACCTCGCGTTCACGGCCCGAGAGCGGGACGGGCGCGGCGGCATGGACCAGCCCTGGGGTGGCGGCGCCTTCGCAGGCGGCGGCGAGCGCGTCCGAGCGGCGCACCGCCGCCGTCGCCGCCCGCCGGTCACCGGCCCGGCTGAGGGCCTCGGCGGCGCCGGACGCGGCCTCGGCGGCGAGCAGCATCGCTCCCAGGGCCTCGAAGTCGCCGGCGGCGCCGGTCAGCTCCCGGGCGTCGCGAGCCCGGACGGCCACGGCCTGCCGGGCCCGGGCGGAAACCAGCGGCGAGTCGCACGCGCTGGCCAGCTCGAGCAGGCGGGCGGACGCGTCCTGTCCGCTGGTGCGCATCAGGTCGTGCCAGAGCCACGACTCGGTGGTCTGGTGCCCGGTCGAGGCAGCCTGCGTGGCGGCGGCCCGGAACAGGTCGATCGCCTCCGCTGGCCGCCGCGATGCGACGGCGGTCCACGCGTCGGCGAGCTGCTGCTCCGGGCCCAGGAAACCGAACGCCGGGAGGGTGGCGCGCTCCGCCAGCGCCTGCTCGGCGGCGTCCGCGTCCCCGAGCATGGCGTGCGCCAGGGCCAGACCCGAGAGGGCCAGGCGCCGCGGGCCGGCGAAGCGGCTGGCCTCGGCCAGTCCGGCCGCCTCGGCGTAATAGCGGCGAGCGGTCGCCACCCGGCCCTGCGATGGGCACCCGCTGGGAAGCGACGATCTCGGCGCCGGCCCGGCCGAGCTGCTCGGCCTCCGCGAGCCGGCCCGCCTCGGTCAGGGCGAACACCTGATTGACGATGTGGGTCGCCGGGTGGGCGATGGCCAGCTCGTCGCCGAGCGCGACGTGCTCGGCGAAGCCGGCCTCGGCGATTCCCACCGCTTCGGCGGTCCGCCCGGTGGCGGCCAGGGCGACGGCCTCGACGATGGCCCGGACGGTCCGCGTCCGCCGGTCGTCACCGGCGAGGCGCTCGAGCACGGTCAGGGCTCGGTCGGGGCGGCCGGAGAACATCAAGACGGAGGCCTCGCTGGCGACGAGCTCTTCCGCCAGCGGGCGGGAGGTGACGACAGTCCGGGCGCCGGCGTTGATGGCGAGCGCCGCCTCGGGCTGGCACAACCCCCAGTGGGCGTTCTTGGCCCGGGTGACCGCCAGCCGGAGGGCGACGTGCTCGCTGCTGGGCAGGCCCTGCCCGAGCGCGAGGATCCGTTCCGAAGCGTCGAAGATGCCGAGCTCGTACAGCGCTTCACCCAGCAGCAGCGCCCCCACCGCATCCAGCTGCTCCTCGGGCACCGCCTCGATCAGGCGTCGCACGACGCGAAAGTCGTGCGCGTCGCGGGCCAGGCGGGCGCCGCGGACCAAGACGGCCGGGTCGGGCCGCCCCCCGGCGTCCAGGCGCCACACCGCGATCCGCAGCGCCGCCGGACCGGGCTCCGGGTTGAGGGCATCCAGCCGCCCGGCCTCGGCCAGCAGGATCGCCCGCGCCCGCAACCTCGGCATGTGAGCGCGGACCACCTCGCCGTGCAGGGGGTGGGCCAGGCTTACCTCCTGGTCGGCGATGGAGATCGTGACGAGCCCGGCCCGTTCCAGCGACTCCAGCGCCCCGAGGGGGAGGGCCTCCTCGAGATAGCCGAGGTCCAGCGGCTGGCAGAGGGCGAGCAGTTCGACGACGGAACGGGCCTCGGCGGACAGGCCGCCGATCCGCTGCTCGACCAGGTCGAGCAGCCGGCTCGTGGCCGGCAGCCGGTCCTCCAGGTGCCACACCCCTGACCGCTCGACCAGCGCCCCGGATTCCACGGCGCCCAGGACCAGTTCGTGCACGTACAGGGGGTTGCCCCGGGTGACCTCCCAGAACTGCCGCCCCGCACCAGCCTCGATCGGCCCCCCCAGAGCCAGGTGCAGGAGCGTGTCGAGATGGGCACGGCTGAGGTCGGTGAGGTCGACCCGCTCGACCCGGCCGTCCCGCCATAGGCCGGTCAGCAGGTCCGGGACCGGCTCGCCGGTGCGCACGGTGGCGATCAGGAAGATCGTCTTTTGCGCGGCCAGGTACCCGAGCAGGGCCAGTGACGCGGCGTCGAGCAGTGACGCGTCATCGGCGACGGTCACCAGGCAGCGACCGTGGTGGCGCTCGTGCAGAGCCCGGCGGGTCTCCTCGAACAGCGCCACGGTGTCGACCTGCCCGTCGGGGCCGGGGCGGCCGAGCCCGCCGGCGAGGAGGGCGGTCACGGCGCCGAGGGGCAGCAGCGCGGCGGTCCGGCTGCCGGCCACGCGCTCGGTCGGGTGACCGCCCGCCGCCGCCTGCTGGCGGCACTCATCGGCCAGCCGGGTTTTCCCGGTCCCGGCCGGGCCGTGGATCACCAGGCCCGCGTGCTCGCCCGAGCCCAGGACCCGCTCGAACATCTCCAGCTCCGACCGCCGGCCGACGATCGGCCACCGGGGCAGCGTGATCGCCACACCAGCCAGCATGTCAGCCCCGGCCCGGGCAAGCCAGCGTCGGCGGCGGGATCCGGAGCGCGGTCACCAGTCAGGCGGTCACGATGGCCGGCCGGAGCCCGGCCACGATCCCGACGATGGCCTCGGCCAGGGGGCGGGGAACGCCCAGCTCGTCCAGGGTGTCGCCCAGGTGGGCGGCGGTACGGTCGAAGTGGGTGTCGCTGATGCCCAAGCCGCGGTGGGCCCGGGCGAGGTCGGGTCCCCGGTAGCGTTCGGGACCGCCGAGCGCCTCGCCCAGGATCGTGATGACGTAGGCGCGGTGCCGGGCACCGACGCCGCCGGGGAAGAACGGGCCGAGCTCAGGGTCGGCGAGCAGCCGCCGGAACAGGCCGTCGACGGCGGCGACCAGAGCGGCCCGCCCGCCGATTGCCTCGTAGATGCTGATCGGTTCCGCTTCGGCGGGGGCGCGCGTGTCGGGACTGGTGGTCATGGCGGGTCTCCTTGGTTGAGGTTGTCTACCGCGACACTCCTCCAGGCCAAGCGGCCCGCGCCTGAGCAACGACTACTCATTGTGCGCCGGCACACTCCGGTGAGGTGCCGGCAATCGGTCGCCAGCCAGGGAACCGGCAGCCGCCCAGTTTCTCTGCGGGACGGGGTCAGTACCAGTGGGCGCGGCGTGAGCGGCCGAGGACGAAGTGATCGGCGCGCTCACCGTTCGCCTGGCTAGCAGGCCGTTGGATGAGGAGGCACGATGCGTTATGCGTTGCTGGTTTGTCACGACGAGAACGCCGCGATCAGCGCGCAGGAGCGATCCAGGCGGGCCGGGGCGTTCACCTCGTTCCAGGACGAGATGAGCGCCAGCGGCGTGCTGGTGGGCAGCGAGCGCCTGCACCCCACGGAAACGGCCAGCATCGTGCGGGCCTGGGACGGCGGGGACGTGGTGATCAGCGACGGCCCGTTCGCCGAGACAAAGGAGCAGATCGCCGACCTCCTGGTCGTCGAGTGCAAGGACCTGGACGAGGCGATCGAGACGGCGCTCAAGGTCCCCGCCGCGTGGTACGGCACGGTCGAGGTCAGGCCGGTCCGGGAGACATAGCCCGCGGCCCGGACGGACCCCGGTCGGTTACCGTCTCGCCCGGGCCAGGCAGCTGATGAGAACGGCACGGGTGTCGGCCGGGTCGATCACGTCGTCGATCTCGAAGGCCGCCGCCGTGCTCAGCGCCTTGCCCCGCTCGTAGTACGAGGCCACGAGGTGCTCATAACGTTCCTGGCGCTCGGCCGGGTCGGCGATCGCGTCCAGTTCCCTGCGGTATCCCAGCCGCACTGCTCCCTCCAGGCCCATCCCGCCGAACTCCCCGGTCGGCCAGGCCACGCACAGCAGCGGTGCCTTCAGGTCGCCGCCGGCCATGGCCATCGCGCCGAGGCCGTACCCCTTGCGCAGTACGACGGCGCAGAGCGGCACCGTTAGCCGGGCGCCGGCGACGAACATCGCGCCGAAGCGCCGCACGGTCGCCGTCTTCTCGGCGTCCGGGCCCACCATGAATCCCGGCGTGTCCAGCAGCGACACGATCGCGATCCGGTGCGACTCGCACAGCTGGAGGAACCGGGTCGCCTTGTCGGCCGCGTCGCCGTCGATGGCGCCGCCGAGATGGCGCGGGTTGTTCGCGATCACCGCGACCGGGCGGCCGCCCAGCATGGCGAGCGCGGTGATGATGCCGGTGCCGAACTCCGGGCGCAGCTCGAGCACCGAGCCTGAATCGAAGATCGCCTCGATGACCGGCCGGACGTCGTAGGAGCGGACCCGGCTCTCGGGCACCAGGTGGCGCAGCACGCGCTGGTCGGCGTGGCCGGCGGGCTTGCCGTCCGGGCCGGCGAAGTGGCGCAGGTACTTCTTCGCGGCGGCGACCGCGGCGGCCTCGTCGCCGGCGAGGATGTCGACCACGCCGTTCGGTACCTGCACCGACATCGGCCCGACGTCGCCGGGGGCCACCGCGCCGAGCCCGCCGCCCTCGATCATGGCCGGGCCGCCCATGCCCAGGCTGCTGCCCTCCGTCGCGATGATCACGTCGCAGACGCCGGCCAGC
>WNFJ01171242.1_pt3 | contig 12332 bp, 11 predicted proteins | sample 5400461 | NCBI WGS metagenome assembly WNFJ01 (sample SAMN13153349, study PRJNA577476) | soil metagenome | isolation source: 115 cm saprolite on Douglas fir-dominated hillslope | place: USA:California | collected 2013-09-17
CGGCAGCCATCAAGGCTTCGGCCTTCCGCCGTACACGTGGGTCGATGTCGTAAACGTTTTGAACGACCTGGCAGACTGATCTCATGTGATCCTAGGAAGGACTGGGTTGGCGAGCCCCTGTCGCGGCGCCATAGGGGAGCTTAAGGTCAAGTTCTTCGAGGGACTTCCCGTCCCACGAAATGTCAACAAAATCCGCGGTCGTCGTCGCAGCAGTGCTCCCTCCGGTGGGCCCGTAAACCCTGATCCGGAATGGAGGCTGAACTTCTCCACCTTCGTAGCACAATCGCGCGCGCGCGCCGTCCGGTGTGTCTATTCGCTCGAACCGCACTTCGCGGCGCTGACGGAACCAGCTCACCGCCTGCCCAGCCGATCCAAACCAGACATTGAGCGATTTCAGTTGCTCAAGGAGCCTGAGATAGAAGTCTCCCCAGAACCGTTCTGGCCCGTGGCTTCGGTCGTGCCAGAGGATCGTCAGCACGCCGCCACACTGGACGGAGTGGTCGATGATTAGTTGGCAGCGTGCCTGCGCTTGCGATTCCGAAAGGTCCATTCTTTGTGGAAAGAAAAGCGCGCCATCCTGAATATGCATCGGGAGTTCGAGGAGGGTTCTGGCTCCTAGCGGCCGGAACACCTGTGCTGTTCCATTGCGGTAGCCGACGGTTTCGTTGTATCCGGCAGTGGAGTCGTAGCTGAAGCCAGCTTCCTCCAACACACCAATCGTTTTTGAATCCTGCAGCAGCCAATGCATCCGAATGCCGATCTTAGATTGACCCGCGACCGCGGCGACTCGCTCGCGCTCAGCGCGACCTTTCTCCACGCTGTGCCACGCATCGAGGCCGTGAACTCCGATTTCGCGCACTTCGCCCTGCAGCGTTGCGGCCCAGTCGCGGAGATCGGTGACGTCATAGCCAGTAGCCCGTCGAGATGCGTGCGCTCCCGGCACTCGCTCGCCAGCCCGCCGCTTAAACGGAATCAGGAAGTAAGTTGCCGGCAGACCGTCTTCGGCCTTCAAGTACCACTCGAAGGGTTCCCAGAAATCTCTTGCCCAGCCGAGATAAACCAAGGGGAGAGATACAACCGCTCGCCAGGTTTCAAACAAGCGTCTGATGGTGATTCTGCCTCGAAGCAGATTTCTTCCCGCTCCCACGGTGGACCGGTACAGAAATCCCAACATGGTGTGATCGAATTTGTGCTGCCGTATCCCGATGAAATCAATATCGTGGGTCAACGATACCGTGAAGTTGTATCCAGCCGGGACCGGGGGAATCTCCAACAGAGGAATCCCATCCTCGAGTATCCATGTCCTCAACATACTGATGTGGGCATCGAGAGCGGGAGTACAAGCATTCTCGGAAGGCTGGCCGCTTGTCAGGAGGATTTGCACCTCATCAAATAAGTCATAGCCTAGACGGAGGACAGTAGTGTCAGAGCCATTGATCTTCACGCCGACGGTTTCCGTACCCGCCATAACGCAAGGATTTCCGCTGCTGGAATTAGCAAAAGTACACACTCCGCCGTAGATCGCAACGGAGGAGTCTCGGTGAGTCAGGAACGAAGACTCGAGGTGCTTGCAAGGTGTAACTCCAAGAAGCGCGTCGATGCTCTTCGGCTCCGGACCATAAACCAGAAGCAGCTTGGTGCGAACGTTCGACACTTCGCCAGAGGTGGCAATAACAACGGAATACGCCTCCCCAGGGCGGAAGAATTCCCAAGGCGTTTTGAAGAGTTGAAAAAACTCTTCCACCGCTTCCAGTTGGGTGGGTTTCGAAATGACCCCGATCAAGGACACTCCGGAGCTACGCGCGGCTGAGCACCGCTGGAACAGGCGCTGCCGCTCCCACAAATTCCCCAATGGAGTCGACCACATAACGCGCCTGCGAGACATTGAGTTCCGGGTAAACCGGGATGGCGAGCGATTCCCTGGCGGCTCGCTCACTCTCCGGGAGCGCACCGGCCTTAATTCCGAGATAAGCAAAACACTCCTGCAGATGCATCGGCACCGGGTAATACACCTCGCTGCCCACACCCTTCTTCTTAAGGAATGCCTGTAATTGATCCCGTGACGAGGAGCGAATTACGTACTGGTTAAAGATGTGCCGATTGGTCACCACCGCCGGCAGGCCGATGGGAAGATCCGCCTCGCGAAAGAGCTGATCGTATCTCTTCGCGTTTCGCTGGCGAGCAGCTGTCCACGAATCCAGGTGCGGCAACTTGGCAGAGACGACCGACGCATGGATGGCATCGAGACGGAAATTCCCACCGACAATCCTGTGATAGTACTTCGGTTTGGACCCGTGACCACGGAGGACCCGCAGTTTCTCTGCGCGCTCAGCATCGTTGGTCACGATCATGCCAGCATCTCCGGTGGCGCCAAGATTCTTTGACGGAAAGAACGAGAAGCACCCGTAGTTTCCGATCGAACCAGCGCGGCGGCCTTTGTATTCGGCGCCGATCGCCTGGGCCGCGTCCTCGATGACGACCAGTCCGTGCTCCTGCGCCAGGTTCATGATTGGGTCCATGTCCGCGACTTGTCCAAACAGATGGACCGGCATAATTGCCCGCGTATTCTTGGTGATCTTCGCTGTGATCTGGGAGACGTCGATGTTATAGGTGTTGGGGTCGATGTCGACAAAAACCGGGGTGGCCCCGAGACGCGCGATCGCTCCGGCCGTCGCGAAGAACGTGTAGGAGGTGGTGATCACCTCGTCACCCAGGCCGATATTCTCGGCCATCAAGCAGGCCAACAATGCATCACTGCCCGACGAGACCCCGATTCCGTGTGCGCAATTCGAGTAGGCCGCAATCGCCTTCTCGCACTGCTCCACTTTCGGGCCCAGGATAAAGTGCTGCGACTCGAGCACTTCCCCGACTGCCGCGTTGACTTCGTTTTTGATGCACGCGTACTGCGCCTTAAGATCGAGCAGCGGAATATTCATAATTTGATTCCTCTTTAATTTGCCGGTATGGCTTACTGCCAACACTTAATTCGGCTGGAAGCGGAGCGTCTTCATCAAGGTCAAGGCAACGAAGAACGCCGGGCTCGAATTCCTGATAACGATATCCACTCTCCGGACACCGCATGATTCTGTCGGGATCCGGAGCGCCGAGACGGTGCCCATGACGACTCATCCACCCGACCTGGCGGGCCGGGTTACCGACAACCAGCGCAAAGTCCGAAACGTCTTTGGTGACCACCGCGCCTGCTCCGACAAACGCGTAGCGTCCGACCGTGACGCCGCACACAACCGTCGAATTCGCGCCTACGGTACATCCCCGTTTCAAGTGAGTAGTTTCGTAAAGAGAGTGTCGATTCACCTGCGAGCGGGGATTGGTGACGTTGGTCAACACACACGATGGACCGAGAAACACATCGTCTTCAATCACGGCACCGGTGTATACCGAAACATTATTCTGAATTTTGACGTTGTTCCCGATGGTGGTACCGCCATCGACGTTCACGTTTTGTCCGATGACGCAACGTTGGCCGATTCGCGCGCCTTTCATCACGTGCGAGAAGTGCCAGATTTTGGTGCGGGCACCGATCTCGGCGCCCTCATCCGCATAAGCGGATTCGTGGACAAAGTACGGTTTTTCCTGCGTTGCGGCTACTGCTGGAGCGGCCTCAAGAGCGACGACGCCGTTGCGCATAGCACGCTGGCAAGCATCCAACACCCGCAGCACCCTAAGGCCCTCAGCGCCATTACTCACAGGAGTTGTTCTGGTCTGCACGCAGTCGAGGAAGTGCTGGCATTCGGCGCGGAGCGGCTCGCGCTCCTCGAGCGCGACAACTTGTGCATCCGCTTTGACGGCGGTGGGGATCCGATTCTTCCATTCCACCTTATGTGGATACAGGACAAGCTTGTTTTCCGCAGTGTCATCGAATACCGCCATCTTTTCCGAGCCCACCACCACCAGGCGCTGTTCCTTGATCGGATGAAGCCAGCTGACGAAAATGTGGGCCTGCACCCCGCTGGGGAACTCGAAGTGGCTCAAGGTGACGTCCGCGACGTTCTGGTTGAGATAAGCGCTGCCCTGGCAGGCAACACGGGCCGGCATTTCGTCCAGAAGCGACAGCATCACCGAGATATCGTGGGGCGCGAAGCTCCAGAGAATATTCTCCTCGGTCCGAATCTTCCCGATGTTCAAGCGATTCGAGTACAGGTAGTTGATCTTGCCTAGCACGCCGTCTTTAATGAGCTGCTTGAGCTTCAAGATTGCGGGATGGTAACGGAGGATGTGGCCGACCATAAGGATCCGGCCTTTCGCCTCGGCCAGCTTCACAAGCTCCTCACCCTGTTTGACATCAATGGCCAGGGGTTTCTCGACGAGGACATCTTTGCCGGCTTCCAGTCCGGCTTTGGCCATCTCATAGTGGGTGACGGCCGGAGTGGCAAGAGCTACCGCATCCACCGACGGGTCAGACAGGAGCTTTCTATAGTCCGACCCGAACTTGACCCCCTCGTAGCGACTTCTGTAGGTTGCTTCCGCGGACGGATCCACGTCACACAATGCCTCTAACGCCCCAAGATCATGAAAATTGCGGACCAGGTTCTTGCCCCAATAACCGACACCAACAACCGCTATTCTGACGCCCGTTTCCCCGGAGGATGTAGTTTCCATATCAAGCCCTTCCAACTAGAGCCATTGGCTCAGATTTAAGTCCTATGAGATCGACACACTTTTCAGCTGCGGTGCCGTCTCCGTAGAGGAACGGCCGCGCAACGGGGGGGATGAATGACTTCACAGTTCCGGCGATCCTCTCGGGTTCGGGACCCACTAGCACATTCCAGCCCGCTTCTACCGTCTCCACCCATTCCGTCTCGTTCCGCAATGTGACACAGGGAACGCCAAGCCAGTAGGCCTCTTTCTGGAGACCACCCGAGTCGGTCAGAACCAGCCGCGCTGCGCTTACCAAGGCGACCATCTCCAGATAGCCAACCGGGTCGATAAGGTGAAGATTGGGTTGGGGACGAAAGTTGATTTCGTTGATGATCTTCCGCGCTCGGGGATGCACAGGAAAGAGAACGGGTTCATGCAGCGAATTGAAGGTCTCGAGGATTCCCTGAAACCGCGCACCGTCATCCGTGTTTTCGCTGCGGTGCAGCGTCGCGATCAGATATTCCTTTCTCTTCAGTCCGAACCGCTTCAAGCATGCGTTCTCAGCTCCGACACTTCGTTGTTTTGCCCAGTTCAGCGCATCCAGCATCACATCTCCGACGAGATGGACATTCTCGGTGATGCCTTCCATAGCCAAGTTGCTAACCGCCGTATCGCTCGGGCAAAGCAAGAGATCTGAAAGATGATCCGCCACCACCCGGTTGATTTCCTCGGGCATGCTGCGATTGAAACTTCTTAGCCCGGCTTCCACGTGGACTACCGGGATCGACAGCTTCGACGAAGCCAACGCCCCGGCCAAAGTGGAATTCGTGTCGCCGTAGATCAGGAGGCAATCCGGACTCTCCGCCAGCAGCACGTCCTCGATGCCTTTCAGCATCGCGCCGGTCTGGGCCGCATGGGATCCCGACCCAACTCCGAGGTTCACATTGGGCTGTGGCAGCTCGAGTCCGTCGAAGAACGCTCCCGACATCTCGTAGTCGTAATGCTGCCCGGTATGCACCAAGATCTCCTGGTGCCGTTCGCGCAACTTCCGGCTCACAGCAGCGATCTTGATGAACTGCGGACGAGCTCCCACAATCGTTACGATCTTCATCGAGCTTCCGCCACCCGCTCTCCTTCGACAGGCGAGGATGCCGGGGCACCCTCTTCCGATCCAATCGACTCAGACGTCACAGGCGGTCGGCCAATGCTGACGTAGTGAAAACCATGACGGGTGAGTTCGGCTGCGTCGAGCGTATTTCTCCCGTCGAGGATCAGGGGTCGGTCAACTACAGCCCGGAGGCGCTGCCAGTCGATCTGCCTGAATTCCTCCCACTCGGTGACGATGAGGATGGCTTCTGCATCCCGGGCGGCCTCATAGGGGCTGGCACAATAGCGAGCGTCAGGAAACACAGCCCTGGCCTTTTCGGTTGCCCGCGGATCATAAGCACTCACCTCGGCGCCCTCGTGAACGAGAGCATGGAGAAGCTCAATCGCTGGGGCAAACCGGACATCGTCGGTGTTCGGCTTGAAAGCCAAGCCCCAGACCGCGATCTTCCGGCCACGAATGACCCATAGCTCTTTGCGAACTTTTTCGACAAAGTGTGCAACCCGGCGTTTGTTGATGTCTTCCACTTCTTTCAGCAACGAGAAATCACATCCAGCTTGCGCAGCGATCCGCACGAAGGCCTGGACGTCTTTGGGGAAGCAGAAACCGCCGAAACCGATTCCGGGGTTTAAGAACGCCGGACCGATCCGGGGATCCATGCCCATTCCCAGGGCAACCTTGGTTACATCCGCACCGACGGCCTCACAGAGATCGGCCACCATGTTGATGAAGGAAATTTTCATGGCCAGAAAAGAGTTGGATGCGTGCTTGATCAATTCCGAGGAGTTAGTATCGGTCACAATCCAGGCCGGCTTCTGAGTGTGCGTACACTCTGCGTGCACGGGACATTTGAAAGTCTGTTCCAGGATTGGGCGATAGATCTCTCTTAGTTGGATAGCCACTTCCTCCCGTTCGACGCCAATCACGATCCGGTCCGGATGAAAGAAATCATGAATGGCCGATCCTTCTCGCAAAAACTCAGGATTAGATACCAGGTCGCACCGGAGCCCGTTGCGGGCGTAAAGCTGGAGGTGGCGTTTCAGCTGTTGTCCAGTTTGGACTGGTACTGTGCTCTTTTCAATCACGAGGCAATGGCCGGTGGTGTACTGCGCAATGGTCCGAGCAACGTTAGCGACAGCGGAAAGATCCGCTTCCCCGTTTTCAAGCGGCGGTGTACCCACGCAGATAAAAATCGCCTCTGCTCCCGTTACTGCGCTCACCGGCGATTCAAATTGCAATCTTCCGGCCCTCCAGTTCCTGGAAAGCACGTCCTCGAGGTGAGGCTCGAAGAACGGCATCTGCCCCTTACGGAGCATATTGAGCTTAGCTTCGTCGTTGTCGGCGCAACGAACGCTGTGACCGATTTCCGCCAGGCATGCAGCGGTTGTGAGGCCGACATATCCGGCACCAATCACTGAAATCTTCATCGAATTTTCCGCGTATCGTGCATAAATTGCCTGGTTACGACGTCCGGCCTGCCGTCTCAAGTTGCATCGCGTCGTTGAGCACGGTCTTGGTTTTCGCTTCCAGAAAATGCCTCACCTGATGAACCACGCAAGCCTGTTGTTCTGGAATCAGGGTCGGAAACATTGGTAAAGAAACGATCTGAGCCGCTGCCTGCTCTGCACTCGGGAGGTCACCGGGGAGATAGTTCAGAGCCCGATAGGCAATCTGGAGGTGCAGAGGGATGGGATAGTGGATGCCAGTACCGATGCCTTCATTCCTCAGGAAGGCTATGAGCCCCTCGCGGTCATCCACCCGGACGACATACAGATGGTAGACAGCGCGCGACCAGGTTGGCTCAAAAGGCGTTACGACCAGATTCTCCCCGTTTTCAAAAAGGCGGTTGTACTCGGCGGCTCGTTCGCGTCGTTGCTCGTTCCATTTGGCCAGATGTTGCAGCTTGACGTGAAGCAAGCCCGCTTGGATCGCGTCCAGGCGACCGTTGTAGCCCTCGACATCGTGATAGTACTTCCTGGCTTGTCCGTGATCGCGGATCATGCGGACTTGTGCCGCGAGTGCCGGCTCATTGGTGGTTACGGCGCCGGCTTCTCCACAAGCACCCAGGTTCTTTCCGGGGTAGAAGCTGAACGCCGCAGCCTTGCCGACCGATCCCGCCGCTAGCCAGCGATTTTGGTTGCGCGAGAAGTACTGCGCGCCGTGGGCCTGGCAGGCGTCTTCCACCACGATCAGGTTGAAATGGTCGGCCAACTCCAGAATGAGATCCATGTCGGCCATCTGACCATAGAGATGGACCGGCACGATGGCGCGGACCGGCCGATTGCTCCGCTTGCTGACGAGTCTGCCATCTGCGGAAACTGTGCACTGCGTGTCGAAATATTCGCGCAGTTTCTCGGGATCCATGTTGTACGTGCGTTCGTCAATGTCCACGAATTCCGGGAGCGCTCCCGCCTGAGAAATCGCCTCGGTCGTCGCGATGAACGTGTTCGGGACCGTCACCACCACATCGCCAGGACAAACACCGGCTGCCATCAGCGCAAAGCGCAGAGCGTCTGTGCCACTTCCGACTCCCACGGCGTGGTCGGTCCCGCAGAAGATAGCAAACGCCTTTTCAAAGTTCTCCACCATAGGGCCGCCAATAAATCCGGCCGTGTTTAGGGCCTTCTGGAAAACAGCCGTTAACTCCGGCTCAAGTTCAACGTGCGGAGTAACAAGATCAAGAAAAGGAACGCTGGACACGCTCACTTGGCGACCTCCTTTGTCTGGTCGATATAGCGACGGACTTTAGCTGGATTCCCAAACGCAATGCTGTTGGGTGGAATATCCCTGGTCACCACGCTGCCGGCGCCAACGATCGCGTTCTCGCCGATTGTGACGTTGGCCAGAATGGTGCACCCGGATCCGATCGAGGCACCTTTCTTTACAAACGTGCGCTCGACCTTCCAGTCGGCTTCGGTCTGCATCTGACCGCCGTCGGTCGTCGCACGTGGGTACAGGTCATTGATAAAGGCCACGCTGTGGCCGATGAACACGTTGTCTTCGATGTCGACGCCTTCACACACGAACGTGTGACTCGAAATCTTGCAGTTCTTGCCCACTTTCGCGTTCTTCTGAATTTCTACGAAGGCGCCAATCTTTGTTTCATCGCCGATCTCGCAACCATAGAGGTTGATGAACTTCGAGAGTTTCACGTTTTGCCCGAGCTTCACACTCGGGGCAATGCTCAGATAGGAATTCATACCGTTGCTTAACTGACTCCTTGCGCTGTTTGGACCAATATACCGCCGGGGAACCGCGACGAAATACTGCCAGCCTTGCCGATCGCTCCAGTCGCTATAGGTAGACCAGTGCTCCCCTCTTAGCCAGGGACTCGCTGGCGGCCTCGAGCATCCGAACCACCTTCAGACCGGAACAGCCATCGTTGAATGGCTTCGTGTTCTGCTGGATGCATTCAAGAAAGTAATTCAGTTCCAGTCTCAACGCCTCGACCTGCTCCACCTGGGGCGCCCACATGTCGCCGGAGCGATAGCTGACCAGTAGGTTGTACACGCCTTCCTGGCTCTTCACATCCACGCCTTTGTCATAGATTTTCAGCTTCTCGTCGGCTTCAAGATCGTTCCAGACCAGCATCTTCCTCTCGCCGCCGATCAGCGTTGTACGAACCTTGACCGGTGAAAGCCAGTTCACGTTGACGTGGGCGATCATGCTGTCGGGAAAATAAGCCGTGATAAACGCAATATCTTCGTGCCCGTTGAGGTGAGCTTGCCCGGTCGCCGAAATGGCCTCTGCATTCTTGCTCAGGAGATGGTTCATGATGGACAGATCGTGCGGTGCCAGATCCCAGATCACATTGCAATCATGCTGAAAAAGCCCCAGGTTCACTCGCGTCGAATCATAGTAGTAGAGCTTGCCGAGGGCCCCTTCTTTGAGCAGCTTCTTCATTTTTCGAACCGCGCCCGTAAACAGAAACGTGTGGTCCACCATGATCTGCAGGTTCTTTTGTTCCGCCAGATTAATCAGTTCTTCTGCTTGCGCTGCGTTGGTAGTAAACGGTTTCTCCACGAACACATGCTTGCCGTTTTCCAGCGCTGCTTTGGCCAGTTCGTAGTGGCTCCACACCGAGGTGATGACCGCGATGGCATCCACGTCGGCAGACTTGATCAGTTCGTTTGCGTCGCTGTGGACCGGAATTCCTGGATTTGCCGACTGTATGCGTTTGCGAGCTGCGGGAGTCTGATCGCAAATCCCGACAACCTGGCAGCCTTCCAAAGCGCGCAGATTGCGCACAATATTCGGGCCCCAGTAACCGTAACCGATGACACCAAACCTAGTCATAAGATTCCACTTTTAATCAATGCGTTATGATCTCGGCTGAGAAAGAGTCAAAGACGGTATTTTCTTGGGGAAGGAAGTCGCTTTGGAGGAGGAATTGAAAGGTTTGCAAAACTAACAAGCGCCGTTCCCGGCGATCACTGCCCTTGGAGTCTGCGCCAGAATTTTTAGGTCCAACCAAGGTGAACAATTGCGCGCATACCGCAGATCGAGTCGAACCATTTCGTCAAATCCGACCCGGCTGCGTCCCTGGACCTGCCAGAGCCCGGTAATTCCCGGCTTGGCTTCGAGCATTCGGCGGCGATGCCAAGTCGCATAGGCTTCCACTTCATAAGGTAGCGGGGGCCGCGGCCCGACCAATGACATATCACCTCGCAGCACATTGAGGAATTGTGGCAATTCGTCCAGGCTCGTCCGGCGCAGGAAATTCCCCACCGCGGTGATTCGAGGATCATTGGTGAGTTTGAAAATACCTTCCCCCTCGCCATTCGTCTGTTTGTCGGCCTTACCTGCAATTAGTTTGCGAACGTATTCCCTATGTTGGCTGGCGTCGTTGTCTACATACATCGACCGGAACTTCAGGAATATGAACGCCGTCCCGTGTTCTCCCATGCGCGGCTGGCGGAACAGGACCGGCCCCCGTGAAGTCAGCCTGATGGCCGCCGCAATTACGAAAAACACCGGCGATAAGACCGCGAGCAGCAGCAGGCTTCCCACTATGTCCATGCCTCGCTTCATCGCTCGACCCAGCCAGTTTGCCCCATTGCGCTTGTGCAGATCAGGATAGAGTGTCGGATTGCTCTGACGTTCTGGATTGGTCGGATCCCACTCCTCCGGGAACAAATGAAACGAGAACTTGATCTCGGCGAACTCTTCGCCCGTGAGTCGTCCGCGCAGGACTTCGCTGATCCTGGAAAGGATGGTACTAAAGATGAGTTTGTTGTCCAACGTGATCTCGGTAAACATCACACCCACGGTGGAATTCGTCTCGTACCAACCGAGGATATCGGTTTCGCGCGTGGCGCTCTGCATCGCGGAGAGAACCTCGAGCAGAATGCGGCCATTCTTGGCTGTCGGCCGGGTGCACCCTGTCTCCATCAGCAGCAGAACAAATGGGCGCTGTGTGCGCTCGCTGCGCTTCCGTTCTAGCGAGATCATGCGCCGAAAGACTTCTTCGGTGAGGACTTCCTTAAGGTCCAACCCGCTCTGCGGCTGAGACACGCTTTGAGCGAATCGCGGTTTTGTCGAAGTGGTCGCCACGGATACATCTCCTCGCACGCTGCAAGCGGCAATTAGACCGCAGCAGCTTTACTGAAAGATCAAGGCAATGGGGGAGATTGCACTTAGGGGAAGGTAAAGGTAAATTTCAGTTCTTGGCTACAGGTGAAGAAGACAACTCCGCACCATTCGCCGCCGGACCGTAACGTGAATAATAATACTTCTGCTCGTTACTCTGGCAACTATTTACCAGCACGCCCAGCATCGTCGAACGATCGATAAGCTCGACCGCTCGCTCCAGCTGTTTCTTCTCGCAAACGCCTTCACGAGTTACCAGCAGAACTCCATCCGCCAGCTTCATCCAGAGCGGTGTATCCGCCAGAGGAAGGGCTGGAGGGGTGTCAATAATAATCCAATCGAAGAACGTTTCCAACTGTTCCAGCAGCGGCTGCAGCCGGCCCGCTTGCATGACTTCGATTGGATTCTCGGGGGTCACACCCGCAGGAATGAACCGCAGTCCGCACCCCTGGAGCCGGTACACTACTTCCGACAACTGGCACTCTCCGCGAAGAACCTCGCTCAGTCCTGGCAGGTTTCGATTAAATCCAAAACGCTTCCCTAACTCCGGCCGCCTCAGGTCACCATCGAGAAGCACCGTGTTGAGAATCTTACTTCGGGATTGATTGAGTGCCAGGTTTGCCGCGATCAGGCTCTTCCCTTCCTCCGGAATGCTGCTGGTAACTACGATACGCTTGAGCTTCCGCCGTTCGCGCATATGTCGCAGCTTCAACCCCAGCACTCGAAACTTCTCTGCCGCCAGACTGCCCTGCTCCGTCAGACACACCAGTCGTGCGTCGGACGCCGGTGCCGGTAAAAGCACTTTCGCAGACGCAAACGAACCAGCCTCCGGCGACTCAAGCTTCGCTGGCAGCGCCAATTCTGACGGAGACTGCGTGCGATCGATCTCCTCTTCAACTTTTTGCAACAAATCGGCGACCGAGTCGGCATTTTTCGGCGAGCTGTCGCCCGACCGCTCCGCCTCCGCTCGCTGCAACGCTTCAAATATATAGCTCATGGGAAAGAAACCACTTCCTATTGCAGCCGGCCCTTCGTCTCG
>WNFJ01189320.1_pt3 | contig 12331 bp, 10 predicted proteins | sample 5400461 | NCBI WGS metagenome assembly WNFJ01 (sample SAMN13153349, study PRJNA577476) | soil metagenome | isolation source: 115 cm saprolite on Douglas fir-dominated hillslope | place: USA:California | collected 2013-09-17
GTTTGCCGGCGGGTTGTTATCAGGGAAATCAAGCGAACGCAGCTTCTTAGGCGGCCACTTGCCATCCAGTGATTCTGCGTCGTGCTATCGCCGCTGATAGCGACAATCGTTTTCGATAGCGGGGAGAGATGGCGGCTACCGACCTGGCTTAGGTAGCGTTTCGATCCGTACAGCGCCCAAAAGCCAATTGCCGCACCAAATGAAACGGAAAAATGCAACTTTCCGAATCACCGTCGCGCGAAATTGCATGAAATCCGTGTTATTCCAGGGTCGATGGATCTTGGACAAATGAGGCCCGCCCTCCCGACTGAAGCACAAGCTGCTATGTCGCGGGCGTCGCCTGCATCATCGTTACGCCATGCCGCTCAATGCCGCAACGCGGCGCCGTCCACGGTCTCACGGGGTTGGGCGATTACGACACTGGCGCCGCAGAGCAAGGGCAGAAACAGCTCGAGCGCGGCAATATCGAATGAGATGGTGGTAATAGCAAGCAGCCGGTCGGTTTCTGTACACCCGGGCCGCTCGCGCATCGATAGCAGAAAGTTGGATAACGAGCCGTGCGTGACTTCCACGCCTTTGGGCTTCTCCGTGGAACCGGAGGTGAAGATGAAGTAGGTGAGGTCAGCAGGACCAGAGGGGGGATCGAGATTGCCGCCGTCGGCAGGGGCAGATTCGGACCGGATCCGATCCATGCCGAGGCAACGATCGGACCAGGCATGGAGCGCCGGATCGGGCAAGCCGGGAGGCGTGATCAGCAGAGCAGGCTTGGCTTGGTCCGGCATCCTGCCGATGCGCTCGGCCGGAAAGCTCGGGTCAACGGGAACGTAGGCGGCGCCCGTCTTGAGCACTCCCAGCAATGCGACGACAAGATCTATGGAGCGGTCCAGGCAGACACCTACCAAATCTCCCCGGCGCACGCCCTTGTCGCGCAGCACATGTGCCAGGCGGTTGGCGTCCAGGTTGAGCTGCTCGTACGAGAGATGATCGCCGGCGCACAACAGGGCGACGCTGTTTTTGTGAACCGCTGCCGCGCTTTCAAACAAGCGATGTACGCAGCCGCCCAGCAGGGTATCGTTGCGCGTAGCGTTGAAGTCACGCAGTTCAGCCGGCCCGGCCAGCCCGCGCAAGGCCCCGCCGGGCGATCGAGCCGGGCGTAAACTCGGGCCGTGGCGCATTCGAACGCATATCGGATCCCGCATCGCGCCGACGCGGGTCTTGTGCGTTCTCCTTTCAGCGGACCAGCTCAAATCCGACGGTTCGCTTGGAAGCACGCCGCGTGCCACGCCGAGTCTGTCTGCATTCTCTGGTTTTATCCCGCAGTCATAGGGGAAGAATGCAATCAATATTAATAACGCCTCTATCAAAAAGGGATTGCGCGATGCGCAGGCCGGCACGATCACCGGCAGCATCTCGGTTAGCCAAGCAATCGTTAAAGTCGGCGTTCGAAGGAACCGCTCGATACGGGATGTGGTCGCCTGTTTGCTTGAAACCCGATCGCCGGATGAACGCGATACCGCGGCGCGAATGATTGCCTGGACAGGCGGCCTGAAAAAGTGTGCGAGGCATTTCCCGGATGGTAAGGCTCGAGATTGGGCGGGACACCATCAAGGTGTTCGTGGCGGCAGTATCCTCGCTGACGGTGGAGCATTACGATCTCCTCTCGGGCGACGAGAGAGAACGTGCGGCTCGGTTTGTTTTCGAGAAAGATCGCCGGCTTTTCGTTTTGGGTCGGGCGATGTTACGGACGGTCCTGGGTTCAGTCCTGGAAATACCGGGAGCGGATGTCCCACTCGTGGTGAGGGCGTCCGGCAAGCCGGAATTCCCGGGCGGGAATGGGCCGGCATTCAATCTGAGTCACTCCGGCATCTGTGTCGCTATGGCGGTGAGTCGCGGGAGGCAGGTAGGCATCGACATCGAGATGCGTCGCTCCGATAGCGATTTTCTGGCGGTAGCTCGGGAGTATTTCTCAGCGGCTGAACTGGCTCGGCTGGATGCCTGCTCGGCGCAGGCGGAGGCGCTCTTCTTCCGTTACTGGACCTTGAAGGAAGCGTACCTGAAAGCGACCGGGGCCGGATTGGCAGGTCTGCTGCGGCATCTGGATGTGTCGCGGGTGCCTGACGCATCGGCCGCGAGTAATCACTGGCTGCCCGGCGGAATCGGATTGCAGGTTCTGAATGCGCCGCCCGGCTATGCCGCGGCTGTCGCCGCCGATGGGTGCCCATGGCGCGTCTCGGTAGAACCTTGGCTTTCCAACGTAAGTATTTTTTCGGCGATGCCCGCGAGGATGGATTCCGGGCAGCTTACCGCCGGGTAATCCTGGGAAAGCGGCCGAATTACCGGGCCGCGTCGGCAATGACGAGACAATGCCTGAACTCAAATTACTTTTCCGCCAGATGATGGTGATCCTGGTGACAGCCCGGGTCCTTGCATCCGCTTCACGGCTGGTGGGCCAGCGTGCGGTGGTCGGCGACATGGTGGCGGATTCCCTGCGTGAATCCCGCGACTCGTGCGCGCCGACCGTGGATCTCGACGCTGGCCCGCACATCCTGAACTCCCAGCTTGTTGCAATAAAGCCTGTCCACGGTGACGCTGTCCGAAAGCTTCAGGCCGGATGCCGCGCCTGCCTCCAGGTCCCACGGGCCGCCCAGGTTAGCGGTAAGCTCGAAACCTATCAGTCCGACACGCTCGGTGGCGCCGTCCGGCCCCTTCCAGTCGGCAAACTGTACGGTATACTTGCCCGCCCGCTCGACTCCAGGGGTGGCCAGGGCCTTATAGAGGTTACGTTCGGAAATCGCAGTGCCGACTTCCAGATGGCTGGCCTTGGACGAGGTAATCCACACATCGGCGCCGGAATGGTCGATGACGTTCGAGGTTGACCGCATGAAGCCGCTGAAAAGGCCAAGCTGCACGGCTACCAGAACCACGGCGAAGACTACGCCGACCAAGGTTACTCAGAGCCGTACTCGATCGTGCAGCAAATTGCTGCGAGCCAGGGGCGCCATTGTCCTCCTCTATCTGCCGCGTACCGATTCAGCAATGCCTGGCGTGAGTTTGCTTCGGTAGGAACCGCGGCGCGACACGGGGCGGGTCGAACCGATCATGACCGGCGATCTGGCGGGAATCATGCAGTTAGTCCGCTGTGCGTCGCCAAATCGGCATCGGCGCCTAAAATCAAAGACTTCCGGGGCGGACGCTGCACTTTGTCAGGGAGACGTTACCGTTCCGGGACTGACTTCGCGATAGATTTCTTCGGCGATTCTGCTTGCCGGCGTGAGATCGCTGCTCCGTCTCACTCGGGGATGTGCATTGGCGTTACGGCTTTCTACAGCGGCCGCGACCAGCAAAGTGGTGATCCGGCCGGTTGCATTCCCTTGTCCTGTCCGTTTCGTCTCGGCAACTGCTTTGGGGCCTTTTGCGGCGCCCGGCGTCTGCGCAGCTTCTGCACCCTTTCCGGTTCTGGCGCCCGTTCCGGTCCCCCCAGAAAAGCCGCTTCTTGCCTGGGGAGCCGCGCCCCTCGGTGGGAATGGCTCCCGTCGCGGTCTTCCATCCCGACGACGTAAAGCGCGAGAAGGCGCGGCGGACGCCACCCGCATACGCGGCTCCGTCGAGTGCGGAGCTGCCTGTCTACCGGGAGTCCAACATGTCCGCCAGGGTTGCTCCGGTGAATCGCCAAATACCGATTGCCAAGGATTTAGGCGCCGGCTCATTCGACATGCAAACCAAGCTGCTTGGGGCTGAAGTCACCATCACTCTGCAAATACCGGCCGAGGTGCTTGACTGGTTCCAGAGGCAAGCTAACAACCGAAAAGGCGACGTGCCGGCAAGGCAAGCACTCTTGGAGGTTCTCTTTTCCGGATATCTTGAGGGATGTGAGGAAGAACTACAAGCGAAAACCCATCTGCTCAATGTGTATGCAGTTCGTCACGGGACGATACCGGTGGAGGAGCCAGGCGAGGAATCCAAAACCGCCAAATAGACTAGCTTTCCGCCTTGGGAATGACTTGGACACTGTTGTGGGCTTTGGGAGAAACCAAAAATGTTCGAAAGATTCACAGAGAAGGCACGACGGGTTGTGCTCTTCGCCCGTTATGAGGCCAGCTTGTTTGGATCGCCGTATGTCCAACCCGAACACCTGCTGCTACGTTCCAGTCGGATCGGACGGACCGCGGCCGGCTGCGCACGGAGTGCGCGTGCCACTTCTGGCACTGGCACAGGCTCTGGTAAAGGCTCTGGTGGGACGCACGAATCGTTATCTTGCGCGAACGCCGTGTTCACGTCGGGCGCGTGTGGTGCGCACGAACTGTAGTATTCGTGCGCAGTGTCCCGTTCTTTGCCGGGCAGCCTGGTGAGTTTTGGAGCTTGCCCGCCAACGAAAAACTGTCGGGATCTGGCCAATCGCATGTGTACCGCGTCGTCGGCATGATCCGCCCAGTCATGTACCACCAGTCGCTCATCCGGGCTTCGATCGAGCCAACCCGACGCGACAAGAGCATCAATCAACTTCGATTCGTCGCCGCGGTAGTCGATCTCGATGTCCTCGTTCGACAGCTTGCAGATGTTCCCCCTTGGTGTCTCCCGGGCCGTCAGGTGCCAGATGGATTCCAGGAGCCCGACGCCCACGTACACCGGAATGTCCAGGCGCCGGCAGAGCCGCTGCATTTTCGTGTGACCAATCGCTTCACGTTTCATTTCACCCCCATCTTTCTCCCCAGCAAAAGACCGGGCGCGCCTGCTGGCCGACAGGGCTCGCCCTAGTCTCAGGCCGGATGGGGGCGGTCTGAGAAGACTGCAAAAATGATTCGGCCCGCGCGATGAGTTACCAGTCGGCGGGCCGTTCTATTTTTCTTGCCGGAGAGAAGAGTTTCAGGCCGCTAAGAGATGCTCCTCAAAACCCGTAACACTTCGTAACATGTTTCGCCAGTATTTCGCTTCTCCGTAGCACCTTCGGAGCACTTCGCAGCAAAATAAGTGGTGTAGTTTCAGTGGAAACGCTCGTAAGTGACGGCGGCTGCTACCTTGACACGGTGGAGGTCTGCAGTTCGAGTCTGCACAAACCACCATAAAAATCAATACGTTGCAGCACTACGCTGCGAGCCCACCGGCGGCGGTCACTCCGGCAGGCGCGTGTCCAGCCGACTGGGCAAGGCCGTTGAGTCCACCGCATTCGACGAATTCGTTGACACCGTGCGCGAATAGGGTTCGCACTGCGGTTAAGAATCGGATCGGCTTCATCAGGTGCGCGGCTATGGTGTCGCCCGGTGAGTCGATCTCCCTGTAATACGAGCCCAGAATAGGCGAATAGACGGGAATGCGCGGTGCACAGCCGATTAACTTCTCCAGGCGTTTCGCCACCTCCTCGGCGGCGGGCCTCATCAACCGTTCGCAGTGGAGAGGATAAGGGGCCGCCAATCTCTTCACCCCGATGTTCAATGCATTCGCGATTCGCACAATGCCGTCTAGGGCGGCGTGGGAGCCCGATACCACAGTTTGAGTGTCGGAGTTTTCGGCGGCGATCGAAGCGTGATCCACGCCGACCGTGTTTACCAAGGACTCGGCCCGCTCCGCCTCAACCCCCAGGGCGATCATGGATCCCGAACCTCTGGCGAACTTATTCAAAGCAGCCGCCCGTTCGCAGACTATTTCCGCCCCTTCGCGCACGGAAAATGCGCCTCCCGCGACCAGCGCGATGATCTCGCCGAAGCCGTGGCCTACTATCACTGCGGGCCTCCAGCCGTGGTTTTCACGGCAGGTATAAGCAGCTACCGAATAACCGAAGACTGCAAGCTGAATTAACTCGGGCGGGGCGGCGCCCAATTCCTCGTAAAGGTCGTTCTTCAGCAGGTCGCGCGACAGGGACAGGCCGAACCGATCGACACTTACGCGGTCGATCTCCTGGCATGTGTCTCGAATGTGATCCAATAACGGGCTGGTGTCCGGCGTCCCTCTCCGAAAAATGCCCTGCCCTGCAAATAGGGCCGCGGTATTGCCATTATTCATGATGGTTTTCCCAAGTGACTAATTCAACCGGGATGGATTCACGGTTAGCCGGCGGCCTTTACCCGTACAGTGGAGGCCAGCGCCGTCAGGGCTCGATACCTCGACTCCGCCCGTCTCAGCATTGCCTTGTTGAGGGAAAACTCCAACATGCAGTTGTCCGGATTCGCGCTGGAAGTGAACCCTATCTTGACATATTTGAATGCCGGGCCCAATTCGTTCTTCAGTTCGCTCAGTCGCCCAAGGACTTCTTCGCGGAAAAGCCGACAGCGCCGCAACGCGTGCAAAGCCCACAGCAATTGAGCGATGCTGCGCCTTCGGTACACCATACCTAAGTGCTCCGATTTCATATTGTCTCCTTCACCGGATTTCGAAGTACCCACCGGTTGTACACTCGACGGAGCACGCCTCGTGCCATCGCACCCAACCGCCCGGGTTTCCGCGGATTATTGAGAATTAGATAACTGCCAGAGGTGGGGATCGCAATCCGGATCGATATCGCGGCTATCGTAAGTGGTTGTTCGTGGCAGGGCTCCTCTCTGCGTTTGGTGCTGCCGAGAAGCGATGCTTGCTTCCCTGTACTGTTTGTCAGGAAAGCTTTGCGGGCTGGTATTTCGATTGCTCCTGAGCCGCCATTATGGCGATGTGTGAACCCGTAAGCTCCAAATGGAACCGGTGCCTGTTCCTACTCTTGTACGCCAGTATCGCGACGGCAGCCGCGAGGGCGTCGCGGAGCTACGGCCGCATTTACGTGCTCAACTGAATGGGGGGTACCAAGCCATCAGTCTGGCCGCATTGCGCATCGCGCTGCCCGGTATCCCGGAGCGAGTCGGCCCTTTCGGGCTAATCGATTTGCGTCCGGTTCTAACCCAGGACGTAATCGATCTGAGCCTTCGGAAAGAGATCGCCGGAGCACGGGAACGCGAGGGCGAAGCCCGTTGGAACGCGGTATCAATACGGGAATCCACGCTGCTCAGCGTAGTGGAGCTCTACCTCGCGGTTCTCGATACCGATAGACGCCTCGAAAGCGGGAGCCGGCGCGAGGAGAAGTCGCGCACCGTGCTGAAGCAGGCTCGGAACTTTGTGGAGGCAGGTACGGCAAGCCGCGTAGACGAGCCGCGCGCGGAACTCGCCTATTATAATGACGTCCGCGCCGTCATTGAAACCTGCAGCGAACATGACACCATGCTTCTGCTATTGCGTAACATGATTGGTCTTGAAGCTGACGTCAGCCTCGAACAGACAGACCATCTGGAAGATCTCTCCCGGCTGGCCCTTGACAGTCCTAACTCCGGCGAGCGAGCGGGTCGGCCCGAAGTGAAATCAGTCGAAGCCCGGCTCCGGGCGTCGGTTGTCGATAAAGAGGGCGTAAACGCTCAACGATGGCCCAAGCTCGGCTTTGCGGCAGACTTCGGCCGGTTCGGCACCTCAATCGCGAACAACGCTTCAACCTGAGTTGCGCGCGGCCGAGAATCGAATCCGCCAGGTGGAAGCGCAAATTCGAGAAAAACAGCTGCAAGTGGAAACCGACATTCAGACTTCACGGCTCCAAGTCAGAGTGGCGGCAGAGCGCCACGAGGCCGCGAAGAAATCCGTCGAAGCCGCGCGGAAAAGCCTGGAGTTAGCCGCTGCCCGCTTTGAGAGCGGCATATCCACGAACATCGAAGTTGTTTCGGCGCAGGAATCACGGGCATCCGCCGACGCGATGGAACGCCGGTGTCTGCTCGATCTTTCTCTTGGACGCGCACGCCTGGCAAAAGCGCAAGGAGACATCACGGGCCTCTTCGAGTAAGCTTGATCTGTGAGAAAACAGACAGGTCGCATGTAACAGATTGGCGAGACCCGTCACCATTAGTAGTGGACATCCTTCTGCCCTTAAGCACAGAGAGCAGAGGTCGCCTCCGTGCTTCCATTCCAAGTCGACCGCTTCCGCCGTACCGCCCGTGTGCAGAACCGAGATGCGGAGCGTGCGTGAATTCGAACGCTTTGAGACCAGGATCACGACGAGCGACTTGAATCGAACGAGAGCGTCCCATCATGGATACTCATCCCAAATTCGAAGAGCGCTTCGAGATTCAGCGGTGTCTCGGCGTGGGAGGCTTTGGCGCCGTCTATCAGGCGTACGACTCTCAACGCAACATGCTGGTGGCTCTCAAGATCCTGCGCAAGGCGGGAGCCGAAGCGCTCTATCAGTTTAAACAGGAATTCCGCTCGCTCGCCGACATTTCCCATCGGAACCTGGTCTCGTTCTATGAGTTGTTTTCGAATGGCGGGGAGTGGCTCTTCACCATGGAGCTGATCAAGGGTCACGACATTCTGCACTACGTTCGCGGCGGCATCGATACCGATCGGGATGAGACTGAATCGTGCAACGACAACCCCACCATCACTGCTCGATCGCGTGCGCCGCAAGAAGAGTGTCAATGTGATTCCCGCGCACCCGAAGCGGTGCCGTCATTTAATGAGGAACGCCTTCGGGCATGCCTCTTTCAACTGGCCGATGGTCTGTGTGCGCTGCATGCTGCCCGAAAACTGCATCGGGACGTCAAACCCTCCAACGTGTTGGTGACCGATGACGGTAAGCTGGTGCTATTGGATTTCGGACTTGCGAGGGAAATGCATCCGCAGGTTTCGGGCACAATGCAAATCTGCGGAACACCTGCTTACATGTCTCCGGAACAGGCTGCGGGGCTACCTGCCTCCGAAGCCAGTGATTGGTATTCAGTCGGTGTCATTCTATATGAAGTGCTTACCGGCAAGTTGCCGTTTATGTCGCATAAGTGCGGCGTTCTTACCGATAGATTTCAGTGCGAGCCCCCAGAACCGGCAACCGTCGCGCCGAACGTTCCGGCGGACCTGAATGTGCTCTGCCGGGAGTTACTTCGGAACAGTCCAAGCGAGCGGCCGTCGGTTTCCGAGGTCCTGCGGCTTCTGAACAGAACCGGCCGGGAGAGGCCGGCTCCGGAGGTGGCCGCAACAGCGGATTTCTTCGTGGGCCGCGAGGCGCAGTTGTCTGCGCTTCACGACTCATTCCGGTCCTCTTCGCGGGGCACTGCCGCCATTACGATGGTGCACGGCAGCCCCGGAATCGGGAAGACATCGTTAATCCGCAAGTTTCTTGCGGATCTCCCTCTGACTGATAGTCGAGTAGTGGTGCTTTGCGGCCGCTGTTACGAGCGGGAGTCCGTTCCATATAGGGCAGTCGATAGCCTGATCGATTCGTTGAGCCAGTATTTGCGACGGCTGACGCTGCGTGAGGCGGAAGCGCTCCTGCCGCGTGATTCTCAAGCTCTAGCGCGCCTATTCCCCGTTCTCGAACAGGTCGAGGCAATCGCCGGAACACGACGGGGCGTTTTGGAAATCCCCGATAGCCAGGAATTGCGCCGGCGCGCGTTCACCGCGCTGCGAGAAATTATTGTCCGCATCGCGAAGGACAGACACGTGGTCCTGTTCATAGACGATCTGCAATGGGGCGATATCGACAGCGCGGCGCTGCTGCGGCATCTGCTGCTGCCGCCGTCTCCACCGCCCGTGCTCTTCCTCGGAGCTTACCGCATTGAGGAAGCGCAGAGCGATCTGCTGCTTCCCTGTTTGATGGAGCTCCGCGGCGCCACGGGTCCTGATTTCCAGGTGAGGGAATTGGAGTTGAAAGAGTTGCCGGCGCGTGATGCGGAGCGTCTCGGGCTGGAGTTGTCGGGGGGCGAGGCCGCGCGCGCCGCAGTCCTGGCGAGGGAATCGGCGGGGCACCCTCTATTTCTAAAGGAAATGGCTTCGTTCCTGGCCGATCGAGCCGAACGTGCCGGCGTAGCGGCGGAGGCTTCCGCTTTGTGGAATATCGACAAGCCAAATTCTGGCACTCTGGACGCCAGGCTGGAAGAGGTAGTCCACTTCCGTGTGACACAACTCCCGGCGGAAGCACGGCGCACGTTGGAGATCATCGCTGTCGCCGGGCAGCCAGTCGCCACCGACACCATCCGGCGGGCGCTCGGATCGGAGTTCCACGAATCCACCATCATGGCGCTGCGTTCGGCGCATCTGATCAAGACCAGGCGAGACACCGCCGGGGAGCGCGTGGAGACCTATCACGACCGGATTCGGGAGACCATCTCCAGTCAATTGACGGCAGACGTAAAGGGGGCGCATCACCACCTGCTCGCGCGCGCGTTAGAAACCACCGGTCATGCCGACCCTGAACGGCTTTTCGTACACTACTTGGGTGCGGGCGAAGAAGATGCCGCCGGGCACTACGCCGTCCTAGCGGCCGGCAAGGCGTGCAACGCTCTGGCCTTTGACCATGCCGCCTCACTGTACTCCATTGCGCTCAACCTCAATCCCGGGAAAAATAAGACGTCGCCGGCTGCACTGCGCGCCAAACTCGGTGACGCCCTGGCATACGCGGGGCGCGCTGTCGAGTCCGCATCAGAGTATCTTGCCGCTGCCACGGACACCGACACACCTTACGGCATCGAGCTTCAGCGGCGCGCCTGCGAGCAGCTGCTGCGTAGCGGCCACATTGACGAAGGTCTGCGGACGCTTCACCAGATTCTAGGCACCGTCGGCATCCGCCTGGCTAAGACGCCGCAACGCGCCCTTTGTTCACTCCTGCTCAGGCAGACGCAGTTACTCTTCAGAGGCCTCGGATTCCATGAGCGCACAGTGTCGGAAATCCCCCTGCAGGAGCTGATTATCATCGACACCTGCTGGAGCGTGGCCGTGGGATTGGGAATGGTGGACAACATACGAGGCGCGGCCTTCCACAAGCATCACCTGCTGCGCGCATTGAAGCTCGGCGAGCCTTATCGGCTGGCACGCGCACTTGCCCTGGAGGTGGGCTACTCGGCCACTCGCGGGAAAAGTAACCGTCGCCACACGGCGAAACTCGTGAATATTACACAGGCACTGGCAGAGCGTATCGGCAACCCCCATGCGGTGGGTCTCGCCACCCTGACGGCAGGTATGGCAGCTTATATGGAAGGTCGCTGGCGGACCGCTCGTCAATTGACCGACAGAGCCGAGGCTACTCTGCTCGAAAAGTGCACGAACGTAGTCTGGGAGCTTGCCAATGCGCAGTTGTTCTCGCTTCTTTCCACCTATTTCCTGGGAGACTTCCAGCAACTTCGCGACCGCTTCCCGAGGTTTTTGCGCAATTCGGAGGAACGGGGAGACCTCTTCAGCATTACATCGCTGCGCGCGCGAATTGCCTATTTGCTGCACCTTAGCGCGGACGACGTGGTTCGTGCGCGCGAAGAAGTCCGCCAGGCCATGGGTGGCTGGCGCAATGGCGGCTTCCATATGCAGCACCTTTGGGGCATCTTTGCCGAGACGGAGATCGACCTTTATTGTGGGGATGGCGCAACCGCATACGCAAGGTTGAACGGCAGTTGGAAGCAAATGAAATCCTCCCTGCTGCTGCGAGTACAGCACCTCCGCATTCTGATGCTGCACCTTCGCGCACGCTGTGCGGTGGCCGCGGCCTTACAGGAGCGGGACGGGCGCAGCAGAGCGCGCTTTCTGAGCGCCGCGTCTCGCGACGCGAGCCGGTTGGAACGGGAAAGAGGATCCTGGGGTGTGAGCGTAGCCGCCCTGATCTGGGCCGGAATCGAATCGATGGAGGGACAGGTAGACCGAGCCTTGGACTCGCTCCATGCCGCCGAGGGCATGTTCCGCAACCTGGATATGGGGCTCTACGCCGCAAGTGCGCGGCGCCGACGTGGCGAACTGATGGGAGACCGCGAGGGGGCGGCTCTTATTAACGACGCGGATCAATGGATCGAGCAGCAGGGCATCCGCAATGGTACCCGAATTACCAATATGCTGGCTCCCGGATTGTGGTCCGTCATAACGGAATGCGATTCGGAGGAAAAAGTGTCAGCGACGCTAACCGCCAGCCTTCCCAGCGGTTGCCGAGGCACGGGGCGAGATCGTCCGCACCATGCGTGAAAACAGCGAGATCCGGCGATCGGTCAGAAACCGAACCACTAGCATGGTCCACGATTTGTGCCAGGTGAGGGCATCGTATACCTCAGGCACCGCGCTTCGAATGCGCGGCAGCTTGTTCCACGGGACGGACGGAAAATCGTGGTGCTCATTGTGATAACCAATGTTGAACGCGATTTTGTTAAGCACGCCATAATAACTGTAAGTATCCTGCGGAGGAGCAAAGAGGTAATGCTCTTGAATCCACCGGCCTCCCAACGGATGCATCCCGAGCGAAAACAGAAACGAGAGGCCCAGGTAGAGCAGGGCCCGGGGACCAAACAGCTGGTAAATCGCGACATCAAACAGTAATTGCACCAGTGCGTTCAGCAGAAACCACCTGTCAAACAACCGCACGCGC
>WNFJ01261322.1_pt1 | contig 12330 bp, 14 predicted proteins | sample 5400461 | NCBI WGS metagenome assembly WNFJ01 (sample SAMN13153349, study PRJNA577476) | soil metagenome | isolation source: 115 cm saprolite on Douglas fir-dominated hillslope | place: USA:California | collected 2013-09-17
CCTTCGGCGCCGAGCGTCACCAGCGGTTCGCTGATGAGCTGCTGATGCCCCTTGTTCGGGAAGAACACCTCCAGCGGCCGGTCGTTGATCCGCCACTGCCCGGTACCCGGGGCGATCCGGACGCGCGCGATCGCTTCCTTGCGGCGGCCCGTGCCCAGCGCGTTGCCGGTAACTACGGGCCGCGCCGCCGCCCGGCGGCCTGCGTCCTCGGGAGCCGTCTCGGTGGTGTACTCCGAGACTGCCACTTCCTCGGTCTGCTCGTCAGCGCCCACCTCGGGCGTTTGCGTGCCTGTGGACTCAGCCACGGTGCTTTCCTCGCGCTTCCTCATCGGCTCTTGTCATGACGCCACATCGTGCGTCGTTCCCCCGCGCTGCGGGCACTATTTGGTATCCGTGGCCGGCGCGCCGGCCGGCTGTGCGATCTGGGTGATCGTGAACGGGACAGGCTGCTGTGCCTGGTGTGGGTGGTCAGGTCCCGCGTACACCTTGAGCTTGCGCAGCATGGCCCGGCCCAGTGTGTTCTTGGGCAACATGCCCCGGACCGCTACCTCCACCAGCCGCTCCGGGTGCTTGGCGAGCAGTTCTGCATAGGTCACAGAACTGATGCCGCCGGGGTACCCGGAGTGCCGGTACAGCCGCTTGTCGGTGAGCTTAGTCCCGGTCAACGCGACCTTTGCCGCGTTGACCACGATCACGAAGTCGCCGGTGTCCAGGTGGGGCGCGAAGATCGGCTTGTGCTTGCCCCGCAGCAGCACCGCCACATGGCTGGCCAGCCGGCCGAGCACGACATCAGAGGCGTCGATGACGTGCCACTGATGCTGGATGTCAGCGGCCTTGGGGCTGAAAGTGCGCACAGTCGTAAGCCTTTATCTGTGGGACCTGTTCCGTGGACCCGCGCCGTGGGCAAGCCCGGCAGCGAGGGAGTCCGCCGCACCCGCCGCCGCACGACCTACCGCTGAGCGGGGCACCGCAGGCATGCTGATGCGCATGGACGTCAGCCAAGGATACCGGGCCGCGCCGAGGACGGCAAAGTGAGCCCAGAACAGGGGAAAATGCCTGACCGCGCTATGTCAGCCGCGTAGAAGGATACGCTCGCGCCATGGGGTATCCGGGTGTGCCGGACGGTCAGGCCCGGCATGTCGGGGCCGGCCCTGGTGTGCCGGGTGGCCCCGTGCCCGATGAGATTCCAGACACCGAACAGCCTGGATACGGCCTTGCGGCGGCCCCGGGCCTGGCTCCGGGTTCCCGGGACGGGCACCGCGCGGCCGAGGCGGCCAACGGCGCGCCCGGGCCGGGAACGCGCACCGGCGCGCACCGGGCAGCCCCCGATGACTGGCCAGGCCCTCCCCGGCCAGCCAACTCCGGTGCCGACGGCCGGCCGAGAAGTCCCCGGGGTCCGGGCGCCGGCCCCGGTGATCGTGCCATTCCGTCCCGCGCCCCCGGCCTAAGCGCACCCGGCCGGGGCAGCACCTCCGCGCCACCCGGGTCTTCTCGGGCACCGGGAACCAGCTCAGGTCGCCGTGGCGGGCCCTCCGAGGCCGCTGGAGACGCCTCCGGCGGGCGCAGGACGTCTCGGGTGGCGTCGTCGCGGGGCAGCGGCCGAGGGCTGCGGGGGCCGATCCGCGGTTACCCACCGCTGCCAGGGCAAGCCGACCCGGTGTATCCGCCCGGCCAGTTCTCGCCGTGGAACCGGGCATCCACCCGGGCCGCCTGGCTCGGTGTCGAGAGGTCTGGCGGTGCCTCCGGCAAGCCGGAGGCCGAGCCGGGGTACTCGGCGCTGGCCGTCAGCGACCCGTCCGCGGACGCGACGGCGACCCAGACCTGGGCGGTCATTGACGACGGCATGCTGTCGGACGAGTGGACGCCGCGACGCGCCGAGCGTGACTGGGGCTCGCACATGGGCGACACCGGCCCGGTGCGCCGGCAGACGGCCGATGGCCGGCTCGCGGCCCCTGGCCGGCCGACGGCCCCTGGCCGGCCCGCGGCCGATGGCCGGCCCACGGCCCCTGGCCAGCCGACGGCCCCTGGCCAGCCGGCAGCCCCCGGGCGGCGGCTTGGCGCCCACGGCCGCGGGGCCGGAGGGGACCGCAGGGGTCCCCGCGCGGCGCAGCCCGCTGCGCTGGGACGGGGGCAAGGGCTCGCGCCGCCGGGGTCCGCAACCGGGGGGCCCGCGCAACTGGGGGCTGCACCGCAGGAGCCCAGGCCGCTGGGGACCGGACCGCTGGGGACCGGACCACAGGGGACCGCACAGTTGGGGGCCGCATCGCGGGAACCCACGCCGCCGGAGTCGGTCCTGCCGCGCGCAGCCGACCGCCCGGGACCCGCACTGGGCACGCGGCAGGCACCCACAGGGCCCGGCCAAGCCGAAGTCGTCCGGCGCTCCCGCACCACGTCCGGCGGCCGGGCCGCGCCTGCGGGCCGCCGGGCGGGCAAACCAGGCAGGTCAGGCGGCGGAACCAAGTCCGGTAAGCGGCACAACCTCATGATGACCGGGCTGCTGCTCGCCCCGGTTCTCGTCGTGGTCCTGGTGGTCGCCGGTTACGTCTACCTCCGCACCACCAAGCCCGCGCCGACCGCGGGGCACGCGGCGGCACCGCAGCATTCGGCGGCGGCGCTGCCCTCCCCGTCGCCCACGCTCGGGCCGTGGAAGCACATCGAGAGCCGCAGCCAGGACGCGGCGCCGCGGAAGGTCACCGAGCTGTTCCCGCAGCAGTTCTCGAACAGCGGCAACGCCGGGGTCAGGACCGTGGACAAGACCAGCACCAAGTGCTCGCACGAAGTGTTCGGCTCCGCGCTGGCCACCGCCGTTCGCAAGGCGGACTGCACCCAGGTGCTGCGGGCCAGCTACCTGTCCACGAACCACAAGATCATGTCCACCGTCGGGGTGCTGAACCTGACCGATGCGGCGGCGGCCGCACATGCGGGCAAGGTCTCCGGAGCCACCGAGTTCATCAAGCAGCTGCCCGCCGCACACGGCCCCACCAAGAACCTCTCCAAGGGAACCGGCATCGTGGAGGCCGAGGTCAAGGGGCACTACTTGATCTTGATCTGGACGGAGTTTGGCAATTTGAAGGCGCCGTCGGGCAAGAACCAGCGCAAGCAGCTCGAGGCGTTTTCGGCGGACCTCATCGCGGGCACCGTCAACGTCAGCCTGACCAACCGCATGGTCACCGGCCGGCCATAACTGACCGGCCGGCCGGTGTCCGGCCGGCGCCGGGCCGGTGGTCAGGCGGGGACCGCCGCGGCGGGGACGCGGGCCGCGCCGCCGGCCAGTGCGGCGTCGCGGCCGGCTACGTCGGGGTGGTCTTCGGTCAGCTGAGTACCGTCCTGCGCCAGGGCGGCTCGGCCAGGGAGGCGCCGCGCTCGGCCAGGGAGGCGCCGCGCTCGGCCAGGGAGGCGTCGCGGTTGACCAGGGCGGCATAATAGCCACCCAGCGCGAGCAGTTGCTCGTGCGTGCCACGCTCGACGATCTCCCCGCGGTCGAGCACCACGATCTGGTCCGCGTTGCGGATGGTGGAGAGCCGGTGCGCGATCGTGATGGTGGTGCGCCCCGCCGACAGCGCGTCGATCGCCGCCTGCACCGCCCGCTCGGTTTGCGTGTCGAGCGCGCTGGTGGCCTCGTCGAGGACGAGGATGGGCGGGTTACGCAGGATGGCCCGGGCGATCGCGAGACGCTGTTTCTCGCCGCCGGAGAAGCGGTAACCCCGCTCCCCCACCAAGGTGTCGTAACCGTCGGGCAGTGCGGCGATGTGCTCGTGGATCTGCGCGGCCCTGGCCGCCGCGACGAGCTCGGAGTCGGTGGCGTCCGGCTTGGCGAACCGCAGGTTTTCCGCGACGGAGGCGTGGAAGAGGTAGGTCTCCTGGGAGACGACGCCGACGGCGCGGGCGAGGTCGTCGAAGGACAGGTCGCGTACGTCGATGCCGTCGATGGCCACGCTGCCGGAGGTCGCGTCGTACAGGCGCGGGATCAGGTAGCTGAGCGTCGTCTTGCCCGAGCCGGTCTCGCCCACGATCGCCAGACTGCGGCCGGCCGGAACGGCGATGTCGATGCCGCGTAGCGTCTCCCGCTCGGCGCCGGAGTACCTGAAGCCGACGTCGTGCAGCCGCACGTCGCCGCGGATCTGGCCGGGCTGCGCGGGCCGGTGCGGCTCGGCGATGTCGATCGGCAGGTCGAGGTACTCGAAGATCCGGCCGAACAGTTCGAGCGAGCTCTGCATATCCACACCGACGCTCAGCAGCTGCACCGTGGGCCGGAACAGGCTCTGCTGCAGCGTGGTGAAGGCTACCAGCGTCCCGATAGAGATAAGCATGTGGCCGCCCCGGCCGGTGAGGCCGGTCGCCCAGTAGATCACCGCGGGCATGGAGGACATGACGATCTGGATGGTGGACTGCCGCCACCGGCCCGCCATGCTCGACCGGACCTCAAGGTCGGACAGCTGGTCGGATTCGGTGGCGAACGAATCGGTGAGCGCCCGCGAGCGGCCCATCGTGTGCCCGAGCAGGACCCCGCTGACCGACAGGGACTCCTGGACGATCGAGGACAGCACGGCAAGCTGCCGCTGCCGCTGGCCGGTGATGCGGCGGCGCTCGGGGCCAACGCGGCGGCTCACCCAGACGAACACCGGCATCATGATCAGCGACACGATGGTCAGCCGCCAGTCCAGGGCCGCCATGGCGATGGTCGTGGCGACGACGGTGGTCAGGCTGGACACCAGCGTGGTGGCGGTGGTGGTCACCGTGGCCTGCATGCCGCCGATGTCGTTGGCGATGCGGGACTGGACCTCACCGGTGCGGGTGCGGGTGAAGAAGGCCAGCGACATGCGCTGCAGGTGGGAGTAGACGGCGGTACGCAGGTCGTGCATGACCCGCTGTCCCACCTTGGTTGACATGTATGTCTGCGACACGCTGAACGAGCTGTTCGCGATCGAGACGACGATCATGCCGATGGCCAGGACGGTCAGCAGCCCGGCGCGGCCCTGGGGCAGGGCGACGTCGATGACCTCGCGGATGAGGAACGGGTTGACCAGCGACACCAGTGACGACGCGGCGACGAGCAGGCCGACAAAGGCCAGGCTCCACCGGTAGGGCCGGAAGAGCCGGGCCACTCGGCGCAGCGGCACGCGCGCCACCTGTTCGGTAGGGGTATTCAAAGGCGCCTCCAGGCAAAATAAGTCTTGCTGACTCAAACAGAGCTTAGCTCAGAATGATTCCGGCTCATAGTGAGTTAAGCTCTGGTATACTGGGAGCATGGAGACGGAGGAGTCGTCGGTGCAGCTCGCAGACCTGCTCCAGCGGCTCACCAAGCGGCTACGGCGAGCGCAGATGTCCCAGCTCGCCCCGCTCGGCCTCACTCCCGCGCAGGAACGCGCGCTACGTCTGATCACAATCAGCGAGGAGCCGCTGCGGATGACCGAGCTGGCCGAGCGGCTTCGGGTGGTGCCGCGGTCGGTTACCACCGTGATCGACGCGCTGGAGCAGGACGGGCTGGTCCGCCGGGCGATCGACCCGGCGAACCGGCGCGCCATCCGGCTGTATCTCACCGACAAGGGCACGGCCGTGCGCGAGGAGATGCGCCAGGCCCGCCGCCAGGCCAGCGAGGACCTGTTCGCCCCGCTGTCCGCTGGCGAGCGCGATCAGCTCAACAGGCTGCTATCTGTCCTCGATGACCCGTCCGGCGACCGAACGCCGCCGCAGTCACCGGCGAGCGAGCGCAGATTGCGGGACAAGGCGGCGCGGGCGGACAACTCCGCGTCCGGCGGGTAGCCGACTTCCTCAAGACAAAGCCCGTGCGGTGGCAGCACGGGAACGCCCGGATCCCGGGCGCCGGCCGCCAGCACCTGGGCAGGCCAGCCGGGCGGCTTGCTGCCGTCCCCCACCCGCAGCAGGGCACCGACCAGGGCACGAACCATGTTGTGACAGACCGCGTCCGCCACCACAGTCGCCTCGGCCAGCGCGGGCGTCGTCCGCGCCCAGTCCAGGCGCTGCAGCGAGCGCACCGTGCTGGCCCCCTCGCGGCGGCGGCAGAACGCGGCGAAGTCGTGCTCTCCCAGGCACGCCAGGGCCGCCTCGTTCATGGCCTCGATGTCGAGCCGGCGGCGGTACCAGAGCGTGCTGCCACGGGCCAGTGGATCGGCCGCGGCCGCGTCGTCGCAGACCCGGTAGGCGTAGCGGCGCCAGATCGCGGAGAACCGTGCGTCGAAACCCGCGGGCGCCGGGGCGATCCGGTGTACTCGCACGTCCGGCGGCAGCAACCGGGCCAGCCGCCGGACCGCGGTGTCCTCGCCCGCGGCCCAGCGGACGGCGGGAACGTCACAGTGCGCCACCTGCCCGCGGGCATGAACGCCCGCGTCCGTGCGGCCAGCAACCGTCAGCGCCGGGGGCTCCGGCAGGCGCAGCACGCGGGCCAGCGCACCTTCTAGGGTCTCTTGTACGGTCCGCCGGCCGGGCTGGCGGGCCCACCCGGAGAAGCCCGACCCGTCGTATCCGACGTCGAGCCGAACCCGGATGGCCTCCGTCCCAGCGTTACTCAGGTTCTCCCTCAGCGGCGTCCTCGTCCGCCTCGCCCGCTGCGCCGGACTCATCGTCGGGTGCGCCGGCCTCGTCCGCTGCGTCCTGCACCGCCGCGTCGTCAGCGTCGGCCGTGTCCGCAGTGTCGGCCGTGTCCGCAGTGTCGGCCGTGTCCGCAGCGTCGGCCGTGTCCGCGGTGGCTACAGCGGCGGTGTCCTCGGCCACCTCCCCGTCGGCGGGAGCGGTCTCCTCCGCCGGGGTGGGCTTCGGCTGGGGCGCGCGGGCCGGCGTGGGCTGGGCGCGGCGGGGGCGGCGGCGTCGCGACGGGGCGACGGCCGTGGCCTCTTCCTCGACCAGCTCGATGACGGCGAGCGGCGCGTTGTCACCCTTGCGCGGCCCGATCTTGGTGATCCGCGTGTAGCCGCCCTCGCGGGTAGCGAATCGTGGGCCGATCTCGGTGAACAGGGTATGCACGACGCCCCTGTCGGTGACCACGGTGAGCACCTCGCGCCGGGCGTGCAGGTCACCCCGCTTGGCGAAGGTGATCAGGCGCTCTGCGTACGGCCGCAGCCGCCGCGCCTTCGCCTCGGTCGTGGTGATCTTGCCATGCTCGAACAGGGCGGTGGCGAGGTTCGCCAGGATGTGCCGCTGATGGGCGGGACTGCCACCCAGCCGCCGGCCCCTGGTGGGCGTGGGCATTGAAGCGTTCTCCTCGGGTTCACTAACCTTGGGGCCGGCCCGAAGGCCGGCCCCAGGTGTCAGTACTGCTCGGTCTCGACGTAGCTCTCGTCGTCGTCCGCGCTGTAGTTGTCAACGGCGCTGCCCGGGTCGAACCCCGGCGGGGAGTCCTTGAGGGTCAGCCCCATGTCGGCCAGCTTCTGCTTGACCTCCTCGATCGACTTGGCGCCGAAGTTACGGATGTCCAGCAGGTCCTGCTCGCTGCGGGCGACAAGCTCGCCCACGGTGTGGATGCCTTCGCGCTTGAGGCAGTTGTAGGAGCGGACCGTGAGGTTCAGCTCCTCGATCGGCAGCGCCAGGTCCGCGGCGAGCGCGGCATCCGTAGGCGACGGGCCGATATCGATGCCCTCGGCGTCGAGGTTGAGCTCCCTGGCCAGGCCGAACAGCTCGACCAGGGTCTTGCCGGCACTGGCGACCGCGTCCCGCGGCCGCATGGACGGCTTGGTCTCGACGTCGACGATCAGCCGGTCGAAGTCGGTCCGCTGCTCGACTCGGGTGGCTTCCACCTTGTAGGTGACGCGCAGCACCGGCCTGCCCGGGCTGCTTGTTCTGGGCAGCTGACACGTAGCCGCGGCCGCGCTCGACCGTCAGCTCCATCTCCAGTTTGCCCTTGCCGTTGAGCGCGGCGATGTGCAGGCCCGGGTTGTGCACCTCGACGCCGGCCGGCGGGGCGATGTCCGCGGCCGTGACCTCGCCTGGGCCCTGCTTGCGCAGGTACATGACGACGGGCTCGTCCTGCTCGGACGAGACGACGAGTTCCTTCAGGTTCAGGATGATGTCGGTGACATCCTCGGTCATCCCGGACACAGTTGAGAACTCGTGCAGTACGCCTTCGATCCTGATGCTGGTGACCGCTGCGCCGGGGATCGACGACAGCAGGGTCCGCCGTAGCGAGTTCCCGATGGTGTACCCGAATCCCGGCTCGAGCGGCTCGATGACGAACCTGGACCGGAACTCATCCACCGTCTCTTCGGTCAAGGTGGGACGCTGGGCGATGAGCATGACTACCCCTCTCCGCGACGACCGCTATATGACGCCGCGATCTTCGGCGGCGGCCGTTGCCGCCGCCGCCGGCCTGCCTTGCGGCGGACCGGTTNCGGAATTACATTCCAGCGGCCCGTTGCCGGCACTCCACGTTACTTCGAGTACAGCTCGACGATGAGCTGCTCTTGCACCTGCGTGTCGATCTGGGCGCGGCCAGGCAGCGAATGGACCAGCACGCGCATCTTGTCCGGGACGACCTCCAGCCAGGCCGGCACCTGCCGCTCGCCGGCCTCGGCCCTGGCCACGATGAACGGCGTCATCTCCAGCGACTTCGCGGTCAACTCGACGATGTCGTTCTCCCGTACCTGGTACGAGGGGATGTCCACCTTGCGGCCGTTGACCCGGAAGTGCCCGTGCGTGACAAGCTGGCGGGCCATGTCCCTGCTCTTGGCGAACCCGGCGCGGTAGACCACGTTGTCGAGGCGGCTCTCCAGGATCTGGAGCAGGTTCTCACCGGTCTTGCCGCGCTTGCGGGAAGCCTCCTCGTAGTAATTGTGGAACTGTCGCTCGAGGATCCCGTAGATGCGCCGCGCCTTCTGCTTCTCCCGGATCTGGAGCAGGTACTCGTTCTCCTTGGGCCGGTTGCGCCCGTGCTCACCCGGCGGGTACGGCCGGATCTCGATCGGGCACTTGGGCGAGTCGCACTTGGCGCCCTTGAGGAACAGTTTCATCTTCTCGCGGCGGCAGAGCCTGCAGTCCGGTCCCGTATACCGAGCCATCTGTCAGTTCCTCTCAGACCCGGCGCCGCTTGGGCGGGCGGCAGCCGTTGTGGGGGACCGGGGTGACGTCCTGGATGGAGCCGACCTCCAGGCCAGTTGCCTGTAGCGAGCGGATCGCGGTTTCCCTGCCCGAACCCGGGCCCTTCACGAACACGTCGACCTTGCGCATGCCGTGCTCCATGGCGCGGCGGGCGGCTGCTTCGGCGGCCATCTGGGCGGCGTACGGGGTCGACTTCCGGGAACCCTTGAAGCCGACCTGGCCGGAAGAGGCCCAGGAGATGACGTTGCCGACCGGGTCGCTGATGGACACGATCGTGTTGTTGAAGGTGCTGCGGATATGAGCATGCCCGTGGGCGATGTTCTTGCGTTCCTTGCGGCGCACCTTTTTGGCACCGGTACGGCTCTTAGGCGGCATTTGCTTCCTGTTCGCAGGTCATCGGTCCGGCGCGCGGACTACTTCTTTCCGGCCTTCTTCTTGCCGGCCACTGTCTTCTTCCTGCCCTTGCGGGTACGGGCATTGGTCTGGGTCCGCTGGCCATGGACCGGCAGCCCGCGGCGATGACGGACGCCCTGGTAGCTGCCGATCTCCACCTTACGGCGGATGTCCGCCTGTATTTCCCGGCGGAGGTCACCTTCCACCCGGTAGGTGGCGTCGATCCAGTCGCGGAGCCTGACGAGGTCGTCGTCGGACAGGTCGTGCACCCGCACGTCGGGGCTCACGCCCGTCGCCTGGAGCGTCTGGTGGGCGCGGGTACGGCCAATTCCGTAGATGTAGGTGAGGGCCACCTCAAGGCGCTTGTCGCGCGGGAGGTCGACACCAACCAAGCGTGCCATGGGCGGGCAGTTCTCCTTCTGTCCAAGGAGGTCTTGCACACCGCGCCCCCGCCCCTGCCCAGGGCGGGCCCCGGCCTCCTACCGGGGGTGGCCTGCGCCCAGCTGACGCCGGGCGCAGGTGCGGTACGCCGGACTACGCCGTTACCCTTGGCGCTGCTTGTGCCTCGGGTCAGTGCAGATGACCCTGACGCGGCCATGCCGGCGAATGATCCGGCATTTGCTGCAGATCTTCTTCACACTCGGCTTGACCTTCATCACGGTCTCCTCATAGACCGAGCCGGGGCTCGGCTGCTTCCTGTGTCTCGTCTGTCTGGTTGTGCTTGTCTTAGCTGTGCTGCCTGGCTGTGCTGCCTGGCTGTGCTATCTGGCTGTGGGCTGCGGAGTTCGCTCCGCAGGGCCCGGTCACTTGTACCGGTAGACAATTCGGCCACGGCTCAGGTCGTAGGGACTCAGCTCCACGACCACCCGGTCATCCGGGAGGATCCTGATGTAGTGCATCCGCATCTTCCCGCTGATGTGAGCCAGGACCTTGTGCCCATTGTCCAGCTCCACCCGGAAGAAGGCATTCGGTAGTGACTCGACGATCCTGCCCTCGATCTCGATGGCGCCATCTTTCTTGGGCATGTCCTCCGCGCTTCGCTCTAGGCCGCGGGTCCCCGGCCAGCTGGCCGGCCACTCGCGGCGTGTTAATGTTCGTGCCTCGCCGCAATAGTTCTGATGGGTGTCAGGCTTGCCCGCGACCCGGGCACATACGGAGAAGGTCACCGGAAACGGGTGGCCCGCCCCAGCGCTACCCCCGCACCTTCGGCCAAAACCAGGCAGGAGAAACTCACGGGCCGCAGCAGAGTCTACGCGACGTCGGCTGACTATGCGAACGCAAGACCGGACCAGAACATTCCCGGGCTGTGCTGGCCTGGGGGGACGACCCCTGGAACCCCCCGATGGGGCTGGCCTGGGGGGACGACCCCTGGAACCCCCGATGGGGCTGGCCTGGGGGGACGACCCCTGGAACCCCCCGATGGGGCTGGCCTGGGGGGACGACCCCTCTCAGCCACCGCCCGAACAGCACGATGCCGTACGGCCCGGCTACCCAGAGGAACCACAGGTTGCCCGGATGGCCGCTGAGCAGCCACGCCAGGAACGCGATGAGGGTGACCGTGGCCCAGGACCCCCACGCCGCCCGCCAGGCGGGCGATATCCCGGTCCCGCCGCGCGGCGCGAGCAGCCAGGGCAGGCCAAAGCCCGAACCGCCGCGGCGCCGGTCCACCGAATGGTCAGGCAGGTGGTACAGGTCGATTCCCGGCAGGTCCGCCAGCAACTGGTCCAGTTCCCCCAAGGTTTTGGCCGCATAGGCCTGGTCGAGGCGTTCGTTGAACTCCTCGGAGCTCAGCCTGCCTGCTGCGAGGTGCTCGCGCAGCAACGCGGCGGTCCGGTCACGGTCCGCGTCAGAGGCGCGGATCTTGGGATCACTGGGCATCCGGCACTACCTCCTCAGCTGGCCGAGTGCGGCTGCGCAGGTTCCGCGGTCCGGATGATTATCCCGTCCAGGGCACCAGCCAGGGGCGGCGCGGAGGCGGTCAGCACCCACGGGCCGTCCGCGGTGATGGCGACCGTGTGCTCGAAGTGGGCGGACCACCCGCCATCCTCACTGACCACGGTCCATTCGTCCGCCAGCAGCCGGGTGTCCGGGCTGCCCAGAATCAGCAGGGGCTCGATGGCCAGGGCCATGCCCTCGGCCAGCACCGGGCCCCGCCCCGGCTTGCCGTAGTTGGGCACCGCCGGATCCATGTGCATCTCGGTGCCGATGCCGTGGCCCACGTAGTCCTCGACGATGCCGTAGTCGCCCGCGGCCCGGATGCTCCGCTCCACCGCGTGGGAGATGTCGGACAGGCGCGCGCCGGGCCTGGCCGCGGCGATTCCCTGCCACAGCGCCCGCTCGCAATCGGTCAGCAGCTTGGTCAGTTCCGCGGAGATCGCGCCCACGCCCACGGTCAGCGCGGCGTCCGCGTGCCAGCCGTCTACGATGGCGCCACAGTCGATGGCGATCACGTCACCCTCTCGCAGCACCCGGGATGTGCTCGGGATACCGTGCACGATCTCGTCGTTGACGCAGGTGCAGATCGTCGCCGGGAACCCGTGGTAGCCCAGGAACGAGGGAACGGCGCCCGCGGCCGCAATGTGCCCGCTGGCGATTTCGTCAAGGTCGGCGGTGGTGACGCCGGGCGCCACGGCAGCCGCAGCGGCCCGCAGGGCGGCCGCCACCACCTGGCCTGCCTCCCACATAACGGCCAACTGCGCCGGTGTCTTGATCTGCACACCGGGCTCGCGCATTCTCCGCATACTGCCTCCGGATCCCCCTCACACGGTACCCGTGCCGCGACACGGCGTTGAGCGCTCGCGGCGACAGAATTGCCGCGGCCAGCGCCCGCTCTCAGTGCATGAAGCGCCGCAGCGCGCGCAGTGCCCGCTCGGTGATCTCGTCTACCGG
>WNFJ01481763.1_pt1 | contig 12325 bp, 5 predicted proteins | sample 5400461 | NCBI WGS metagenome assembly WNFJ01 (sample SAMN13153349, study PRJNA577476) | soil metagenome | isolation source: 115 cm saprolite on Douglas fir-dominated hillslope | place: USA:California | collected 2013-09-17
TTTCGGACTGCTTGTGGCGCTGATCTCGATCTTCGCACTACTGCGGCTCTACAGAATACGAATGGGACAGAAATATATCGCAAGTTACAGATCACAAACAATGTGCCGATCTTGCGGCTCAATCACACCTCGGTGTGAGGCATGTTGCTTACAATGCGGAAAGCCGCTACTCGTCGTGTGAGCTACGGCAGTGTGCTTCTCTGTTTTTCTGGGTTTTAGTCAGCAGGTTCTTCATGCGTTTGACCACGAGGATTTTTTCATTGCCGGCTGGAGTGGTCCTGATGCTTTTGGGCGGTGCCGCATGGCTGTGTTCGCGGGCCACGCCGAAGTGCACTCACGGCGAGAACAGTTATTCTTTTCCAAGGACTGTTGACGGCAAAACGACCCGCACTTGTTATAAATGCGGGCATACGCGCGAGTATGATCTGACCACTATGCGCTTCGTGACAGGCCATTTTGTCAGCACCTCGTGAAAGGCGCTGTGCGCACTCTCTCAACCTGATACGGATCTTTCGGTGCCGCTCAAAGGTGAGACAAGTGTTTCTGCAGGTGCAAACGTCAGCACGACGAAGTGCTCCTGAAGATCGTTAATGAGCGGAACGGTCTTACCCTCCTGGGAGATACCGTCTATCGCCACATTTATCTCGCCGTCGCCATCGGGCGATTGCAGGACCGTAATGTGATACACCGTTTCCCGGAAGCGGTAGTGCACCTTAAATTCAGTCCAATCCGCCGGGAAGACCGGTGCAAAGTGGAGCTTGTCGACCTCAAGCCGCAGGCCTAACAAGGATTCAACGATCAACCTATACATCCAGCCGGCGGAACCTGTGTACCACGTCCATCCACCGCGGCCGGTGTGCGGCGCGACCGCATAGGTATCAGCCGCCATCACATATGGCTCCACCTTGTAGGTTGCAATTGCCTCGGCGGAGCGCGAATGATTTACCGGATTAATCATGTCGAACAATTCCCACGCGCGTGCACTGTCTCCCATGGCGGCGAATGCCATGGCTGCCCAGATGGCTGCGTGAGTGTATTGCCCGCCGTTTTCTCTTACACCTGGGACGTAGCCTCTTATATAGCCGGGATCCAGGTTGGATTTGTCGAAGGGAGGAGCCAGTAACTTGACCAAGCCATGATTTCGATCCACAAGCTGGTTGTCTAACGAATCCATGGCCTTGCGCGAACGTTCTGCATCGCCTATGCCCGACAAAACGGACCAACTTTGCGCGATTGAATCGATCTGACATTCGGGATTGGTAGCAGACCCGAGTGGTGAGCCATCGTCGAAGTAGGCTCGGCGGTACCATTCCCCGTCCCAAGCATTTTCTTCCAGGCTCTTGCGCAGTTGTGCCGCCTCAGATTGGCAGCGTTCGGAAAAGATTGAGTCACCGTGACTGCGGGCCAGCTCAGCGAAGCGCGTCAATACCTCGTGCAAGAAAAATCCCAGCCAAACGCTTTCTCCCTTGCCGTGTTCCCCTACCAGGTTCATGCCGTCATTCCAATCGCCGGAGCCGATCAAGGGAAGGCCGTGTTCGCCTCTCTCGAGCCCCTTTAGGATCGCCTGCATGCAATGGTCGTACAAAGTGCTGGTTGCTTCCGACTGGCCGGGCAAATCGTAATAGGAGTCTTCCTCCAACTTTACCGGACGAGCTTCAAGAAATGCGACCGCTTCGTCCAGCACTCCGGTATCGCCAGTGCTAGAAACATAGCGGCAGACCGCCAACGGTAACCACAAATAATCATCGGAACAATGGCTGCGTACTCCTCGGCCGGAAGGCGGATGCCACCAGTGCTGGACATCTCCTTCACGGAATTGGCGAGAGGCGCAAAGGAGAATCTGTTTACGAATCAATCCAGGTTCGGCGTGCACGAGAGCCATTACATCCTGTAGCTGGTCACGGAAACCGAAGGCGCCACCTGACTGGTAATAGCCGCTCCGGGCCCAGAGACGGCACGCCAACGTCTGGTACAGGAGCCAGCCATTTACCATCACGTTGATTGACTCGTCAGGTGTGTCTACATTCACGGCCCCGAGCGTATGTGCCCAGTAGTGCCATACGGATTCGAGTGCGGCGTGGGCCGCCTCCGTTCCCCGGTAACGCTGTACGAGATTGCGCGCATCCACGTCATCCCTTCCCACACCGAGGATGAAGACAATCTCCCGCTCCTGGCCGTCAAACAGTTCAAACTGAAGACGGATCGTGGAGCATGGATCCAAACCGGCGCCTAGCTTTCCCGAGAAGCGTGGCCTATGCATGCCGGCTGGATTCGAAAGTACCCCGTTGCGGCCGAGAAACTCCCTTCGGTCTCCGGTGATCGTTCTTGTAGTCTGGTTTGCGTCAAAGAAAGCGACCCTGCCGGGAAACTCTGAGTTGTAAGCATTGCGTGCGAACAGCGCCCCTGTCGCGGGATCAGCCTCAGTCATCACGTGCGGGGTTGATTTTGGACGCGTGTCTCCCAGCACCCATTCCACGTAGCCGGTAGCAGAGAGACGGCGCGTGTGACCAGAATCATTGCGCACCTTGAGCACAGAGAACTTGACGGCAGCATCCTTCGCCACATACACCTGCAACTCTGATCTGACGCCGTCTTCAGTGTGCTCGAAGACGCTATAGCCGAATCCATGCCGGGTAACATAAGGTCCCGTGCCGCGAGCAGGCAAAGGTGACGGCGACCAAAAATTGCCGCTCTCTTCATCGCGAAGGAAAAATGCCTCCCCGCTGGCATCCGTCACGGGATCGTTGTGCCACGGAGTAAGACGGAACTCGTGAGCATTCTCACTCCATGTATACGATGAGCCGCTCTCGGAGATGACAGTGCCGAACTCCGGATTTGCTATCACATTCACCCAGGGTGCGGGGGTCACATGGTCATCGGCAAGCGTGATCACGTATTCCCGTCCATCGCGGGTGAATCCGCCCAGCCCGTTGAAGTGAATCAAGTCGCGGGGTGGCAACTCGTGCTGCTGAGTATGCTCGTCGCGGTTCGCCCTTCTCATCGGTACACGAGGGACTTCCGTTTCAACGGCCTGGCGTGTGTTGATCTGAGCATTCAGCGGACCGCGAGCATCGGTGATAATGGCCCGTGCAATGGCTTGAAACAGGAGGCGGTCTTCATTAGATATCTGCTCTGCTACTCTGACAAAGATTTCGCCAGCCCGGTCCGCCGGGTTGGCTTGAACCCCTGCCGCAACCAAATCCATGATCTGTTCCTGTAAGAGTTGCCGGTACCCGGCATGATCCTCATTCCAGATCACTAAATCGACGGCGAGTCCTTTCAGTCGCCAGTAGGCGTGAGCTTGCACAAGCTGATGCACCAGATCAATGTTGGCTGTGTCCCCAATCTGCAGCAGCACAATCGGCAGATCGCCGGAAATCGCATAGCCCCACAGGCCAGACTGTCCCCGGCGGTTGTTGCTCAACACAGAAGCCTCGGCCCGCAGCGACGGGTTGGCGTAGAGGATGGCACTGGCAAGCCGCCCAAAACTCTGTGCGTCAGCCTCCGTGGCATTGAGCTGCCGCAAGACTACCTGGCTGTGGGTCCATGCAAGATCAAAGACGCGGTCTGCCAGATGGCGATCCTGATACTTGTCGACCAACTGCAGGCAGCGGTCACGAGTTTCGCCGACGCCAGAAACCAGGTTGGCGGTGGCGGATTGTCCCGGGTCGAGATTGACCTGGTAGCGGATTGCGACAATGGGATCAAGAATAGGCCCCTGACTGCCTGACAATGGCGCGGAGCCGTTCATCGCAACCGGATTCGCGACCGTTCTTCCCCGACCAATGAATCGCATGCGGTCAGTTTCGTAGGATACCCGCCCAACATCGGCTCCATGCACGACCATCAGGTGAAACATCCAGGGTGCCTGTTCATCGAGAGACCGGGCTCGGCGGGTGCAAAGAATCGCCCGGTGCGGTTCCAGTATTTCCGTTTGTACGAAAAGATTGCTGAACGCCGGATGGAGGACGTCCGCGGCAGGCGAGGCGAGAACAACTTCGGCGTAGCTGGTGATCTCGATAACCCTGCGTTTGCGGGAACGGTTGGTGAGCGTGACTCGCCGTAGCTCAATGTCATCCTCCGGCGAAACCGCAATCTCCGTGTGCGCCTCCAGTTCTCCTTCGCGGCAGCGGAACTCTACTTTGGCTTCGGAAAAGATGGCCTCGTAGTGCTCCAACCGTTTGACGGTTGGCTGATAAGCTGACGACCAGAACCTTCCTGTAGCGACGTCACGGATGTAGCAGAAGGTCCCCCACTGATCACAGGTGGTATCTTCTCGCCATCTCGTGACTGCGATATCTTTCCATCGGCTGTAACCTCCGCCCGCGTTGCTGACCATCACGTGGTATTTACTGTTCGAGAGTAACTGCACCTCCGGAACGGACGTGTTAGCGGTATGAAAGACACGCACTGGAGTCTCCAGCCCCTCCGCAATGCTACGGGACTCGGGAAGCTCGTCGGGCGCTGAATAGAGTCTTGTTGCTTTGGGAACCTTCTCTTGCAGCAGCAACGTGGTCGCCTGGAATATCGGGACCGATTCAAATCGGCGTTGCATCGGCCGGTCCAGCAGAACATGGGCCAGGGCCAGCAAGCTCATGCCCTGATGATGGGCCATGTGTGAGCGGACAATTACGTTCGATTGGCCACGAGGCACTCGCGATGGAGTGTAGTCAATAGCTTCATAGAAGCCGTATTTACCTTCAGCGCCGGTAGCCGCGAGCCTCTGCAGGTTCACACATGCCTGCTCGGGAACGACCATTAGCGCCAAGCTCGATGCATAAGGTGCGATGACCAGGTCCTCGGCTAACCCACGCCTCAGGCCAAGACCAGGAGTCCCAAAGGCGCGGTACTGGTAATTCATGTGCACATCAACCGTGTTATAGCCGGATTCGGATATTCCCCAGGGCACGTTTCGTATCTTGCCATATGCGATCTGCCTCGCCACCGCTGCCTGGCAACTTTCATCGAGCAGCGTATTTTGGTAGGTCGGCATGACAAGCAACGGCATGAGGTACTCAAACATTGAGCCATCCCACGAGAGGAGAGCGGGTCCCGCCTCCGAGTTTGTAAGCTGACGGCCCAGAGAAAACCAGTTCTCTTGTGGAACCTTGCCCTGCGCAATCGCCACAAAACTGCACAGTCTCGCTTCTGACGCCAGCAGGTCGTAGTAGCTCGAATCTAGGCGGTGTTCGCTGACGTTGTATCCAATCGTCATCAGATGACGCCCCTCGTCGTAAAGAAAGTCATACTCGATATGAGCAAAATCCTTACACTCCATGGCGAGCCGCTCAATCTCCGCAATCCGCTCCTTGGCGCGATGACTTGCTTCGCTGATGAACGATTTCCACTCATTCGACCACTGGCCTGGCACTGCTTCCCCCTGGCGCGGGTCTTGGATGCCGGACAGCGACTCTAAATCCCATGCTGCTAATTCACGCAGAGTGGGAATCTTGTCGAATTGAAATGCGCTTAGCTCGTCCGGAGGGTGCATCGTCCAAGGAGCGAGGAAGGTCAAGTCTTCAAATGTAGCCTGGCACTGGCGGGTGAGAGCATCTCCCCACCACTTCGCTTGGCTTTCCGGTCTGTCCTCGACGCTTTCAGCGATCCGGGTAGTCTTTGTGACCAGCTGCTCAAGACACAACCGTGCGGCCGACAAACTAGCTGGCGGAGACACGCACAAACTCTCCAACTCCCTCCGTAGATCATCTGCGTCAAGCGACGTGAACTTTGCTAGCTGACTATTTCGGGAGGTACCTTCATGCGCAGCATCCAGGAAAATTCTCAGAGTATCGAGAAGGCCATGAAACAAGCGGGGAGCAAGGATCTTTTGATCCACGAGCGCGCTAAGGCCAGGTTCTAAAGTCAGCACGTGGGCAGCCAGGTTGCCGCTATCCACGGTGGACACGTAAAGAGGCGAGAGCGGTTTCAATGTCAGCGTCTCATACCAGTTGTAAAAATGTCCACGATGCCGCTCGAGCGACCGCATGGCCTGAAATGCATGGCCCGTGCGCTGGAGCAACTGTGCCGCAGAGAGATAGCCAAAGTCGTAAGCGGAAAGATTGGCGAGCAACGCCAGTCCCATGTTGGTTGGCGACGTGCGGTGAGCAGTAGTGGGAACCACGCTCTCCTGATAATTATCTGGCGGAAGCCAGTGGTCTTCTGAAGTAACGAACTTCTCAAAGAATGACCAGGTTTTGCGCGAAAGTTTCTGGAGAAAGATGGTTTGCTTGGGAGAAAGTGTTACCGTATCACGCGTAAGCGGCAGGCTGATCCACCAGGCGACCGCCGGCGAGACAAACCAAATCAGCAGTATCGGAGCGGCTATGCCCAAGGCAGCAGGCCTCATCATGGCTAGACCGACTAGGCCTACTGTGGCGAAAGCAGGGGCGGGCCACATGGAACGGAAAGATCCGCCAAGGCCAGATCGCCCCTTGTGCCTCTGCTCGCTTGACGCATTCCACTCCAAAAGCCGTCGATGCGAAAAAACCATCCGCCAGATTGCCCGAAAAATTGCGTCAAGGTTGAAGAAGGCTTCGTATGGCATGCAGGCAAACGTAAACAGCCCCTGGGCAAAGTGCCGGCCGAAAGCGCGCACCACTTCGGGCAGGTGCTGCCTCGGCGCAACATCTTCTGGTTTCTGGAAAAGGTCGAGGAGAGCGCTGAAGAAGATGGGAACAAACACCGTACCAAGGCTTGCCAGAGTCCACGCCCAAGCCGGTGATAATCGCAGCCAGCTCAACAGTAATAGGAGAACCAGTGCCGCCGGCACAAGACTGCGGCGAAGATTATCAACGATTTTCCATCGAGAGAGAGCAGACAGCGGATTTTTCAGTGTCGTACGTTCCGGACCGGGCGCTCGCGGCAGTATCCACCGGGCGATCTGCCAGTCACCCCGAATCCAGCGGTGACGCCGGGCCACGTCTGCGTCATACCGCACCGGATAATCCTCGTAGAGCTGCACGTCGCTCAGCAGGCCGGATCGCGCATAACATCCTTCTATGAGATCGTGGCTAAGAATGCGATTCTCAGGAAAACGCCCGTCAAGGGCCTGCTCGAAGACATCTACGTCATAGATTCCCTTGCCGATGAAAGAACCCTCGCCAAAAACATCCTGGTAAATATCAGATACCGCGCGTGTATACGGATCAATGCCCGGTTCGCCGCCCCAGAGCCGCGCATAGCGGGAATGATTTGTGCCGGGAAGACTGACGGCAACCCGAGGCTGCATAATGCCGTAGCCCTCGGTTATGCGCTGCTTCGTGTGATCGTAAACGGGCCGGTTGAGCGGATGCGCCATCGCTCCCACGAACTGCCAAACCGAGTCGCGAGGCAACTGCGTGTCAGTGTCAAGCGTAATGACGTATCGAACGCTTTGCAGGACTGCCGTTTTTCCGACAATACATGAAAAGTAATTGCCGGGCTGGCCGCGCAGGAATGAGTTCAACTCCGCAAGTTTTCCTCGTTTGCGCTCGTAGCCCATCCACATTTGCTCGCCTGGGTTCCAGCGGCGTGGCCGATGAAAAAGGAAAAAAGTATCGGTTTCCTCGCGCTTGTATTTCCTATTCAAGGCTGCAATCCCGGTTTGGGCAAGAGCCACGAGCGGCCCATCTTCCGGCATGTTCTCCTGGTCTGCATCACGGCAATCCGACAAGAGACAAAAATGCACATTGTCATCGCGGTTGGCAAGAAACCGAACCTCCAGGGCTTCGACCAACTCTCCAACACTTTCCGCCGTTGTGAGCATGGTTGGAACCACAACGAGAGTGCGCAACTCAGGTGGGATTCCCCGGGAAAAGTCCATCCGCGGCAGCAGGTCTGGCATGGCCAGCTTGGTCAGCGTCCAATTGAGCAACGTGACAACGAACTGGCTGACCACGACCACGGCAAAGATAGTCATCATCGCGAGAGTCGAAGCTCGTATGCCATCGGTGGAGGCTTCTACAGTGAAGATTCTCGCGCCAAGGGCGGTGGCAGCCAAGATCACACCTAAATACAGCAGCACTGAACGTCGTCGGCCAATGGTCCGCAATGATCGTGAGATAGACCCGCGCATCGCCACCGAGCGTTCGAGCATTTCTCGCCCTTCGCTGATCAAATAGAACCCGACATGTCCGGCACGGCCTTCTTTTTTATTCCAACTCTCATGTGCCAGTCGGACTGCTTTGCCAGCCACCTCGCCTTCGGATGAACTGCTGTTCCTGGCGATCTTCTCGACGACGTGCCGGTAGCGGTCGCGAGTGGCAAAATCCATTTTGCCGTAGACGCCGTCGGGATCATCGCGCAACGTGCACTCGACGACACTCATCGTCTCGACAAAGTGGCGCCAGTCGGTCGCATCCAGGAACCTCAGGCTGGCGATGCTATTGCTGATGGAAACCTGGTCGGAAGCCTGCTGCTGGTTTTCAGACCGCACCAGTTGCTCAATCGTTGACGCGGATTCTGAGAGCCGCTGTTCAATCCAGGTGAGCGGCAATGCCAGTGCCGGGCCCTGTCCCTGCAGGCGGCGCGCCAACTCGGCGATAAACGAACTCACCATCGGTGGGTTTGACCGCGCCATGTCTGCGATCACCAGGATCAGGTTCTTTGGATCCTTTTCCGCGACTTCTGTCATCCTATCTGCCCAGCTATCGGCGAGGTTGCGATCGAGCCTGTCCGCGGCAATCACCGCTGCAACGCGTCTGAGATTCTCGATCAAGGCGAGCCGCAGCATGATAGGAATGGCCCATAACTCTCCAAGCTTCAGGTCGGCGACTGTCTGATAAGCCGCCATAAATCCACTGAGGCTCTCCAGATCTACCCGTGCATCGCTGTGCGAAATCGTTTCCAGGGCCAAGTCATAGACACGTGGCAATCCCGCCGACAAGCGAGGGAGCGCCTGACTGTAGCCTTTTGGCAAGTGTCTTTTCGCAGTACGGATTTGTTCTTCGATCAGGTAGAAGTTGTCGAGCAGCCATTCGCCGGCTGGTGCAATACGCCGGTTCGCTTTTACCGCAATGGATAGCAGATGACAGGTTTCATTCAGTATCTTTTCGTTATCCGCCAATCTTGCCAGGAGCTTGTCTGGCGCACGTCCGCGCGCAACGGCGTGAGAGGCCGCGAGGCTTTTGCCGTGTTGCTTCATTTGCTCTCTGCTGAACAACTCCGACCGCAGAAGTGCTTCTGCCCCTTCTGGCCTTGTCGCTCTAACGCTTTTGCGCAGAAGCGTCCCAAATTGAAGCAGAGTTTTAGGCCTATGCCGGCTATTCAATGAGTCATCTCTTTCTCAAAAACATAGTTTTGCACTGCGGATCGGCATTCTCGAGGGTGCGTTGTCGAAAACCAAGAGCGGAGAGCCGCGAAGTGCCGCTCTCTGTACTTTACGCCAGATCACGAGAGTGCGTATGAAAACCCATTTGTCTTGCATCTTAACGCAGGCCTGAAGGCCTGCTCTTCTACGGTAGCGGATACAGTAATTGTGGAACCGCTCTAGCTGGAGCCTCTGAAGCCGTGCCCTGATACAAAACCATTTTTTAAACAAGCTTTAATGAATACTTGAAACCCTACAGTGCATCCAATCCCGCAGCAAAAATTCGCAGGACACTAGACGGGAGATAAGCGATGCCAAAAATGAAAGTCGCACAGGTAGCGAAGGCGGGAGCCGACTTCGAGATTGTCGAGATTGTTGAGCGGGAAATCCCGCAGCCGGGAACGGGCCGAGTAAGGATTCGCGTGCAGGCCTGCGGAGTCTGTCACAGCGATATGTTAACGAAGGAAGGCCTCTGGCCGGCATTGTGTACCCACGCGTGCCAGGACACGAAGTGGCCGGCGTAATCGATGAAGCCGGCCCGGGCGTGACGCAGTGGACGAAGGGTCAGAGAGTGGGAGTTGGCTGGCACGGCGGCCAGGATGGCACCTGCCTGGCTTGCCGGCGGGGCGACTTTGCCAACTGCGCAAACCTCAAGATTTCAGGAATCAGTTACGACGGCGGCTATCAGGAATATATGCTGGCGCCGGTGGAAGCGCTGGCGCGGATGCCGGAGTCGCTCGATGCGGCCGAAGCCGCGCCGTTGCTGTGCGCGGGGATTACCACCTTCAACGCGCTGCGCCATAGCGGCGCGCTGCCCAGTGACCTGGTGGCGGTGCAGGGGATCGGCGGCCTCGGACACCTGGGAATTCAGTTCGCGCAGAAGTTCGGCTACAAGGTTGCGGCGATTGGACGCGGGCCGGAGAACAGTATGCTGGCAAAGAAGCTGGGAGCGAGCGTGTATATCGATAGCGCGGCAAAAAACGCGGCGGCAGAGCTGCAGAAACTCGGCGGTGCCCGCGCCATCCTGGCCACCGCGCCCAGCTCGAAAGCGATGTCCTCGCTGATCGACGGCCTCGGCGACAACGGCACCATGGTCGTTGTCGGCGCTGCGCCCGACCCGATCGAAGTCTCCCCTATCCAGCTCATCCAGGGCAGGAAGAACATCCAGGGCTGGTCGTCAGGAATCCCCACCGACTCTGAAGACACGCTCCGCTTCGCCGAATTGACCGGCGTGCGCCCCATGATTGAAAAGTATCCGCTCGCCAAAGCCGGCGAAGCCTACGCCCGCATGATGAGCGGCCAAGCCCAATTCCGCGTCGTGCTTACGATGTGAGCGGGGAGTGTGTATTTGCCAGCGGAGGCCATGGCAGCGGGACGTGAGTAGATTGTGTCGTCCCCACCGCCGGCTGAGTTCCAGGACGACCAAAGAAGAAAGACGGCTAAGCAAGAGTAAGGAGGAAGCCATGAGCAGCAGAGAGAAAAACCTGGAGGTGATGCGCAAGCTCTTCCGCGCAGTCGAAGCACACGATGAGGTTGGCATCGTCGGGCTGTATCAGCCGGATGTCGAATTTCTTTGGCCACCCTCGCTGCCATACGGCGGAACGCGCCGTGGTCTAAGGCCGGGCAGTGCCACGTGGGGCGAAACGTGGGCCGTGTTACAGCCTAGCGAAGCCGAGCGGAGGATGGATCCACGAGTTGTCGCCGCCAGTGATGACGAGGTTGTAGTACTGTGGCAGCAACGAGGAATCAGCGCGGCGGGCGAGCGATTCGATGGAGAAGTTCTGGGTCTGTATCGGCTCCGTGATGGCAAACTCGCCCGTGCCCAGATGTTCTACTTCGATACGACAGCGGTGAACAACTTCCTGGCGAGGGCCTTCACTCCAGAGATGCGACAGAAAATTTAAAGCGCTTTTCGATCAAGTCGCGACCCACGCCGGTTTGCGGGAGAACACTTATGAAAACGGGTTGGCAACTAGTCATCGCCATTGCGGTTTTGCTTGTCCTCTTGTCAAGCTTTCTCACATCGGCTGCACAGCACCCCGCGCAGCCGGATGACGCTCAGCAAGCCATCCGAAACTTGGAGCAGAGCTGGCTAGAAAACGAAGACAACCCGAATACGCTATCGACGATCTTGGCAGACGACTTTGTCCATGTGTTGCCAATGGGCTTCATCGGCAAGGAAGACCAAATCAGCTACCTGAAGAAGCATCCCCAGACTTTTCGGGGAACGAAGCATTTCGATGAACTGCGAGTTCGCGTGTACGGCTCCACAGCAATTGCCAACGGAATCGTCGCTGAAACGCCAGAAGGCAGTTCTTCAGCACGAAAAACCATCTTTACGGATGTTTTTGTCAAGCGGCACGGAGTGTGGCAGGCGGTGAACGCGCAGGAACTGCCCTGGCATCCGATGGACTCACATTGACTGCACTAACAGGTGGCGGCTATGTCTCGCAGTCCGTGCCAGCCGATTGTGGTCGAGTCACGGGCCATTCGGAAATAATGCACTTGTTGGTTCTGTCAAAGCTCTGCATTACCTTCGGATCGAAGGCTCAGAAATGCACAGAGACCACCGCGCTTCCAGATTAGGATCCTACGACTTCTGCCGTGTCTTCCACGGGGAGTATCGCTGCCGGTTTCTTGGCCGGCGTCGTGGTGATCACCAGCACGCTGATCAGCACAAACAGAGTTCCCAGAATGGTTCGCAGGCCAAGCGCTTCGCCGCCCAGGAAATATCCAAGCAGCACAGCCACAACCGGATTCACATAGGCGTAGGTCCCGACTTTGGTCGGCGATTCATGATGAATCAGCCACACGTAGGCGGTAAACCCGATGATGGAGCCCGCGACGATCAGGTAGAGCAACGAAAACCATGCTCCGCGTGAGACGGCCGACGGATGGAAATTACGAAATTCGCCCAGCGCAGCCGCCGCGAGGGCCAGAAACACTCCACCGGCGAGCATTTGCGCTCCCGAGCTCATGACTTTGGAAGCAGGCAGCGGCAGCTTACGCGCAAGCGCCGACGATACTGACCAGCTCATG
>WNFJ01605233.1_pt1 | contig 12324 bp, 16 predicted proteins | sample 5400461 | NCBI WGS metagenome assembly WNFJ01 (sample SAMN13153349, study PRJNA577476) | soil metagenome | isolation source: 115 cm saprolite on Douglas fir-dominated hillslope | place: USA:California | collected 2013-09-17
GGTTGCTGGATGAAGGACATGGATCCCGCAGGGTTAGAGCAACTCCGCGATGGTACAAAACCCGATCTACTTGGCGCGAGTTTGGGCGAGGCCATCAAACTGTGTATCGAGGCGACGGGAATAGATAGCCATCGACAAACAACGAAGTAGGATGAGCTTTCTGCAACGACAGCTGTGTGAAATCGGAGGCAGGGCGCAACGACCCACCAGCCAAAGAAAGCGACTTCGCCCATTTGCTGTGATGTTGTGCGGGGACAGTAAAATGATCTCTTCGTCGGCATTCGCGGCCTCAAGAACTGCGACCCCACTGGCTCGGTCATGTCAACCGCGGACCAGAGTTTCGACTTCGACGATGAGCCACGATGAAGCGGATTCTGAAGCGGATTGTCTCGGCTTTAAACCCACCACACCGTTTGACAAATATGCCGGCAACTCCCGACCCGCGCCGCCTGCGACCGGCGGAGGATTGATAGGACCTTCCATGGCAATCTTCACCCCCTTTCCCTGTGCAACGTTCAGTAACGCTTGGTGTTCCATGCCATCGAGGCCCACACGTCGTGCAGGCCAGTGACTGTCGAAGAAAATTTCACACAGTCGGTTCCAGTGGTTGATCCTGAATGGAATTCTCCCGGACGGCAGAGCAGCCGCAGTGATCGGCTACGACGGTGACTTCCGCTGTCGGCACTTTTCTGACAACGGGCGACGGCGCGGCGGTGCATCGCCTTCGCCGATCGCGATCTCGGCACCGTGGACATGCGCCAGCCCCGGCGGAGGTCGCGCATGTCGCGCAAGCCCGGCATTGCATCAAATGGTCGGCCTAGGTTTGTGCCGATACGCCACGATCGCGGAACCAGCGGCGTTTCGGCGGATTGTTGCTGCTGAAATCTTAGCGGAGACCGAACATGAAGCAGCGCGGTTCCGCACGGCGGTGCGGAAAAGCCGCTGTCAGAACAGACGACGGAGAGTCCGCGCCGATGAGTAAAGAGAAACCAAACGACGATTTGCGCCAGCAGACCGATTGGAAGAACACCAAGCAGACCGATCAGCCGTGGAAAGGGTCAGTCGAAAAAGAACAGAAGCCGGGCGGGCCCCCGCCTGATCTGGAAAAATGGAATGATACCAGCACGCATTGAGGGAGGATTTCATGGCGGTAAATAAACCGGTCGGTGACAACGCGCGTAAGGGCGCGGTCAGGAAACGCACGCAACTCAAGGGCAAGGTGATGGGTAAGGCCGCTTGGACCAAGCGCGACAAGACCTCCGGCGAATTCATGGCGGTGAAAAAAAGCGCGAAAAAATTCAAAGGCGTGCGGCGCGAGAAAGGCTCTTAAAAGCGACGGTCCGGGGCGGGGGCGTCCGGGACCGTCTTTGGATCACCTCCGGCCCCGAGGGGGGCGGCGACCGGAAGCACTGATTTAGATTCCTTGAACGGCGGTACGTTCCATAAATTCCTCTCGGCGCAGGTGCACACCTCAATCCGCGGGCGGGACGATCCGCACCTTTTTTTGGTGCGAGCGCCCGGTCAATCGCGCGCTCGGCTTCCCTAACCGCCTCAGATTTGATGGCCGCCTGGCCCGTGATCACGACACCGGCAACCGAAGCGGACCATTTCCAGAGACCGCGCTCGATGCCCTGAACAACGGTATATTCGACGTCCCGATATTTCATCATCAGCCGAGCTTTTGATCTTGCGAAGAAGGCTGCGTCTTCCGTTCCACGGCGGTAATTGCGATATCGGCCAGCCGAAGCCGCCGCCGTTCGCCCATTTTCCAGGCTGTTACAATCGCAGTTGCCGCCACACGCTGGACCGCGACAAATTTTTCCGCCTGCCCGGCGCGCTCGAGATGATTCATCGCGGTATCGAGGGCCACATCAATCGCGTAATCGAAGTCGCCGATCGGCCATGGGTACATGATAAAACGCCAGAGGAGAGTTGGCGTTCCACCTGAGTCCACAGGCTTTCTCTAACCGACGACTCGTCAACTTTGCCAAGCGATTGAGCGCCAGACGCTTTCACCCCCAGGAGGATTTGATCCCTTAGATGCCACTGCACGCCGATACGCCCTATTGCGTAAGTGTGCCGGTATTGAGAAGTTGGGAAACGGCAGTGACAAACTGAGCCGGCGCAAACAACTTTCGCAGAAGAAGGCTGTTAGTGCGATCCCCACGCGTCTGCGCTGTCGCCGGTTAAGTAGACGACGGGGAAAGCCCGTTTCTTGCTCGGCATGGCATCTCTTGCCTCTTTAGCTTGGCGGTTACCTTGAGATCCCTGGCCTGATCTTCCGTCATCGGTTTATGATCGTCATTCGACATGGCAGCTCCTTCTGTCCTCAAACCGGGCGCTAGCACTGTTGTTCCTGCATCTATGCCCGCGATATCGCAAAGACGTCCCGAAACAGATGCAGCCTCGGAGCGTTTCGCAATCATGGCTGAACATTCGACATCTGTACTGATTGAAAGTTCCATTCAGATCGCCTGGGACTTTCTTGAGCGATCCGGCGAAATTGAGAACCCCGTAATCGCCAGCCGATTCCTTTACGACAGCATCGAGCTGATGGTCCGGCAAGGGGTGAGGAATCGGTTACTGCTCTCGCGGCCGAGCGCGACGTGGCGGAGATTGTGGTTGCTCCCAAGATTTACTATCCTCGCCAAACTTCCAGCAATTCATTCGCCTGGGTAAGTTCCACTTGTAGGTCAAAGCGCTGCGCATATAGTCCCAGCAGAGCGTCGTGGGTTTGGTCAGCCGAGCTGCACAATCCGTCCTTCACGACGATGATGCGGTAACCTAGATCGATGGCCGCGAGGATGGTCGAGAGCACACAGACGTCCGTTTCAGCACCTGTAACTATCAAGGTGTTGATGCCCGTTCATCTGTGTCTTGATATGCAAAGACTACTTGGGCCGGATTCCGCCTTTGTGCCATGCGCAGCCTCCCAACATGCCGATGCTGGCATCCTTTTCGAAGCGACGTCCTAACTTTTGTTAGGAACCGAGAAAATCCGCTACAGTTTTATTGTCATTCTCTTGCAGTGTTGGAGTTCCGCCCTGACCAACGAATCCATACCGAACGCGCTTATCATACGACTTCGGACAACATCGGCGTTGGACGACCAGGATGTCCAGGCGGTTCGGTCCTTGCCGGTTATGGTGAAGCACTATCAGCCGGGTCAGGCCATTGTTCGAGACGGTGACAGGCCAGCGGAGTGCTGCCTCATTTCTAAAGGGTTTTGCGTTCGGTCCAAGACGACGTCAAACGGCAGGCGGCAAATTCTCTCGATACACATACCCGGTGAAATACCCGACCTCCAAAGCCTGCATCTGCATGTGCTGGATCATGATCTCATTACGCTCACAGAATGCACCTTGGGCTTCATCAGCCACGTTTCCCTTCGAGAAATTACCCGCCGAAGGCCGAACGTCGCAGAAATCTTCTGGCGCGATACCCTAATCGAAGCCGCTATGTTTCGGGATTGGATCGTCAATGTAGGACAGCGCCCGGCGCCAAGCCGGCTTGCCCACATTATTGTTGAACTCCGAGAACGCTTGAAAGTTATCGGGCAGGTTCAAGGCGCACGGTTCGAAATGCCTTTGACGCAGGAACAAATTGGGGAAGCCATGGGAATCACCCCAGTCCACGCCAATCGGATCGTGAAACAATTACGTGACGACAATGTCCTGGAATTCCACCGCGGCAGTGTGAGGGTCATCGACGAGCAAAAGCTTTTGGAACTAGCCGACTTTGACGGTCTTTATTTGCATCAGAGGCCATCTCTCTAGGGGCAAACCGATGCCACGGTTTCACTTCCACCTCGTAGAGGACGGTCGCGTCATCACAGACGAAGAAGGGCAAGAGTTTGCCGAAAGAGATGCCGTTCGCAGGGAAGCAGTAGAAACCGGCGCTTCAATTGCCAGGGATGCGTTCATCCGAGGGAGCGCCAGCCAGGTCATCGTAGATGTGCGAAAAGGCGACGAACTGTTCTTAAAGGTGTCCATTTCCCTCACAGTCGAGGGGTGAAACGAACTTCAGGCCCTGGCGCTTTTGCACGAACTGTATCGCGACCAATTTTCCGGCAGGCGTGGGCGCCCTGAAGTGATGGCGCCGCACGCTTCCAAGCAGCCTGGGAGCCCTTGCCTATTCAGCTCCATCAATCGTTGCCTGCTCAATCGCTGCCGGCATCTTGGCGACCGACATCAGCGACCGCGCGACCTGATTGAGAAGTTGATCGGCGTTTTCTTCTTCGGCCAGGGATTTGGACAGCAGCGCGACAATCGCACTGTGCCTGAGCTGCTGCGCGAGATTGCGGGCCGTGGTGTATCCGGAAATCTCGTAATGCTCCACCCGTTGCGCCGCGCCGATGAGCGCAAGATCGGCGGCGGCGTCTTCCTTCTTTTCGCCTTCCTCCATGACCTCCTGACCTTCCTCGACCAGACCCATCATCCCCTTGCAGGGTTTGGCCCGGGCCGTCTTGCCGAGTAGGTCAAAGCACTCGTTCAAACGCTCGATTTGCGTTTCAGTCTCCGCAAGATGTTGCTCGAACAATTCGCGGAGCTGGTCGAAGCGCGCCGCTTCGGCCATCTTGGGAAGCGCCTTGGTTAACTGCTTCTCGGCATGAAGGATGTCTCGGAGCTCTTCGATCAGCAGTTCGTCCAGGCCTTCCGGGCTTTCCGCAGGTGAACTCTCGGTGACAATGGCAGAGGCTGGTTCGCCGCTCTGGATGGCAGGAGATTCCACGAACACCCAGTCGCCGCCCTCGTTCCAGGGACCGCGGGTGTCGATCTCACCATGATCGCCGGCGCCTGTCGAGTCGTTGAAGAATTGGTCGACGAGGCCGGGCGTCGGCGCGACCCGGCCGATGCTAAAGGCCGGCTTGCCCATGCTCTCCAGCGCCAGCGCGAAGGCCTTCATATGCGTGATTTCCCGCGTCATCAGGAATTGCAGGGCGTCTTTGGTGCCGGCGTCGTCGCAGAAATTAATGAGCCGCTCATAGACGATCTTGGCACGAGCTTCCGCGGCGATATTGCTACGAAGGTCTACATCCAGCTCCCCGGTAATCTTCAAATAATCAGCGGTCCAGGGATTACCTTGCGAGTTGAAGAGATTCACCCCGCCGCCGCCTGCGATCGCGATCAAGGGATCGGCCTCGGCGGCCTGACGATCGAATTTGGATGGTTTGAGATGCATCCGCGCCAAGCATCCCACGATCTCGAGATGGCTAAGTTCCTCGGTGCCGATATCCATCAGGAGATCCTTGCGATCAGGGTCTTCGCAATTGAGGCCCTGGATCGAATATTGCATCGCGGCTGCGAGCTCGCCGTTCGCGCCCCCGAACTGTTCAAGAAGCATATTTCCAAAACGCGGGTCCGGTTCGTCGACGCGGACGGTGAACATGAGCTTCTTGACGTGATGATACATGGCTGGCCTCGCTTGAGTTTGGGAGAGGGTAAAGTTGCAACCCTAGACTAGACTAGCAGATGAATTTACGTTCAATTCCTTAGCCGCACGGAAGCCGCCGAAGCGGCATTAACGCTGTTCTGGGGTGGCTTGTTCGTTTTCTTTTTGCAACTCTTGTTCAGCCTGATGGTAGAATTCCTGATCTCTGCCATCAGGCTTTCCCGTCCGCTCCCAAAGTTCATAGGCGCGACGCACAATATCCATTTCAGCGGGCCTTTGCATTTTCGGCTTCCATAAACCCCTCGTTCCGCAACATCCGTTTGGCGCGAGCTTCATCGATTATTGTCACACTCCGGCGGTCTTCGATCGCAAGTTGCAGCCAAAGCACAACCAGGCCGATCCGGCCGTCCTATCCCTGCGATCGTGACGCTTTTCGAGCCAAACAGACGCGTGCTGTGGCGGGCGTCGCCGCGGGTCCATCTCATTGCGGTGCTTGCAGGCCGGGAGACGACAGCCATTTCTCGATGTTCGCTGCGGTCTCTCTCTGGCGAGCTTTCCGCAAGAGCGCCTGGCGCTCTTTGCCTGTCGGCGTCGTAAGGGACTTTCGTCTTAGCCGCTCAGCCTCAGCCTCATGCGCCAAGCGGTCGCGGAATGTAATCGCTTCTGTGAAACGGTCTCTTTGCACACTGCAGCCTTTAATGTGGCGTGGGAGCGCACTCCGCGCTCTCCGGTGAAAACCATGGATCGAGACGTTATCTGCGCCATCCAGCGAAGGCGCCATAACAAAAGTTAAGTCGTCGGCTGCAAGGAAGGCATACAACGGCTTACCACGAGGAAGTCAGGAACAACATCGGACGTGCGGGCTTAATGGCTAACAACCAAATGATGGAGCCATCGATGGCACAAACAGCACGAGAGATTTTCATTGTTGGCCTGCGCAATGCGCACGCCATGGAGACCCAGGCCCGCGAGTTGATGGAGCGTCAGTCGGGGCGGCTTGACGAATATCCGGAGGTCAAGACGAAATTGACCGCCCACCTCCGGGAGACAAATGAGCAGCTCAAGCGTCTCGAGCAATGTCTTGAGGCCTGCGGTGAAACAACGTCCGCTCTAAAGGACACGGCCCAGTCGGTCATGGCAAATGCCATGGCAATGACCCATGCGATGGCTGGCGACGAGATCCTCAAGAACACCTTCGCCAACAACGCCTTCGAAAATTTCGAGATTGCAGCCTACAAATCGCTGCTCGCGCTTTGCGGGCCAGCCGGCGCGGACAACGCACGGGCGCATCTCGAGGCTTCGCTCAGGGAAGAGGAACAGATGGCCCAGTGGGTCGCTGCCAATGTTGAGAAAGTGACGCTCGCCTACGTTGCCCGCGAGGGGCGGGCGGCGGCCTAATCACCATGGGCCGGGAAGCGGACGTACCTTTCCGGCCTCAAGCCAGAGCGTAGTTAACATTCGCAACTTGCCGCGGGTTAACTGCGCTCTGGCCCCATGCTCGAACAGTCGCGTTCGGGCCTTTGAGGAGCAATTCCATGAGCAAAGAGAAACCAAATGAGCATCCGCGCCGACAGACAGACTGGAAGAACACCAAGCAGACCGATCGACCCTGGAAAGGACCGGTTGAGAGAGAGCAAAGGAACGAAGACAGGATAGACCTAGAAAAGTGGCACGATACCGACACGCACTGACCGGCCGTAGATCGCCAGGCGCCTCGGCGCCTTGCTTCCACAAACGATGTTACTCGCGTGTCGCGGATACAACGCAGATTGGATCAGCGAACCTGCCCGCCAGCAAGGCGCGTGGGCCGATATCCCACCCAAGCGCAATCGCAAAGACCCCTATCTGCTTTAGCCCGTATCTGTACCGCGCGCGCAACCTAGCGTCTTGAAGGTCTGTGTGAGCAGCGCTGACGGGGAAGTCCGAGCGGGCCGCGGAGCTCGACTACGCCGTCAAGAAGCTTTCGAAGAAATCTTCTGCCCGGATCACTGGGTGTGTTGTCGGAGAGCGAACCTCTGAGATGTCGCCCGCTCCTCGACATGGAGAAGACCAGTCGCGCTCGCTGAAGGCGACGATTGCCACTTTGAAAAATCCTAGAGGTCATCCGAATGCGTCCGCAGGAACTAATGACGCATCCAAAGGTTCAGGCTTGAAATAAACCCTCCATGAGGAAATGCACCATGCCCCTTACCGACTCCCGTTCGCTGCAGCAGATCAAACGCGAGACCGAACAAACGCGGGCCGGCCTGGCCGATACCGTCGAACAGCTAAAGACCAGCGTTGCGGAGACTGCGTGCGACGTCCGCCATCGTATCAGCCCCGAGGCCATCAAGGCGGAGGTGTCCGGCTACATCAAAAGCAGGGGCGAGCAACTGTTGAACGACGTTACCTCCGCGGCCCGCAGAAACCCAATGCAGGCGGTGGCGGTCGGAGCGAGCGTCGCCTATCCGCTACTCAGATTGGCGCGAGCTATACCTTTGCCGGTGCTGATGGTGGGCGCTGGTTTGTTTTTAAAGCCACTTCGCAGAAAGCTTCCGAGGTAGCGGCCGATGTTCCGGGCGAAGTGGCGCGCCGCCCCCGCGAAACGGGTGACAGGGTGCAGGAGACAGCGTCGGCCGCGAGGACCTCTGCGTCCGAACAGTTTGACCGCGTAAGCTCTGCTGTTGCAGATGGAACCAATCAGGCGAGGGAGGTGGCTGACGCAGCAGGGGCAGCCGTCGCCTCTAATTCCCAAAAGATTGCGGACGGCGCTGGGTCTGCCGGTGCAATCATTTCCGAGCGCGCTAACAGTCTAAAGGACGACGGTCTCCGGCTCGCTGGTTCGGCAGCGGCCACGGTTCAGGACATTGCAACTGGCGCGACAGCAGCCGCTCGTAGTGCGGCCAATACGGTTGCGGATACCGGAATGGACGCTGCGAGGACGATAAGAAACAAGGCATCCGATGCCTCTGACCGGGCAGGAAAGACTATCTTTCAAACCATCGACCAGAATCCTTTGCTGGTAGCTGGGGTAGGGCTGCTTGTGGGTGGTCTGATCGCCAGCGCGTTGCCCCGTTCCGAGTTCGAGGATGACCTGGTTGGGGACGCCAGCACCGCGGCAAAGCGCCGCGCCCAAGCCGCCGCATCTCAAGGCTTCGATGCCGCCAAGACCGCCGTCGGTCAGGTTTACGAAGAAACGGCTCGGCAGGCGGAAGCGGAAGGTCTGACGACCGACGGCCTAGGTAGGGCCGCACAAGACATCAGCCAGCGCGTCCGCCGAGTCGCCGAGACCGCGGTGACGACAGCTCTCGCGCCCTCAGAACAAGATCATCAACCCAACCCTCACGGAGAGAACGACCATGGCTGATAAAACTTCCAAGACTGGGGATCAAACCCGATCCGGCTCGTCTCACGGCGTCGAGAAGGCCGCGACCTCTGCCAAGAGCGTGGCCGACCAAGCGCTTTCCGCCGGCCGGGACATCAAGGATCAGGCTATCGGGCTCGCGGCGGCATCGTCCGAAACGATTAAGGATCAGGCTTCGGAATTCGTCGATGCCGCCAAGGATGTTGCGTCGCAGGCAACGGATAAGCTTAAACAGACGGTGGATGGCCAGAAGAGTGCGGGCGCGGACTATGTCGGGAGCCTCGCCGACACGATTCGTCGCGCGGCCAAGGAATTTGATGGCGACCTTCCCATCGCCGGAACTTATATTCGGAAGGCGGCATCGCAAGTCGAAGGTGTAGCCGACACGATCAGGACCGGCAACTTGAACGATCTCGTGCGAGGGGCTCAGTCCTTTGCGCGACGGCAGCCGACCGCATTTCTCGGAATGGCGGTCCTCGCCGGGTTCGGCGTCGTGCGATTTTTGAAGAGTTCGGCAAACGAAGCCGAGCTTCCCATCTCGCATCAGCCGATCGGCGACAGACATTCCGGGACCAGCGTCAATCGGTCGCATGACAGGGTATCATAATGAATTCACAAAGTAGCCGTTCGATACCCGAGCTTTTCAGCGACGCGGTAGGGCAACTTGCCAAACTCGTCGGCAATGAGTTCGAACTAGCGCGCGCGGAGCTGTCGGAAAAGGCGACTCAAGCTGGTCGCGCCGCTGCAATGATCGGGGCGGGCGCAGCGGTTCTGATACCGGCGTTGGTCTTGCTATTATTCGCCCTTTCATCAGCGTTGATACGCGGCGGGTTTTCGGAGCCGGTCGCGTATTTATTGACGGGCGCGGGCGCGGCGCTGGTTTCAGTGGCGTTGATCGTATCAGGTCTAAGTCGTCTTTCCGGCGATGCTCTCAAGCCGTCGGTCACGCTCGACCAGGTGCAACGCGATAAAGTTGCGGCAAAGGAGATGGTGCGATGAATAGTGTTTCGGAAAAAGGCTCAGATTTTATCCAGGATCTCGGCGAAGCCGTGCGCAAGAACCCGCTTTCCGCTGCGTTGATAGGGATGGGTGTTTTATGGCTTTTCATCGGTAGCCGACCTGTTGAAACGGCCGGTGACTTCGTTCGTAACGCTGGCTTGGACCGCATTCCGCACCCGGCAGGCAATGCTTTCGCCATCGGCGAGCGTGTTGCGTCAGTAAAGGGCGCCGCGAGAGAAGGCGCAGTTGACGCTCTCGATAGCGTGACCCGGTACGGGCGAGATTACGCCGATAGGGCTTCCGAGTATGTCACCTCGATCCCGGGGCCCAGTGCGAAGATTTTCGACACCGTCCGTTCAAATCTGTCGGATGTTTTCAGGGTCCAGCCATTGGCGCTTGGTGCCATCGGAATTGCGATCGGCGCCGGCATCGCAGCTGCTGTGCCGGCGACCCAGCTAGAAACTGATTACCTCGGTGAAACTAGCGACACCGTCAAGGCAAAGGCTGCCGAATTTGCGGCGGAACAAGCCAATCGCGTGACAATGGTTGCAGAAAACGTGGTGGATGCTGTTACCGAAGAAGCACGCAAGCAGGGCCTAACGTTGGAAAGCGCAAAATCCGCAGCCGGTGATATTTCGGCAAAGGTCGGCCGAGTTGTGGACGCGGCGGGAAAAGGCATATCCGAGCGAGAGACGTCGTCGAAGTCATAGCCAAAAGGTCCGCATTTGCGGGCGTTTTCATCACACCATCCCCACTCCTTGCCAGTTGCGGAACGGGAGTTGTTCGTCCACTCCATCCTGAGCCGCGATGCCGGATTCGCCGTCCTTGAGATCGCGGCTATTGCCGTATGCCCATCGCCTTTGATCGAAGTGCACATTCCCGAAGCTGCCAAGGGACGATTTGGCCGGTTAAGCCGGACGCACATTAAATTCAGCAAGCAAAGGAACATCGTTCGAAAGAGGAGGTTACAGGCAAAGTTTTCAACTTGCAGAAGGCGCGCTCAAAATGGCTTATTCACCCGAAGTGACTCGTCCAAAAGACCGAAATCCTCCCCAAGTGAGTGCAGTCGGTCCCGCTGACGACGTCCGCACGATAATGCTGAATCAGGTCTCCTGGGGTGCGGTGTTCGCCGGTGCCACGATTGCCCTCGTAGTGCAGATAATCCTCAACATGGTTGGAATCGGCATCGGGCTTTCGACCATCGACGTGGCCGCGGGGGATACGCCGAGCGCAGGGTCCCTCTCAGTAGGGGCCGGCATCTGGTGGGTTATCTCCGGAATTGTTGCTGCGGCAGTTGGCGGCTACATCGCTGGGCGGCTTTCAGGAAAGCCATCCGAATCGACAACGGCCTATCACGGCTTGATTGCATGGGCGATTTCGACGCTTACCGTAGTGTATCTGCTCTCGTCGGCTGCCTCGGGCCTGATTGGCGGAGCCTTGAGCACGGCATCGTCTGCACTTGGCGGAGCCGGCAAAGCCATCGGCGGATCCGTTCAAACTGTGGTTCAGACCGCAGCGCCTTCTTTGAACAATATGAGCGATCCAATGGCTACCGTCGAGAACAGGGTTCGCAGCGCCTCGGGCGGCCAGGATCCTGCAGCGCTTCGAGACGCTGCCGCAACAGCTGTTCGCGCGGCGCTCTCCGGAGTCCCTGCCCAACAGGCGGCTGCAACAGACAAGGCTGCTGACGCCCTGGCCAAGGCGCAGAATATCTCTACCGATCAGGCCAAGGCTCAGGTGGCGGAGTACCAACAGCAGTACCGAGAAGCGGTTGCGAAAACCAAAGAACAAGCAAAGCAAGCTGCGGATACAACAGCCAAGACGGTGTCGCGGGGGGCGCTGTTCGGAGCCCTGGCTCTTTTGCTGGGGGCTCTGGCCGCGTTTTTCGCGGGCCACGCTAGCGCAGTAAGGCCGACGGTGACGAGTGGATCAAAACGGTCATTCGCTTGAGCTGGTTAGATCAAAGCGGGCTGCCTCCTTCGTCGGTGCAGCTCGCGTTCTTTGTTTATCGTGAGATGGACCGAAAACGTCAGCCATCGAACTATCCCGTCACGCCCGCAGCGATGTCGCATTCAAGGTTTCTCAATCCAGCGTCCGCGCTGTTGCCGCAAAACGTAGCCCATGATCGCGCAATGTCTCGACGGTTGGATCATGCCGTAAATGTCGCTGCCAGGAAGGCGCGCTGGCAAGCTGGCGTCGATCTGAGGTGGCAACTCCGGAGCTGAAAGGCAGGCGATCGGTTGAGCCCGCATTGGTCGGCTGCCTACATCTGGGCTTGTCCCTCGGGTCCTTTCGCTCCATTGCTTGCAACTACGCTGGTCTACGCGGAGAAGGTTCGACCCCAGTTCCTCTCCCTCCGCCATCGACCTGGGGCAGCCTGCTGTCGAGCTCAGTCGACCAGCCCGAAAATCCCCAACAAACTGAGACCTTCCAGCTGAGTGACCGTACTAGAGATTGCCGAAGAGACGGCAATTTGCGGTTGGAGACGACATTTTTCTCCAAAGCTTCGTACTTCGCAGTTTTAGTACAGTTCTGAAAACGAAAGGGCGAGCGCAATAACTTGCGCTGCAGTTTGCTCTGGGTTCGAATCT
>WNFJ01718472.1_pt1 | contig 12323 bp, 8 predicted proteins | sample 5400461 | NCBI WGS metagenome assembly WNFJ01 (sample SAMN13153349, study PRJNA577476) | soil metagenome | isolation source: 115 cm saprolite on Douglas fir-dominated hillslope | place: USA:California | collected 2013-09-17
AAAACACGCCACTACATCCTTGAAGAACTGGCAAAACCTGCAACGATTGGGGTTGCTTCGCATTTCGCCGGTAGCGTCTTTGGCCAAGTCACATTTGCGCAGGGCAAGTATCAGTGGCATACGCTACAGTAAAACCACGATGGACGATATCTGCTTGCCTCATGGATCAGTGTTGTCCATGGATCTATGAGCGGGATCATGGGCGCCAGAAAAAAGGGTGTGCAATAAATAGATTGAATGACCTTCTGACCTGTCATCGGGGCATATGGCCTTGAACTACTCATAGGTTGGACCGCGCGGCTTTTTGTTGCCGGGTAAAGACATGTCAGATAGACGAGCCTTGCAGTTTGATGCAGAGCTATTTTGAAAGGACACTTCTAATGAAATCAATCGAGCATGGGAATAATCTGATCCAATTAACCTTCTACGGTTTTGTCAACGTTTATCTGGTGCGCGAGGATGATGGTTTTACGGTGGTTGACACCGGTATGGAGGCATGCGCGAAAAAGATTGTAGAGGTCGCGCAGAAGGCGGGTCTGCCGATTGTGCGCATTCTGCCAACGCACGCGCATCCCGATCATACTGGTGGGGTGGACGCGCTGCACGCGCTGGTGCCGAATGCCGAGTTGATCATGCCCGCACGCGATGCGCGTTTGCTGGCTGGGGATATGACATTGGATGCTAACGAGCCGCAGAACAAACTGAAAGGCCGGGTGGTTTCCAAGACTGTGCCCACGCGTCTTGTGAATGAAGGTGATCGCGTCGGCTCGCTCCAGGTGATCGCGTCGCCGGGTCACACTCCTGGACATGCCTCATTTCTGGACGCGCGCGATCGTACATTGATCGCGGGTGATGCTTTTCAGACCATGGGCGGGGTCGCAGTCGCAGGGACCATGACAATTTTCCCTCTGCCGGCCATTTTTACCTGGCATAAGGGACTGGCGTTGGAGAGCGCGCGTAAGCTGCGCGGGTTTGAGCCGAGCCGCATGGCCGTGGGGCATGGCCGCGTGCTTGAGCAGCCGCTGGCTGCCATGGACTATGCCATCGAGGTAGCGACTCGCAAGTTAGGGCAGTCGGGACAGATTGCTTCCGGCAACGCGTAAGCTGCCATATCCGCGTGAAGTGGCTTCGTATCAAGCCTACGGCGATCTGCATTCTTCTCAATGCGAGCGAGAGCGAGTACAATGGTGTAGCAGAGCATTTTATATGCTTGACACAAGCTAGACTTTATCCATTGACTGGACAAAGACGAAAGGCAGGGTAAGCTTCGCTCAAATCTACTTGCGAAAAGAGAAGAGAGATGCTCAATCTGCCTAAACGGGGTCACTAGATTGACAGGGGTAGGACATACTCTAAAGGGATTGAATGGATTTACTTTCGTTGTTATTCATACAATACGATAGAAAAGCGGTGCTCCAACGAGGTTTACAGAACATCAGGAGCTTTTCACCTCTGTGGCTGGAGCCCCTTGTGGAGCGTATCTCTCGCTTAGAGTATGTTCTGCCCCTGTCAATCGAGTGACCCCGTTTAGCGTCTTTGTGGAGGACGACGGAAAAACATTTCACCACTGGCCTCTCTTCGCGAGCGCTGAGGCAAGAAAGGTTTTTGGTGCGCTCGCATCATTCAAAGCGTTTCAAGTAGCGCTTGCCGAAAGTCATCCTGAAGTGCCGTCCACAGTGATCACTCTTACTTTAGTCGGTTCTTCCTACAACGTGTTCTCCTGATGACTTGTTATCAGACTTTTCTGTATTCACAGGCAAGAGGGGTCTTTGTATAGGGTTGAGAAGAGGAAAATCATGAAAGTATTCAGTGAAAAAGCGACGCAAGTCTGGGTCCTTGTGCTCACGTCGCTGGCAGCATGTATGATCTCGCTCGATTCGCAGGTCGTCGCGACTGCCTTGAATGCGATCCGTCTGCATCTCAGTGCCTCCATCGAGGAGTTGGAGTGGACGGTAAACGCCTACAGCTTGAGCTTCGCGGTGCTGCTTATGACTGGCGCGGCGCTCGGCGACCGATTCGGACGTCGGCGCCTGTTCGTCGCTGGCCTGGGGCTGTTCGTACTGGCGTCGGCGGCCTGCGCACTCGCGCCGAATGCTGGCTGGCTGATCGCCGCACGCGCTCTGCAGGGGTGCGGGTCGGCACTGGTGATGCCGCTGGGGGGTTAACGCTGCTGAGTGCGGCTTTTCCTGCTGAGCGACGGGCCAGGGCTCTGGGGATCTTCACGAGTGTGGCCGGGCTGGCCCTGCTCGTCGGCCCAGTGGTGGGCGGCGCCATCGCTCAGGGCCTCGCCTGGCAGTGGATATTCTGGCTCAACGTCCCGATCGGACTCATCGTCATTCCGCTCGTACTTGGTCGAATCCAGGAGAGTTTCGGGCCGCGCACGGTTCTCGACATCGCTGGTCTGGTGCTGATAACGGGGGCGATCTTCGGGCTGGTGTGGGGGCTGGTGCGCGGGAACAGCGCTGGCTGGGGCAGTCTTGAGGTCGTCGCATCCCTGGTGGCCGGGGTTGGGCTTGCAGTGGCCTTTGTGGTCTGGGAACTGCGCGCTCGCGTGCCGATGGTGCCGATGCGCTTCTTCCGCTCCCGCGCCTTCTCAGCGGGCAACACGGCGAACTTCTTGCTCTTCGCGGCGATATTCGGCACCCTGTTCTTTTTAGCGCAGTTTTTGCAAACCGCGCAGGGTTACGGACCACTGACTGCCGGGCTGCACCTGCTTCCCTGGACCGCCTGCTTGTTCGTGGTCGCCCCGATCTCCGGCTCCCTCGTCAACCGGGTCGGCGAGCGGCCACTCATCGTCGGCGGGCTGCTGCTGCAAGCCATCGGGCTGGCATGGATCGGGCTGATCGCCAGGCCCGACCTCGCCTATGCTGGGTTTGTCGTACCGCTGATCATCGCTGGCATAGGCGGCTCGCTGGCCATGCCAGCCGCCCAGAACGCCGTTGTCAGCGCGGTGGCAGCCAACGAGATTGGCAAAGCATCCGGCACCTTCAGCATGCTGCGCCAGCTCGGTGGGGCATTTGGGGTCGCGATCCTCGCCGCAGTGTTTGCTGGCCTCGGAGGCTTTCGCTCCGCCCAGGCGTTCAGCAACGGATTCGCAGCGGCGCTGCTCGCCGCCGCTGCTCTGTCACTCATAGGGGCCATCGCTGGCATGGCGCTGCCCAGCAGGCAGGCAAGGGTCGTCGTGCAAACACAGGCGCTTGAGAGAAGTGAGAGCGAACTCTCCAGTGCGCCCGAGCAATCCCCGAGTCTGTAAATCCTGCAACAGCAAAACGCAACCTTCTGAAGGTTCAACCGTATAATTATTAGAAATCATTCATCAAGCGATCTCTACTCATTAGCAATGAAACAAGTTACTGATTACTACGCTGTGCTGGGCGTCGATGCGAATGCTCCAACCGAGGTTATTAAAAAAGCATTCAAACACCTGGCGCTGCAATACCATCCGGACATATATAAAGGTGAGGATGCGCAGGAGAGGATGCGAGAGATATTGACGCCGCCGCACCTATGAACTGAGCCGCTCGGAACACATGCCGGGCGGTTTCGTACCGGCAGCAAAGAACACTGACGTGTCTCCTACGGCTCGCCACGACCGCCAGCGCTACTATGCGTTCCCCGTCCTCAACGAAGGCGCGCCGGCACAAATTGACCTGGGCGAGATCACATATCTGCTTTCCCCCATGGAGGTACGCAGGCTGAAAGAGCAGGGCATGTTGCGTGGCGCGAAGGCTCCGTCCATGGCAGGGACATATTACTGCCATCGCTGCCAGCACCGGTGGCAAGCCGCCTCACTCCCGGCGTTTTGTCCAAATTGTCAGGCGCGAGATTGGCGCGAGCACCTGCTGCTACGCTGCCAGCACTGCCATGCTGTCTTCGAAAGCGAGCAAATTCGTGACGAGGTTGGTGCGCTGCAATATGGTGACGGCGCGCTCTGCCCGCCCTACGAATTGTTCCCCCTGTGTCCCTACTGTGGCAAAGCCGAGTGGTGTCCCGCCGAGGAAGAACGCCTGTGGAACGTGCGAGACAGGGCGGCGAGAATAGCAAAATGGCGGCGGCGTTTCGGACTTCAGTAACAGAGAATTGCCCTACATATCGCTTTGTTTCATCCGTATCAATAAGCGCCTCCCAGCTTACGGTGGTCCCACGAGGTTATCTCCACAGGTTTCACAAAGATGGCCACCCGTTTAGGCACCTGTGCCTCAACCATCGGGCGGGTATTCTCGTTGAGCGGCCCGGTATAGCGTACCCAGATAGCCTCGCCCAGGTGTAAGACTGTCGCGGGATCGTCGCTCATCACCGCCTTTCCCTTGATTTGCACCCCGCGCAGCTCGTCATAGCGCTGACCCGCTTCAACAAGGCAAGTCAGCCGTGGGTCACGCCGCAGGTTGATGGCCTTCTGCGATTTAGCATATGTCCAGAAAGCGATCTCGTCATTAATGAGTACATACCACATAGCCACGAGATGGGGATACCCATCGTGGTCGATGGTGGCTACCTGGAGCGTGTGCTGCTCTTCAAGGAAGGCGCGTATCTCCTCATCGGTCATACGTATCTGGTCGCGTCGGCTCATGGATTGTTACTCCTCTTTAAAATATCAAATCAAGCACATAGTATCGCCTGAACCTTCGAATTGGCAATATCATCCACACTCACAAATTTTTTATTACCCCAAAACCCCCTGGACTTTTCCCCCAGAATCTGCCATACTATATCCTGATAGAATAGTGAACAAAAGCAATGATGGGGAGAGTACTCACATAGACAGGGGATGCCAAGAGAGAAAGGGTCATCGGCTGCAAGCCCTTTCGCATAACCGAACTGAGGAAGTTCACCCCAGAGCTGGCTGTTGAAAATACCGTGGTATCCCGCGCAATCGCCGCGATATCAAAGTAGACAGTCCCGGTCGTCACCGTTATCGGACAAACCGAGTGGAACGCAGCGCCATTTTTACCATACCTATCCATCTCTGGATAAGCGGTAACTATAAACGGCTGGTTCAATACGGGTGGTACCACGGAGATTGCCGGCAACTTCGTCCCTGTTGACGTTAAGTTTGTCGGTTTTTTGATTCTTGGGAGGATGCAAGCATGATAGGGGAACTGAACGCTTTATTAGAGCAGCTCGATGCGCTACGGGCCCGTGCCATCGAGGAATTGGAGTCGATTGAAACCTCGGCTGAACTGGAGGAGTGGGACCACAAGTACCTTGGTCGCAAACGTGGTGAATTGACCAACATCTCCTCCGTAATGGGCAAGTTATCGAAAGACGAACGCCCGGTTGTTGGGCAGAAGATCAACGCCGTCAAGGCCGAATTGACGGAGCGGCTGGCCGCCAGGAAAGAAGCGCTGCGCCAGCGGGAGATGCTACAAGCTCTGGAGAAGGAGCGCATCGACGTGACGCTGCCGGGCCGGGCTTTACCCGTCGGGCATATGCACCCGATTTCGCGCGCCATCTGGGATATCACGCAAGTCTTCGTGAAGATGGGCTTCCATGTAATAGATGGGCCGGAGGTAGAGACCGACTACTACAACTTCCAGGCTCTGAATATTCCTGCGGACCATCCTGCGCGCGATATGCAGGACACCTTCTGGGTTGTCCCCGGCCAGATTTTGCTGCGCACGCAGACCTCACCGATGCAGATTCGCGTTATGGAGCAGATGCGCCCGCCGGTTCGCGTCGTCGCCCCTGGCAAAGTCTACCGCAATGAGGCTATCGATGCCTCGCACGAAGCCATGTTCCACCAGGTCGAGGGATTGCTGATCGATGAGTACTGTACAATGGGCGATCTCAAGGGCAGCCTGGAGCGACTCGCCCGCGCACTTTTCGGTGAGGGACGGCAGGTGCGCTTCCGTGGAAGCTACTTCCCATTCACGGAGCCCAGCGCGGAGATGGACATGGATTGCCCCATCTGCTCCGGCGTCGGCTGTCGCACCTGTAAATACACTGGCTGGATAGAGATGCTTGGTTGCGGCATGGTGCACCCACGTGTGCTGCGAGAAGTTGGCTACGATCCCGCGAAGTACCGTGGCTTCGCCTTCGGCATCGGACCTGAGCGTGTCGCCATTCTGAGGCATACCATCGAGGAAATACGCCTGTTCTCTGGCAACGATCTACGTTTCTTAAAGCAATTCTAAACGACTTACTATGGTCGTAATGATGACTTTTAACAAAATCATCCGGTCATACAGTAGGTGCCGATTTATCGTGCACATGGCCGATTGATCGGCCCTCATAGGCATCAACCTAAGACGCCGGTCCAGGATTCCGTAGGGGCGAGGGTGGATGAAGGGTGGTTGGGTGGGCCTTGATGGTCGCCCGCCGGTGGGGATGCGATCGTGTTCCTCCAAGATGTGAGCTAGGAGAACAGGACGCGGGCGACTCGCCCCTACGATTGCTGATGGGCTTTTTCTTAGGTTGATGCTTATGGGGCGCAATTCATTGCGCCCCTACAAAAGTTCCCGCATTTTTTACAAGATGGTGAGGAGTAAAAATTATGAAAGTGCCACTAAGCTGGCTGAAAGAATATGTTGACATAACAATGCCGCCGGAAACATTGGCGCACATGCTGACCATGGCCGGGCTGGAAGTTGAAGCTATCGAATATATAGGAGGCGATTGCGGCGAGGCCATCATCACCGCCCAGATTGCTCACCTGGAAAAAGTAGCCGGCTCGGACCATCTCAGCTACGCACGCGTGAATACAGGCACAGAGGAACTTGGCATCATCTGTGGCGCGCCCAATATCAAGCAGGGCGACAAAGTGCCGCTGGCCCGCGTTGGAGCAAAGGTCGGTGATCTCACCATTGGTGAGAAGAAAACGATGGACTATCTCTCGCAGGGAATGCTCTGTTCACCACGCGAACTGGGCATCGGGAATGACCACTCTGGCATCTACATCCTTGATCCCGCGACCCCTCTTGGGCAGAAGCTCGTCGATGTATTGGGTGAGGTCGTTTTCGATTTCGCAATTAAAGCCAATCGTGGCGACCTCTCTTCAATCATCGGTATTGCCCGTGAGGTGGCCGCGCTGACGAAGCAGGAACTACGCATCCCGCAACCGGTCTTGCACGAGCGCGGGAGACCCACCGCCGAGATGGTAAAGGTGACGGTAGAGGACACCGATCTCTGCCCTCGCTACACTGCCCGTATTATCAGCGACATCAAGATCGGTCCTTCGCCTGAATGGATGGGGCGGCGACTGCTGGCGGCAGGCATGCGACCAATCAATAACGTCGTCGATATCACCAACTACGTCATGCTGGAGTTCGGCCAACCGCTGCACGGTTTCGACTACGACCTGGTGCGCCATCATCATATTATTGTGCGCCGTGCCCGGCCGGGTGAGGAGATAGTCACCCTCGATGGCGTAAAACGCAAACTGACGCCCGATATGCTGCTTATCGCTGACCCAGAGGGTCCAATTGCCATTGCTGGCGTCATGGGTGGTGCCATCAGCGAAGTCAATGACAACACGACTACCCTGCTGCTGGAAGCGGCAAATTTCCAGGCTGCGAGCGTGCGGCGTACCTCTGTCGAGCTTGGACTGCGTACCGACGCATCCAGCCGCTTCGAGAAGCGCCTGGATCCCGAACTGACCGTTGCCGGCGCTAATCGAGCAATGCAGCTGATGGCGGAACTTGCTGGCGGGACCGTTCGTCCTGGCGTCGTCGATTGTTATCCGTCGCCCCCACAACCGCGCACCATCACCTTCTCTACAGATGATGTAGAGTGGTTAACGGCAGTCAAGGTGACACAGCATGAAGTCGTGGAAGCCCTGTCGTGGTTGGGTTTCATCGTTGTCCCCGATGAGCACAGTAACAGCATGCAGGTAACCGTGCCGACCTTTCGCCCGGATGTTGTAGAGAGCGCCGACCTGGTAGAAGAAGTGCTGCGCATGATCGGCTACAACTCGATTCCCAGCACAATTCCTGTTGGGCCGCTGCCTGAGCCGCAGATAGACTCCTGGTTCGAGCGGGAATATGCTGTACGCAACATCTTGATCGGGGCGGGCCTGAACGAGATCATAACGTATGCGATGATCAGTCGCGATCGCATGATCAACCTGCTGGCTCACGCTGATGCTCAGTCGGCGCGCGTGCTCCTGCAGGGTGCGCGGAGCGTGCCCTCAAACGGTACAAACACGGCGGTAGCCGACAAAAATGGGGCATCGAGCGCCGTTGTACCTTTCGATGCGCGTACAATACCAGCGGTGACGCTCGTGAATCCGTTGAGCAGCGATCACGACACTATGCGCTTGACACTCATGAGTGGTCTGTTAGAGACGATCCAGGAGAATAGCAAGCGCAGCAAAGCCGGCCTGCGTTTCTTCGAGATCGGAAGGCGTTACCTGCCGTCAGACGAACCCTCCAGGTTACCGGATGAGCGCCGCAGCGTTGGTATTGCTCTCAGTGGTCCGGCAGAGATTTCCTGGTATGCTGAACTGTCACGTCCCGCTGATTTCTATGACCTGAAGGGCGTCGTTGAGACCTTGTTGGCTGCATTACACATCAGTCGCTATCGTTTCACATCCACGCAGCATCCAACGTTCCATCCACTGCGTTGTGCCTTGCTGGAACTGCCGCGCATGACAGACGCTGGCGAGGAGACATTCAGCCCTGTAGGGGTGCTAGGCGAGGTGCATCCATTGGTGCAGCAGCGCTACGACATACCGCAGCGCACCTACATGTGTGAGCTTGACCTGGAACAACTCTACGAGGCTGTACCGCGTAGCCTGACGTATGCACCCATCTCACGTCAACAAGAACTTACGCGTGACCTGGCTTTAGTAGTAGATGAACAGGTACCGGCCCAGGACATCCATGACGCTATCATGCAAAGCGGTGGTGAGCTTTTGCGTTCGGCGGCACTATTCGATGTCTACACTGGAGAGCCAATCCCCGCGGGCAAGAAAAACCTGACCTATTCGCTGGCCTACCAATCGCAGGATCGCACGCTGACCGATGCCGAGGTCAACACCCTCCAGGATGGCATCATCCGTGCATTACATGAAAAGTTTGGCGCCGTCTTGCGCTAAATTTCATCAACCCTAAGATGCGAGAGGGCCGTTCCTGATGATCATGCTTGTCATTAGGAACGGCCCTCTCACATCCTATTCTGCTAATAGGGCACATCCGCGACATGCGTTGCAAATGCAACAAGTGCGACAAACAGCAAGCAGAGTTCTCAACCTGCTCACCTCCCCAGGGCGGCCAAGGGCCCTACAATACCTTTCAAATACCTGCAGAGCGACTCTCCCTCTCTCAAACAGGGATGATCTCTCCCGGCCTACTTCTGTGCAGTCACGAGATGGGCTTGCATGGGGAATGCCAGCCCCTCAGGGCTCACCTTCAGTATAAACTATGACATCACTGTCAGAGTCAAGGGATCGCATGCATCTTACCGCATTTAATAATTTATTTTCATATTTGCGCCCCAGTCGCCTCCCCTTTTGATAAAAGAGGACATCTGCGACAAACGCGACAAGTGCGACAAGTGCGACAAGTGCGACAAACAGCAAGCAGGGCGAGAAAGAGAATTGCGGCATCCAGGGGGCGACTAAACCCGGAAGAAGCTGCTCAAGCCAGTCCGTATATAGTAGGGTTGACCCTTGCGGTCAACCAATATGCATCAAGCTCAGACGGGAAGTCAGGCGAGAGGCCAGGTGAGCCGTAGGGGCGAGGGCGGTTGGGAGTGGATGGGAGGGCCTTTACGGTCGCCCGCGTCCTGTTCCCTGGGCTCCCATCTTGGAAGAACACGATCCCATCTCCCCCCGCGGGCGACCATGAAGGCCCTCCCAACCGCTCATCCACCACCCTCGCCCCTACGGCATTTGATGGGCTTGTTCTGAGCTTGATGCATATTGGTTGACCCTTGCGGTCAACCTTGAGGGGTTGGGGATTGTGCGCTTGTGGTTGCCCTGCTCGGATCGCCCTTTCGAGCCAAGGCAACTGCGTTACTTATGCATCCTCTTTACTGCCCGCTTGATGTGACAAATACCTATACCTCAACGTTTAATAGCATAGACACGCTGTGGAATAACCCTGCTGCAATGGGGGTATTGCGGAAAACAGCCGGGTAGTTATTTTGGGTGATATCCTGGCTGTGTTTAGGGAATGCATGAGACAATAAGAACACACAAGTCTTCGGGAGCAATGCGCAAGAAGAGCAGGACATGAGTCAGTGTTTGCGTTGCAGCAAGCCTCGTGAGGCGGCCTCTGTATTTTGTGAAAGTTGCCGGTCGCTCTTACGAAGCCAGCTAGGGCAGTCAGCGGATATCGATAAGGAGGAGACGCTAAAGCTTTCTCCTGTAATNNNNAGTCAGCTGCGATCCACTGGAACGTATTACCGGCCCCCAACCAGCCGTCCCCCAATCTCCACCTGAACGCCTGAATACTCCTCTACCTGAAGCTCCATTAGAGCCAGAAGAGTACGGCAGCGAGGACGTTGCGGAGCACGCTGTAAAGAGCCTCAGTGAGGCTGCCAGGCGTATTGCCGAGATTGAACAGGGCAATCGCCGTATGCCGCATGCGTCGCGATTATCGCCAATCCGCGATATTTCCGCCGATATCCAGCGCAATAGCACCCCTTTGCCGCAGATCTCGAAAAAAGCGCCGGCTGAACAGGAAAAGGACCTGGGGAAACATATTCCCGATCATTGGCCATGGCTGCAACCAGACGGCGCTTCCGATGAGAGCGAAGATGATATCTGGTCGAATCGGACAGACCCTTTGATGGCGCGGCACTTCCCAAACAGCGCCGAGATTGCCCGCATTGAGGAAGATGATTGGCGCCGCGCTGTCGCAGAGGGATTGGTTACCCTCCCTCTGACACCCCGGCTTGTTAAGCGAGCTAAACACCCTCGTCTACATATGACCTTTGTCGTCCTGGTCATACTGGCGATCATCGCTTTTGTGACGGATGGCGCCCTGATTTCTGTCGCATTTTTACACCCTCGCCATTCAGTCAATGTCTCCAATGGCCCACCCTCGCTGACCCTTTCCTCAAATGTGGCCAGCATAGGTCAGACAGTCATGCTGCATATCCATCATTTCTCTCCATTCACGCGTGTCTATTTAACCCATGATATTCAGGAAGCGATGCAACTGACCAGCGGCTCTGCTCTTATCAAAATTGATGCAAACGGTTCGGCTGATGTGAATATGCTCGTTGATGCCACCTGGACTCCAGGCTACCATACGATCGAGGCTGAAGATATCTCAACGCGCTATACAGCCAGCGCTACATTACAAATCATTGGCGCCGGGCCCACGCGCCCAGCGCATCTGCTCATCGATACAACTTCGCTTGATTTCGGCGCTGACTACCTGGGAGCAAACACTATCCAATCGCTGACCTTGCATAATTCAGGCGGTGGCTCGATCTCATGGGCGGCAAATAGTGATCAATCCTGGCTACTGCTCTCTCCCCCTCAAGGTATGTTCAGTGCGAGTCAGACCATTGCTGTTGCCGTTGAACGCGCTAATCTCAAGCCGGGAGATTACAAGGGGACAATTACCTTTACTTCCAACATCGGTGAGGCCCAGTGGGTACATGTAAACATGACCGTGCGTCCATTGCCTGCTAATCCAGGGCCAGTGCTGGAAGTGATACCGCCTGTGCTCTCTTTTACCGCGTTCGATGGCGAGGCCGATCCCCCGGCGCAGGTGTTGACGGTCAGCAATCCAGGCACACAGCCTTTGGATTGGTCGATAACCGCGAATAACGCGCTTCCTGTGGCGAGCCAGAGCCTGCTGCCCATCATGTTTGATGCGAGTAACAGCTGGTTAAGTACCGATGTGTCTTCGGGGGTCGTGGTCCCTCGCTCGAGCAGCCTGCTCCATTTGATTGTCCATAGCCGCGCCCTGTTACCTGGTGTCTACACCGACGTGCTTTCAATCTCGGCCGGCCATGGAGTCTATAATAGCCCGCAGACCATCAGTGTCTCTCTCACTATCTTGCCGCGTTGTGGCTTGACTATGAGCGCTGGCAGTATGTCCTTCACGGCCGTTTTGGGTCAGAGCAATCCGAGCTATCAATCGCTGAGTTTGAGCGCCAATTCGAGTTGCTCTGGAACGGTCAATTGGAAGGCTCTCTCCGCCGCTAACTGGCTGTCACTCACACCGGCCAGTGGGCAAATAAAAGGGTCCACAAACGCCGTAGCTGCGGTTGGAGTGAATGCCTCCATTCTGAGACCTGGAACCTACAATAGCTATATTATTGTTACAGTCGCACAGAGCACGGAGACGGTGATGGTTCAGTTGATCGTCCAGGCGCCTCCACCGCCTTCGGCGCCCATTATGGGAGCCACGCCCCTCAGCCTTAAC
>WNFJ01171740.1_pt2 | contig 12319 bp, 10 predicted proteins | sample 5400461 | NCBI WGS metagenome assembly WNFJ01 (sample SAMN13153349, study PRJNA577476) | soil metagenome | isolation source: 115 cm saprolite on Douglas fir-dominated hillslope | place: USA:California | collected 2013-09-17
TAGCGGCCGCCGATTCCGTCCCATAAGTACTTGTTGACGGCGACCCGACGGGCTGTGGCGCGGCGACTGAAATCCCGGACACATGGATTGTCTCCTGTTCTTTCACAGCCGGATCGAATGGCATTTTCGAGGCCAAAGAGCAGGCTGTTCAGGTCGGGGGGAACAATCTCAGCAGCGTCAATGGTAGCCAGCGTGCGTCCATCCGCGAACCACCGGGAACTGAAATCCCATCCGCTTTCGGCCGCCGAGCGTATATCGTGAAACAATTGCCGGGGTTCACGTCCCGAAGTCCTGGCCAGAGTCCGGTCTTCCCAGTAGGACTCATCCCGTGCATTGTCGTTGTCATCCCAATACCGGTTGAGAACTGATCCGTCGGGAAGGCCGACCACATGGCGGTGCGCGGCACCCGGACGCAGCCCCTCGGCCCCGTTCATCCAGAATGCATATTCCTTCTTGAGTTCCGGCAGGTACTGCGCAAACGCTCCGGCTTCGTCACCCGGGGAAAGGAGCCCAACCATCTTGAAGAAGAAGGGCGGTTGAGACCGGCTCAGATAATAGCTCCTGTTCCCGTTAGGAATGTGCCCATAGGTGTCGATGAGAAAAGCGAAGTCGCGGACCAGATCCCGAATAAGATCTTGGCGACCAGCCTCCGCAAGTCCAAGCATGGTGAAATAGGTGTCCCAATAATAGACTTCACGAAAACGCGCCCCCGGAACCACGTAGGGCAGTGGAAGAGGTATCAACGACGAATACGCCACGGTAACAGCGGATTCGCGCGTGAGATGGTTCCAGAGAGAATCGATGTGCTCGCGAATAGGAACCTGATTGTTCACGGCGGTAATTGAGGCGATCTCCGCGGGAAGTTCGAAGTGTTCCTCCACGAAGCGCTTCAGCTCCGCTCGTGATCGAGGCTTTTCCGAATGATACAGGGCTAGAATATCGGATGGCGCAGATTTCGGAACAGCGTCGGCGAACTCTTTGCTGTCGGGAAAGATCCGCTCCATTTCCACAGCAGCAAATAGGTCCTTGAACACGGTTTGTGGAGGAACAGGATATTGGCCGGCGGCAACCTGGCCGCTCAACAAAAGAAAAAGACCAATCAGCGCCGTCCACGCAAGGCACAACAACTTCGTAGTAACCACCATCAACGATAAATCCTCTTTAGGAGCCCGATTCGGTCCCTGGCCACCATCTAATTTCATTAAAGATGATGGACTTGCCAGCCTGGCTTTTGAATTGTACCGATTTTTGCACCTTCTGGCGGTGCAAGGGCAGAGCTGATGTCCTGATGAATGCGCTGGAAATTTTCGGCTTGACACCTAAAGCAGCCAAAAAAACCCGTGTGGAGTGCGGATCCATCCTGGATGAAGCGGGATCACGACCCGAGCGCAGCAGCAAGAATTCTTTTAAGCGCTTTTCCTCGATGTGACAGCGTAAAAAGCTGAAGGACGCTGCTCAACTTTGGCGCTGCGGCAATGAGGGCAGACAACTTTTTGCTTATCGGCTTCAGCCAGCGTCAGGGTCTGAGAAAACGTCTTGTGGCAAGCCAGGCACAAATATTCGTATGTAGGCATATCAGCCTCCCAAGAGCCTTAAAAAAATAGTCTACTCCCAAACAGAAGGCGGCGTCTCGGCGGAGACCCTGTCCCACTTGCTTGCGGAATGAGGTAACCGCGTCCCTTACTCGTGCCTGAGCGCGATCATGGGATCCACGCGGGCGGCTCGTCTTGCGGGCACGTAGCAGGCGGCCAGAGAGGCGGTCGCAAGAATGATCGCCACCACAAAGAATGTCGCCGGGTCGGTGGCGCGGACGCCGTATCCTCGATCTGCATAGCGAATTTTCCATCTTCTTTTCTTGCGAAGAGGGAACCATTGGACAGAGTGCTGTTCTGGCTGGCTTCAGGCCGCTTCGCCTGGTAATCCCTGAAGCGCTCGAATCCCTCACTCATGTGGGGCCGGAATTCCTTAAACGCGTACGCCCCAACGACAGCAGAGCTTTCCTTACCGGACGGCGAACACGGCCCCAGAATTAAAGATGACCAACTTGCGAAACGTTTTTCCCCTTCGGCTCACTATCACTGGAGGACATCAATAGACCCGGATTGTTTTGAGGAGTTGGAGACTGGCGCCAGGTCCTCCGCGTGAGCTTTGCTCTTTTCCTCTTGATACGCGGTCAACGCGGAACTTTGGCCCCGGGAGTTCTAGTTCAGCGGGCCAAGCAGATGAGCACGACGAATCGTCGCGCGTGAAACGCATTCGATGCGTCCGGTGACGTCTCTTCTCGCTTGTAGGGAAACGACTAACGTTCGGGGGCGATTAAGAACGGAATGCCACCGATGGTACTCATCGTCGAGCAGGGGCTGGCGTCGCTGGCGCCAGTTTGCAGGCGCACGTTGACGAACCAGATGCGCTGCGAAACCAGGAGTTGGGATAGCCTCGATTTCGGTGCGCTGCCTCGCTCCGGCGCGCAGTTAATCCTCGCCCACGTGGCGGCCGGCGGCGAAAGAGCTTTGGCCTTCTTCCGATGGCTGCGCGAAGGTTCTCTCTCGATTCCTGTCCTGGTGGTCCTGCCGGAGATTACTGATCACGAACATCTCCGGACGATCACCGGGGCGGTTGACGATTTCATGTTCAGCCCGCTGAACGAGGAAGAGTTGAAGCTGCGTCTCTCCCGGATGTTGCAGCCACAGTTGCCGGAGCTGCAACTGATCGGGCAGGCGCTGGCGGAAAGGATGGGGCTGGCCCAGTTGGTGGGATACCATCCCGCCTTCTTGCGGGCGACAGAAGAGGTTCGCTTATTCGCGGGCAGTAGGGCCCCGACCATCATCTCCGGTGAAACGGGAACCGGCAAGGAGCTGTTTGCCCACGCCATCCATTCTCTGAGCGATCGCTCGAAAGGTCCTTTCATACCGGTTGACTGCGGGACGCTGCCGGAGCAGCTGGCGGAAAACGAGCTGTTCGGCCACCGTCGCGGCGCCTTCACCGATGCCCACAGCGACCAGAAGGGGCTTGCCGGGATGGCCGAAGGGGGTACGCTCTTTCTTGACGAGATTGATTCCCTTTCGCTCGTCGTACAATCCAAATTGCTGCGTTTTCTGCAGGAAAGCACTTACCGCGCACTGGGCAGCGACCGCTTCATGCCCGCCGACGTGCGCATCATTGCCGCCACCAACCGTAACATCGAAGAGTGCGTGCGGGACGGGCGATTTCGCAGCGATTTGTACTTCCGTCTCAGCGTGCTGCGCCTGCACCTGCCCGCATTGCGCGACCGGCCCGGGGATGTTCCCCACCTGGCCAAATACTTCGTGGAGAACGAATGCGCATCGAGGAAATGCGAGAAAAAGCTTCTTTCCGCGGCGTCGTTGCGCAAACTGGAAGCCCATCACTGGCCGGGAAATGTCAGGGAACTGGCCAACGCGATGCAACGCGCCATCCTATGTTGTCCAGGACGAACCGTGTTGCCGGGCCACATCTCTCTGGCCGGGCAGGTAGCGGATCCTGAGCCGCCGGGCAGGTCGACCAGCCTGCGCGCGGCCAAAAATAATTTAGTTGCCAGTTTCGAGCGCGCCTACATCGAGGAACTACTGGCAAAGCACCAGGGAAACGTAACCCGGGCCGCGCGGGAAGCCGGCAAGGAACGCCGCGCCTTCGGACGACTGATGAGAAAATACGAGATTGGAAATACCAGTGGCGACGCTCGACGGAGTGTGGGTCATCCATGACCCGCCTTCGTGGGCCCTTTTCGCCCACCCTCCTATATTTTCTGGAGCGTGTTCCAAAAAAACACACTCCATATTCTTCCGTTTTGAAACAGTACGGGCTAAAGCCCGCGATTTTGCTGATCTGTACGGCACGACTGCAAGTCGTGCCCTGATACAAACCTATTTATGAAACACGCCCTAATTATTGCCAAGAGCAGGCATTTGAGGTTGCTTCAGCTATGCCCGCCGGGCCGGCGCTGACCCTAGTCAGCGTTTGCCTTCCTTCTCAGCGAGCGACAATTCCTTTCCATGGATGGAGTTAGGTCCGAGCCTGCAATGGCAAGCTGGTTGCTCAACCGGTATGAGGGGTCGCAAGTTTTGGCACTGCCAGATGCGGAACCGGCAATTGTGAAACAAATTCTGAATTATTTTGTGCGCAATCGTAACGCGGCGGACAGCCTTGAAGGCGTGGCCCGGTGGCGGTTGCTGGAAGAGCAGATTCAGGGCAGCCTGCAACAAACAGACGCGGCGCTGAAATGGCTGGTGGCGAAAGAATATCTCGAGGAAATCAAGCCGGCTGGTTCCGTTCCCCTGTTTCGCCTGGACCCAGGTCGCCATGCTGAGGCGCTGACGTTTCTTGAACAGCCGAACAAGGCGGCGAAACGCAAAAGGGTTTGAACCACGCTTTGGCGCCCGGGATGTGACTAAAAGGGCGGAGCTACGACACGACCAGCCGCGACAGCTCCGAGGAAGTTCAACGGGAAAAGCTCGATGAATGAGTATGCTCTGGGATCCGATCTCATTGAACATGACCCTAAGTGGTACGTGCTGTTTGTCCGCTCGAATCAGGAGAAGAGAGTGGCTCACTGCCTTGCCGATCGCGGAGTCGAGCACTTGTTGCCGTGCTACCGATCGCGGCGCCAGTGGAAAGACAGGCGGGTGGAGTTGGAGATGCCTTTATTTCCCGGATACGTTTTTGTGCGGCTTCCGTTCATTGAGCGGATGAAGGCGCTCACCGTCCCCAACGTGGTTTCGCTGATCGGAAACAAGAAGGCTCCTTCCGTCGTTTCCGACGCCGAGATCATGTGGATCAGGCAAGGACTCAAGCAAGGCACCGCCGGACCGCACCACTACCTGAAGCAAGGCCAGCGGGTGGTCATCACCGTAGGAGCACTCTCCGGATTGGAAGGGATCCTGGTGCGTCTGCAAAACAATATGCGCGTGGTTGTCTCTTTGGATTCGATCCAGCGCGCCTTCATGGTTGACGTAGCTGAGGCCTGGCTTCAACCCGTGGGCGCCAGGTTCTGCAAAGCGACGCATGAAATGGTCAATGTGGACGCGAATTCCGGGCAGCGGCAAAGGATCCATTAAAGATATTAAGCCGGCGGCGGGTATGGGCGGGCCGCAACGAAACTAAACCTGGATCGTGAGGGCGATGATTGGCGGGGTTTGCGGCAATCGCGGCGGCGGGAAAGAGCATCGAGCGGCTGTTGAACGCTGCCTTTACCAATGTACAGCCGATTTCGGGAAAAACTACGCACGCGATTCTGGTGAGGACTCCCGACTTCGAAAAGGATAACGTGGCCGCGGCCATCGGGTCTCCGGCGCTCTCCATTTATCTTTACCGCGCTGATTTCAACAAGACCATGCGGGCTTCCTGGTCGGCGGTCGGCAGCCTGGACGGACAGGCTCACCTGGTGCTCGACCTGCACTTCCTGCTGACAGCCTGGGCCGACAACGCAGAGTTTGAACATCGGATTCTGGGGCGCGCGATGCAGGTGCTGGAGACCGCTCCCGTATTGAGCGGGCCCTTGCTCGAAGGCTCGGGCGGATGGTCGCCTGCCGAGGCGGTGCAGCTGGTGCTGGAGGAGATTTCCACGGAGGCGATCATGCGTACCTTTGACTCTTTGCCTACCGATTACCGGCTGAGCATTCCTTACATCGCGCGCATGGTGCGAATTGACAGCCTGACCACGGTGGGGCCGCCGCCGGTCACCACCGTGGTCTCGGGATTGGTACCATGAATCAAATCCTGCCCAGCCGTTACGTAGAAAATATTCAACGATTGGCGCTAGGACTGGAGCCGGTCGACGCGATGCGGTTGCGCCGCGTGGGGCAGTCGCTCCAGGTTGAGGTAGAGCGTCCGCCCAAGGCAAGCGCCAAACCGCCGGTGCCGCGCCATCCTTCGTGCCTGCATGCGTTGTTGTACTATCCGGCGCTCGTGGATAGCGTTGACATCCGCATTTTCGAACACTTCAATGCGCAGGAGACGGAGTGGCAATACCATCTGCCCCGACAGTTTGTGCCGCGGCGGTTCCATATTCCGCTGCGGACAGCCGGGACGGTCGACACGTTTCCTTCTACCGACCGCGTGCGCCGGCCATTCATGTTTCCCGGGGCCGGCTACGATCTGGACTCATGCGCAACGGGCATACGCGGCCGCGTGCTGCGCGGCGGCTCGCCCATGCGGTGGGCCCGGGCCACCGCCGTGTTGACCTCCAGTGGACAAGTCGTGGGCCGCGCACACGGTGACGATCGCGGTGAATTCCTGCTGTTGATCGATTTCAAAGCAATTCCCGTGGGCGACCTGGTCAGCCCGCTGAGTTTGCGGGTCAATGTCTTTGGGCCCGCCGTGATTCCGGTGCCGGTCCCGCCGGATTTGCTATTGCGGGACCCGTTCTGGGATCTGCCGCTGGAAACGCCGCCCGCGCCCGGCGCGGCCGACACTGTCTCGACGGGGGAAACACTCCCCGCGAACTACACCGCCACCACGGGGAGCAACATCGATTTCTTTCTGGGAGAACTTCGCAGCGCCGCTGCGCCGTTCACCATCGTTTAGCGCCGCAGCGCGCGGAAAGGGAATGAGCCAATGCCTGAATACTTGGCGCCAGGAGTTTACGTCGAGGAGGTAAGCTTTCGATCGAAAAGCATCGAGGGCGTGGCCACAAGCACCACGGGATTTGCGGGGATGGCGCAATACGGTCCAGTGCAGTATCCCAATGGTCCCAAAACCACCGAGCCCAGGCTGGTCGGCAGCCTGGTCGAGTACGAAAGCATCTACGGCGGTCTGGAATCCATCCACGTGGGCCCCTCTGCCGGCGACGAGCGGCTGTGCTACATGGCGCATGCCGTCCGCGCTTTCTTTGAGAATGGCGGCCAGCGCCTTTACATCTCGCGGGTCTTCGTTCCCCGCGGTGTTCCACCCGGCGGGCCATTTGATTGGGGCGTGGCGCATCTGGACATCCCCGTCTCCACCGGCTTCGCCCATTGGCGCGCGCGCTGGCCGGGCGCATACGGGAACGTGACCGTCCAGACTTTGGTGGTCCGCAGTAAGAACATCGCTTTCCAGGACACGGACTTCGGGCCGCCGGTCACGCAGGTAACGCGCGCCAAGAATGGCGCCATCGTGGAAATCTACGACGGGGTCACGCCTCCCGTGGGGAACGCGCCGCTGGACATCACCAAGCTGGCGGTGGTCCAGGACAATGGCCCCAACAACCCGCAGACGTTCATCGGTCAAGCCGGAGCCGTAACTCCCTCCGCCACCGCAGTCATCCAGCTGGTGGAACTCTCCATAAGGGTAGCGGTCACGCCGGAGCGCACGGACGTATACACCGAACTGGGCGCAGACCCGTCGCAGAAGCGCTACATCGCGAAGATCCTTCAGGCCGACAATCCCGAAGATGAAAACGCCGTGGTTTGGCTGGATTGGGACCCCACCACCGTTGCCCCCGACGCTTTTCTTCCCGCGCGTCTGATGCTGGCGCTGCAGGGTTCCACCACCACGCGACTGGCCGGGGGCCACGATGGCCTGCTCGCCGAACCCGATGACCTGGCCGGTCTCCCGGCTGACCCGGACAACGCCGACCACAAAGCCACGGGGCTGGAGGCGCTGGGTGAAGTAGAAGACATAGCCATCATCGCTTTCCCTGACGGCGGCACCTATGACGACCCGGTTCTTTGCGAACAAGCTGCCGACCGCCTGATCACCAATGCTGAACAATTGAAATACCGGTTCGCCGTGGTGGACCCTCCGGACCACTTATCGCTCAGCGAAATCCGCGCCTTCCGCGGACGCTTTGACAGCAAGTACGCAGCTCTCTACTATCCCTGGATCGAAGTGCTGGATCCCACGCAGCGGCCCGCGCAGGGCGCTCCACCGCCACGATTCACCCTTCCGCCCTCCGGTTTTGTCACCGGAATTTACGGCCGCACCGACGTTGCTCGCGGCGTGCACAAGGCGCCGGCCAACGAGATCGTCAACGGCCTGACCAAGTTCGAGTTGAACGTCAACAAACCCAGGCAGGACGTGCTCAATCCGGAAGGAATCAACGCCTTGCGCTTTTTCGAAGGCCGGGGCAATCGCGTGTGGGGCGCGCGCACCATAAGCTCAGACCCGGAATGGAAGTACGTCAACGTGCGCCGGCTGTTCATCTACCTGGAGCATTCCATCGACCGCGGCACGCAATGGGCGGTGTTTGAGCCGAACGGTCCTCAGTTGTGGGCGAACATCCGCCAGACCGTGGAAGATTTTCTGCTGGTCTCGTGGCGCGACGGAGCTTTGCTGGGGGACAAGCCGGAAGACGCCTACTTTGTGCGCTGCGACCGCACCACCATGACCCAGAACGATCTCGACAACGGCCGCCTGATCGTGCTGATCGGCGTGGCTCCCGTGAAACCCGCGGAGTTCGTGATCTTCCGCATCGGCCAGTTCACAGCAGATTCAAAGAAATAAACGGAGCGTGTTATGCCAACTTTTCGGGAGAGTCCTTACGGGGCATTTAACTACATCGTTTCCATCGGAGGCGCCCAGGGTGACGGATCTCTGGGCACCATCATTGGCGGGTTCTCTGACGTCAGCGGCCTGGGCATGGAGGTCAGTTACTCCGACTACCGCAACGGCAGCGAGAAGTTCAACACCACACGCAAAGTTCCGAACACCCACAAGCTGGATGATGTCACCCTCAAGCGGGGGATCGTGGGCTCGGACGACCTGTTTGCGTGGCTCAAGGGCGTGCGTGACGGTGTGGCTGATCCGCGCCAGGTTACCATCACCCTGCTCGATGAGGCGCGCAACGCCGTGGCCACCTGGGCCCTGCGGAACGCCCAGCCCAAGAAATGGTCGGGGCCGACCCTCGCCGCCAAAGGCGGTGGCGAGGTGGCCATGGAAGAAATCCACTTCGTCCACGAAGGGATTGAATACAAGTAACGCGTGGCCACGCCGACCTCCATCCCGCTGCGCGCACCCGGAGTCTATCCCTGGGTTGATACGCCACTGCAGACCCTGACCGGCGTAAGGATGGATGTGTGCGCGTTCTGCGGCGTGGCGCCGCGTGGGCCGGCCCGCGTGCCCGTGGTCAACGAGAAGTGGCCGGACACGCGGCCGTGCGTGGAACCGGAGCGCCCCATCGACCGGACGCGAGCCTACGCGGTTGAAAGTTTCACCGAGTACCAACGGCTTTACGGCGGTTTTGAAGGTCCGGGTTTGCTGCCCTACGCCGTGGCGTCGTTTTTCGAGCAGGGAGGCCGGCGCGCTTATATCGCACGCATCGTCCACGATTACGGCGCCGGCGATCCCCGAAATGCCCAGCGCGTGGCGTCAGGAAAAGTCCCCGGGGCCGGAACCACCGCCGGTGATCTCGTAATGCGCGCCCGCAGCGAAGGTTCCTGGGGAAATCTTCTTGAGGCCCGCCTTTCGTTTCAGACCAGCCCCATCGCCTTCATCAGCGCCACCGCAACCCAACTGGTGTTTGACCAGAACGCGGAAATCCAAGCGGGTGCGCTGCTTCGCCTCACTCTTGCCGGAGGCACGCGCGTGCTGCGCTTCGTTTCCGTCTTGGTGTTCGAACGGCGTCCGGACGGCCCGGGTTCGCAGATCATCGCCATTCTGGGTTTTCCAGCCGGCAGTTCAGCAACATCAGCGGAGCTGATCACGGGCACGCTGGATATCAACGATGGCAGCGGCCGCACCGAGGAGTATGCCGCGCTGGGACTGTCCGCGCAGCATCCACGCTGGATGGGAACGGTATTGTGCAATGAATCTTCCCTGCTCTTCCCTGACGCCGCGTGGATCGACGCCGACATCACTCCCAACAGCATCAACCTGGATACCGTCGCGCCATTGGAAAATCAATTTCAAGGTGGCGAAGACGGATGGGCAGAGATCACCCCTGACGATTTCTTCGACCCCACCTGGACCGTCGACAACGAAGACCCCGGACAGGGCGTGCAGTGCGTGGCCCAGCTATCCGACCTCTCGGTGGTAGTGGCCCCCGATTTGTACTCGCCGGCGCCTCTCGCTCCGGTGGAGAACATCATCGATCCGGTGTCCCTAGCCGGCCCCGAATTCCAGATCTGCGCGGATCCGCCGCCTTCGCCCCACCAGGAGCAGGCCAATTACGATCTCTCCGGGCTGCGTCTTGATCCGCGCGATCCTGCTGATCTGCAGCAGATCACGGCCTTGCAACAGCAGTTGGTCGCGTTTGCCGAGGCCGTGCGTTCGTTCGTGGTATTGCTTGATGTTCCTCCGGGGCTATCACAGCGGCGCATTTTGAATTGGAGGACGGCATTCGATTCGTCGTACGCGGCCTGCTACCACCCCTGGCTGCAGGTTTCGCGCCGCGACGACAGCCGTGACCAACTGGTACAGGTTCCGCCCTCGGCGGCGGCCGCGGGCATCATCGCCTCCACGGCGATCCAGTTCGGCGTGCCTACGGGCCCGGCCAACGTGCTGGCCGCGCAAGTGGTCAATGTGGCTGACGTGGTATCGCCGCAGCGGCACGACGCGCTGCATCCACGAGGCGTCAACGTGTACTTGCGCGAGCGCGACGGCGTGCGCCTGACTGCGGCGCGCACCCTGAGCCTTGATCCCCAGTACCGCCAGCTTAGCGTGCGGCGGCTGGTCATCCTGATCCGCCGCACCCTGGAACAAGAGACGCAGTGGGTTGTGTTCGAACCCAACAACGCTGCGTTGCAACTCGAAGTGCGGCTGCTCCTGGAGAGTTTTCTGCGCGGGCTATTTCGCCAAGGCGCGTTCCGCGGCGTTACCGAGAGCGACTCGTTCTTTGTGCGCTGCGACGAATCTCTCAACCCCTCGTTCGTGATGGATGCGGGACGGCTGATCGCCGAAATCGGGATCGCGCCGACCGAACCGATCGAATTCATTCTGCTGCGCCTTTCCCGCGAGGGCGACGGCACGCTTTCCGTACAGGATTAGACCATGGCCGATACTCTCCTCCGCTCGTTCCGGTTTCAGATCCTGCTGAGCCTCAGTCCTCCCGGCGGCGGAACCGCGCTGGCAGACGGCGCCTTTCAGGAGTGCACCGGTCTGGAAATCGATATGGATATCCAAGAGTACTACGAGGGAGGAAGCAATGACGCCGTGGTGCGCCGCGTGGGCCGAGCCAAATATCAAAACCTCATCCTCAAGCGCGGGATGTTTTACGGCGACTCCGGACGCGCCAACCAGGACCTGTGGGACTGGTTGCAGGGCGTGGCCTCCGGCATTCGTCCCGTGCGCCGTTACAACGGACGCATCAAGGTGATGAGCGTTGCCGATCGGGTGGCCTCCACCTGGACGTTCGATCGCGGCCTTCCCGCCAAGATTCACGGGCCGGAACTCAATGCCAAGACCGGCGAAGTGGCGATTGAGGAACTGCACATCGCGCACGAAGGATTGCGTCTGGTGCCATCATGAGCGAACTGCAGAAGGCCACACTCGTAGAAATCACGCCCGACGATAAAGCTACCCAAGTCGGCCAGCCGGTACCCGTCCAGTTCAATCCTGCGACCATGCGGTTGCAGATCACCAACTCCACGGAAGGCGGGCAGTCCCGCGGCCGCCAGACCCGGCAATTCCTGGGATCCAGCTCCACCTCCCTCACCATTGATTTGGTGTTCGATACCGCCGATGAAGGCACCACGGACCAGCCGCGCTCGGTGCGGGAGCGCACCGCGATGGTCGAGAAGTTTGTCTTCCCCAAGTCCCAGGAAAAGACCAAGCAGGCGCCACCCAAGGTGCGCTTCCAGTGGGGGCCTTTCGTCCTGGATGGCGTGATCGACAGCATCAACATTGACATTGAACACTTCGCCGCCGACGGCACTCCCCTGCGCGCGAAGGTCGGTCTCAGTATCAAGGAGCAGAACAGCAAGTACCAATTCGGGGTGACCGGGCCGGGGGCGAACCGGCAATCTGCTCCGTCGCCAGGCGCACCCACGCCGGGCTTACCGGGCAGCGGCGCGGCGGCAGCGACCCAGAGCGCTGCGGCCATAGCCGGCGAGAGCGCAGCCGAGTTCGCAGCTCGCCAGGGGCTCGATCCTTCCGCCTGGCGCGGTCTCGACATTGGCGCCAGCGCGTCGCTTTCGCTGGATGCGGGACTGGAAGTGGGTTTCAGCGCGGACTTGAGTGTGAGCGCGGGATTGGGCGTCACGGCCGGATTTGAAGCCGGCGTCTCGGCGTCACTCGACGCTTCCGTGGGTCTGGATGCGAGCGCAAGCGTTGGCGTTTCCGCCGGGGCTTCCTTCGGCGCCGGCGTGGCTGCCGGCTTTGCACTTTCCTCGGCAGGCGGAGTGAGCGCGGCCATCGCCCAGGTACAGACCGCGACCGCAGTCACGGCGGT
>WNFJ01296996.1_pt1 | contig 12318 bp, 10 predicted proteins | sample 5400461 | NCBI WGS metagenome assembly WNFJ01 (sample SAMN13153349, study PRJNA577476) | soil metagenome | isolation source: 115 cm saprolite on Douglas fir-dominated hillslope | place: USA:California | collected 2013-09-17
TTTCCGGGAACTCAACTCGAGATCCATTACGCGGTCCCAGCGTGCCCAGCAAGCCCAAAAAGCGGACAGGTTTCCGAGGTACCATGTCAGGAGTTCTGATCTTACGCCGCGCTGCCTTATGTGGGACAAGCATTCGTGCCTTTCTCTTCGCAGTGATTCCTATGTGCTCTCGGTGAACTCTGTGTTGAGCACAGCCACCAACGGAAAATAAAACTATCATTCAAGCAAGGGCGAGGCTGGGATCGGCGTTGAGGGTGGTGTCCGCGATAATGCCGGCGCGAAGGCGGGAATATGCCGCCGCCGCGATCATCGCGGCATTATCGGTCGAAAGCGCGCGGCTCGGGAAAAACACCTCGACGCCGGCGGCCTTCGAGCGCGCTTCGAACGTCGCACGCAACTGGCTGTTCGCCGCAACGCCGCCTGAAACCAGCACGCTTTCCACCCCCAGTTCCTCCGCCGCGCTCATCGTGCGTTCGACCAGATCGCGCACCACAGCATTCTGAAACTCCCGCACCAGTGCCATCGTTTTCGCACTGCACAGCGGCAGCAATTGTTCGAATTTTCTTTCGCCTCGTGTAAGCGCCTCTTCGCGCCTGTGGATCTCTTCGGTGTATTCGTTGTGCTCACGCACGTGATACAGCACCGCCGTCTTCAGTCCGCTGAAGCTGAAGTCCAGTGCGTTCCCTTTCATTTTCGTCGGACCAAATTTCACGGGTGCAGGTGCGTCATTCGAAACCGCAGCGAGCCGATCGAGAATCGGCCCTCCCGGATATCCCAGGCCCAACAGCTTCGCCACTTTATCGTACGCTTCCCCCGCTGCGTCGTCCCGCGTCTGACCCATCTTGCGGTAACGCAAGAGCGCATTCGAATCCTGCCCGTTCGAATCTTCCGGTTTCACTTCATAAAGTACGGTGTGCCCGCCCGAAACGATCAAGCACACCGCCGGTAATTTCGCTGCCCGCCCCACCTTGTGCGCTTCCAGAAAAACCGCATGCACGTGCCCCTCAAGATGATTCACCGGCACGAGCGGCTTCCCCAATGCCTGCGCCAGCGTTTTTCCATAAGTAATTCCCACTAACAGCGCCCCCACCAGCCCCGGCCCTTGCGTCACCCCAATCGCGTCCACATTCGAAAGCGCCATCCCCGCCTGCGCGATCGCTTCACGCACCACCGGCACGATCTGCCGCAAGTGCTCCCGCGACGCCAGCTCCGGCACCACGCCGCCATATTTCCGGTGCACATCGATCTGCGAAGCGACGACACTCGACAAAATCTCCCGTCCGTCCGCGACTACCGCCGCCGCCGTCTCATCGCACGAAGATTCAATCCCCAGGATTCTCATGGTCTTTTGCGGCGAGCATTATTTCCCTGCTCTCAACCAATGCTAGCACACGCGCGACCTCGCATGGGGCAACTCCACCGCAACGAACTAACCCTACGGGCACCGGTCGAACGCAAAAACATTGACGGATTCGAATCCGCATCGAAGAATGGTCTCCATCCTCTTAGTGTGTGCAAAAAATTAGAGTGTGTAAAAAACTGAGCCTATGACCAACAACGCCTCCGCCACACCCAACTCTGCGCGTGCTGACGGCCCCACGAACAGCCGCAACAAAGTCCGCAAGGCGGTGCTCCCTGCCGCTGGGCTTGGCACGCGATTTCTGCCCGCCACCAAGGCGCAGCCGAAAGAGATGCTCACCGTCGTCGACAAGCCGCAGATTCAGTACGTGGCGGAGGAGTGCGTCGCTTCCGGCATCGAGCACATCATCATCGTTACCGGCAAAGGAAAAAATTCCATCGAAGATCACTTCGATTCCGCTCCCGCGCTGGAACGTTTTTTGGAAGAGAGAGGCAAAAAAGACCAAGCGGAGATGGTTCGAAAGATCAGCAACATGGTGCAGGTGAGCTACACGCGGCAGAAAGAGCCCCTTGGGCTCGGCCACGCTGTGCTCGTCGCGCGTGACCTTGTTGGCGATGAACCGTTCGCCGTCTTGCTCGGCGACGTTCTAATCCCGGGACCGAATCCGGCCACCAAACAACTCATCAAGGTCTATGAATCTACGGGCGTTGGCGCCATCGCCGTGGAAGAAGTCCCTAGGGACAAGACCAATCTCTACGGCATCGTGGATGGCGAACCCGCTCCCCAGCCGCCTTTCGGGGAACGCTTGCTGCGCATTCGCGACTTAGTGGAGAAACCGAAGCCGGAAAACGCGCCATCGAACCTGGGAATCACCGGCCGTTACGTTTTGCCGCCAGCGATTTTCGATTGCCTAGTTCGCACGAAGCCTGGCGCCGGAAATGAAATTCAGCTTACCGATGCGCTGCGCATTCTCGCCAAGGAGCAGGGTCTCTGGGCTTACATCTATGAAGGCATTTCCTATGACGCGGGCGACAAGCTCGGCTTTCTAAAAGCAACCGTTGAAATCGCTCTGCAAAATCCTGAATTCGGCGCCGCGTTTCGCAGTTACTTGAAAACTCTCAAACTCTAAATGAAGCACCTCGTTCAGAACTGCTATTTCTTTTTCGCGGGCTTTTTTTCTTTGCTCTCTTTACTCTCTTTCGCCTCTTTGGAAGACGCTTCCTTGCTCGCCGATTCCGTGCTCGCCGATTCTTTCTCTTTGCTCCCAGCTTCTTTTGTTTCCATGGCGGGCTTGTCTGCTTTGTCGCCGTCGCCAGCGGACTTTTTCCCACCATAGTCCGTCACGTACCAACCCGCGCCTTTGAATTGAAACGACGGCGCCGTAATCACCGACTCCACTTTTCCTCCGCAGTGCGGGCATTTTTTCAGGTGCGGGCCGGAGACGTTTTCAATTTTCTCTGTCTTGCGGCCGCACTTCAAGCATTTGTACTCGTACAGGGGCACTGACGCTCCTCCGCTGTAATACTCAAAACTGAAAGTATAGCATTGCTCTTGCGCGCGGGTGGCGCGGCCAGAACGCGTGCTAGACTCGTGAGCATGAGCGCGAAGACTCCTCCCCCCAAGGCCACTAACGCTGCTAATTCGGCAGCCGCTGTGAATCCAGCAGACGGGGGCTGCCTTTATCTTGTCGGCACGCCCATCGGCAATCTCGAAGACATCACCCTGCGGGCGCTGCGCATCCTGAAGGAAGTCGATAAAATCGCCTGCGAAGATACGCGCCATACGCTCAAGCTCCTTACCCACTACGACATTCACAAGCCGCTCGTCAGCTATCACGAACACAATGAGTTGACCCGCGCGCCGGAGCTGGTAGTTGCGCTCGAGCAAGGCGCGAAGATCGCGCTGGTGAGCGACGCGGGAATGCCGCTCGTGTCCGACCCCGGCCACCGCCTCGTTACGCTCTGCCTGCGTCACCAAATTCCCGTCGTTCCGATTCCCGGTCCATCCGCGCTGCTCGCTTCCCTTTCCGCCTCGGGCTTGCCCAACGAAGAATTTCTCTTCGTCGGCTTCTTGCCGGCGCGCAGCGGCGAACGGCGCCGCACCCTCGAACGCCTGCGCATCGAGGACCGCACCATCATCCTTTACGAAGCTCCGCAGCGGATCGCCGAGTGTGTTGCCGACGCCCGGGAGGTTCTCGGCAATCGCAGTGCCTGCATCGCGCGCGAAGTGACGAAGTTGCACGAAGAATTCCGCCGCGGCAAACTTTCCGAACTCTCCACTTCCCTCGACGAGCGCCCCGCCCGCGGCGAAATCACCCTCTTGATCGGCCCCGAAGCTCCCGCCGACGCGCGCACCCAGGCAAATTCCACACAAAGCCTCGCCGACCGCGTCGAGGAGCTCATTCGCCAAGCCAAGCTCGACCGCAAAGAAGCCCTGAAGCTCGCCGCCAAGGAGCGTGGCCTGACCCGGCGTGCCGCTTACGACGAGATCGTGACCAGCCGCAGCGACGATGTGATTGATAAAAATTGAGTTCGCGGTCCGTGGCCACCGCAAAATACTCTGGCAGTTGAAGAACTGCGGGCCATAGACTTTATCTACTTTAACTTGTTATTTGAAAAGAGCTCCGATTTCTGTTTGAATAATTCCGCAGGGGAGCCATCATGAAATTATACAATATCACAGGCTATTTGATTATTTTCTCCTACATGCTGGCTTGTATGTATTCCGCCCCAGCTCATTTGGGACCTTGGGCTGGAATGTTGATAGGCGGAGTTTATTTTATCTTTTGCTGGTTTTTTGGCGGGTTGTATTTGGCCGATGTTCTTCATTTGGGAATCGCTCACCGTTCGCTGGACTATAAGGAATGGTTCATGAACGCTGTCACTATCGTGAATAACACCTTCGCGATCTATGTGGATCCGGTCGCCTGGGTGAATCGCCATCGATTGCATCACAAACATTCCGACCATCCCGGGGATCCCAATAAGCTTTCCGAGGATGGTTTTTGGCGAACCCTATATCTCTGTGTGATGCCGTATCAATGCAAAGAAAATTTGGCCGGCGACAAGATTTTGAAGTCATGGACTTTCCGGGTGGTTGCGAATCCGGTTTTTGCAATCCTTGCGCAAGCCTTTAGTTTTTATCTCTTATGGAAGCTGGTTGGAAGTCTGAAGTTTGCGCTGGTGATGTGGTTTGGAATCCGACTTTTTTCATTGTGGGTAAATATGATTCAAAACTATTGGACCCACACACGGCAATTTGGATACCGGCGGTATCACGATGAAGACGACAACGCCATGAATATTGGCGAGTGGCTGCCGGTAACGGCGACCTTTAGCGCGTGCCTCCAAAATAATCATCACCACTATGAGGGCCTTTTGCGGCTAAGCCACGACAAATCGGAATACGACTTTGGATTTATAACGGTCAAAGTGATGAAATATTTGGGCCTGGTGAAGGCAACGAGCACGGGCGCACAGATACCCAAGGACGTTCCCTTGGGCGCGCTGGGTTTTTAGGGCGTCTTTTTTTTCCCTATAAATGGTTCAATCGTTTGCCCAAGAAAGTTAGGCGAAATTTCCTCGCCCGCCAGGCCGTAGTTTTCCGGCCATTCCTCAGGAAAGTAATAAGTCCCGAAAAGTTTATCAATCCACGGAAAATGGATTGCGAAATTCCTGTCGATGGACTCTTTTTGCGACGTATGGTGCCAGTGATGGTATCTGGGCATAACCAAAAACTTTTCAAGCCATTTAGCATTGGGACTGAAATTGCAGTGAGTCCAGGTGGCGTGAATAGTCACAAAAATCAAATACGCCAGGATGAGCGATTGCGAAAATCCAAGCATGAGAGGGGCAAGGATAAATCCGCGCACAAGCGTATCGTCCACAAAGTGGGAGCGTGAGCCTGCGATCCAATCCAGCGCCTTCGAGGAATGATGAACGGCATGAAAACGCCACAGAAAGGGCACTTTATGCAAAGCCAGATGAATAAAATATTCAGCAACGTCCGCAACTACAACGGCCAAGAAAAATTGCAACAACCAAGGTATTCGAGCGATAAGTTGCTGAAGAGCAGGAACGCCCAAATACTTAGTGGCCTGGGTGGCGGGCAATAAAACCAGAAAAGATAAAATCTGAATCGGCAGATGAGTGGACATGAAATAAACCACGTCCTGGGTCCACCCTTTTCTGAAGGTTCCTTGTTCTGGATACTGTGGCCAGAGTCTTTCAAGTGGCACGTAGATGAGCGCCATCAACAACAAATCAAGCAAAAACCAGTCCATGCCGATGGTCATGCCATTGAGTTGGCTCCCATTAACTCTTACGCTCGAGCCGCCCCAAGCGGTTGCAGCGATGGCGAGCAGCATTCCCGTTAACGCCAGAGTCTTTTTCTTGCGCAACAGAGAAGAGATCGCTCCAAATGCAACTGCCGCCACGATCAGGAATTGGATTAAGAGGCGTATCGCGTGAAGCGAATAAAACGGACGGAATTCTGCAGAGGTTAGGAACTGGGGAAAATGCAGGCACAAAACTCCTCCGAAGGAAAGAAATCCAAAAAACGCTGACAATATCCCGCTCCACCAGCCCGTTCCAAAGCCAGTCGACTCGGCATCGCCAAAAAATTCATTAATTTTTTGCTCGAGCACGATGTCTTCTAGTTTACGTTCCTAGACTCATGCAGGCTATTAGAAAGATACCGGCATGACGCTTAATTGTGCTCATCCGAAGGAAGGAGTAAATGCGAGCGATGTTCAAGCGCTGACGATGCGTGCATGGAAATTTCACATGCAGCATGCAAGACGTGGCGAAAGGCGGTAGTTCCAGAGCTCCAAACCAGTAAATTCCTGAAAGCATCAATCGCGCAGCGCACGGGCCGGATCCGTGCGGGTGGCGCGCCATGCAGGTAAGAAACACGCTACTAACGCAGCGATGGTCATGACCACGAATGCGGAGCCGAACGCGAGCGGGTCGCGAGGACTCACCTTGTATAGGAGGCTCCCGAGTAGCCGCGTCAATCCGAGCGCCACGGCGGCACCAAGGGCCACACCGCCGGCCGTCAACGCTAAGCCACGCGACAGTACCAGCCGCAACAGATTGCACGCGCCCGCGCCAAGCGCCATGCGCAAGCCCAGTTCGCGCGTGCTTTGCGACACCGTGTAGGACATAACGCCATAGAGTCCGATGGCCGCAAGGAGCAGCGCCAAACCTCCTAAGATCCCAACCAACGTTAAGGCAACCATCTGTGGCGAAGTCGAGCGATCGACTTGCTCCTGCAGCGTGATCACCTCGAATAGGGCAAGATTTCCATCCAGTGCGTGCACCTCGCGCATCAGCGCTGACGCCATCGTTTCCGGGCTTAGCGGGGTTCGGATATACAAACCCGCCCCGCGTGAGAAATTCTGGCGCAAAGGCACATAGAAAAAAGGTTTCGGTGTCTCCCGAACGCTCTGGTACTTGGAATCTTTTGCTACGCCGACTATCTGCATCCATCGGCCCTTGACCTGAACACGCTCACCAATTGGATTCCTGCCGCGCCAATACTGCGCGGCCATGGTTTCATTTACCACGGCCACCAGAGCGGTCTTTTCATCGTCCGCCCGTGTAAATTGGCGGCCGGTAACCAAGGGGATGCCCAGCGTCGTGAAATAGTCCGGCCCCACTTCGTTGTATTCCACGATGGGCTGCTCTTCAGGCGGGGGCTGATAGCCATCTACAGCAATCGCCGTCGAAGAATAACTCCCGTAGCTGAGCGGCGTCATTCGTGCGAACACGGCCGACTCCACGCCGGGCAGCGCCTTCACGCGATCCAGCAGCTCGTCCTGGAAAGCCTGAGCGCGCGGCGCATCGTATCCGGCCGACACCAAATTGACGGCCGTGTCCAGCACTCCGTGCGTCGAAAAGCCCGGGCTGGTGGTGCGAATTTTCTGAAGACTTTGCATCAGCAATCCCGCCCCGACCAGCAAAACGAAACTCAGCGACACCTGCATGACCACCAGGCCCGAGCGGACCCATGCTCTTCCACCGCCCCCAACGACACCCGCCGAATCGGACTTCAGCGCCCCCGCAAGATCGATCTTGCCGGTCTGAAGGGCGGGAACCAGCCCGAGTAGGAGCGTCGTGATGATGCAAACACCGGCGCTTAGCGCCAGCACGCGCCAATCGATTTCGCCCGGCAGGTGCATGGCCACACCACCCCGGGCTGGAAAGAGCAGCACGAGCCCATGACGGCACCAGTGGGCCACGAGGAGTCCGCCGGCTGCCCCAAGCGCGGACAGGATGAGGCCTTCCGTGAAAAGTTGCTTCACGAGGCGGCCGCGCCCCGCGCCGATCGCGAGCCTCACCGTCATCTCATGCCGCCGCGCGAACGACTTGACCAGCAGGAGATTCCCGACGTTGGCGCAGGCGATGAGCAGGACAAAAACGACCACGGCGAGCATGATTTCTAGCGTTGGTAGCAGAGTTCCCGCATTGTTGAAAGGCGTTTGCCATAACGGCCAGAGCATGATGCCTCGGCCACGGTTGGTATCCGGGTAGTCCGCTTCCAATCGTTTGGCAACTGCGGAAATTTCCTGCTGCGCTTGCTGGCGAGTCACGCCAGGCTTAAGCCGCACGTAAGCTTCAATCCATCGCGCGCCACGATCCTCCAGTTTGTACCCGCCCGATTCAAATGTTTCTTCCATTGAAGCTGGGACCCAGAACTGCATCGCCCAGCCCACGAACGTGCCGTAAAATCCCTCTGGCGTAACGCCAACAATGGTGTGCACCACATTGTTGAACCGCTGCGTTTTCCCGATGATTTGCGGATCGCCTTTGAAGCGCCCTTTCCAGAGTTGGTAGCTGATCACGGTCACGGGATGGGCGTTCCTCCCGACGTCTTCGCCCGACTCGAATCCGCGGCCGAGAATCGGATGTACCCCAATGGCGTCAAAATAATTCGCCGATACGATGCTCCCTGTCGTGACCTCGGCCCGGTCGCCGATGCTGAGAGTCGTGCCCATAATCTTGCTCACAAAAAATGCGTCAAACAGCGTGCAATTTCTCTGCAAGTCAGCAAAATCTGGCCACGAAAGAGCGGTATGGCCAGACTCGCCGCGCGCCGTTCCGGCGAGGGCAAGCAGCTGCTCCTGGTGGGTTACCGCCGGGTACGGACGGAATAGGATCCCTTCGATCCAGCTGAAAACAGCGGCGTTCGCACCGATCCCCAACGTCAGGCAGAGAATTGCCAGCGCAGAAAACCCCGGACTGCGCCGGAGCATCCGAAGACCGAAGCGGAGGTCCTGCAGCGTCGTCTCGATCATAGGTAGTCCTCTCTGGTCGCGGTAGAGTTCCTTGGTTTGCTCGAAGCCGCCGAAGTTGCGAAGGGCTTCGCGACGGGCGGCGCCGGGGGTCATGCCTTTGCGCAAGTTCAGATCGATAGACATTTCCAGGTGGGAGCGCAGTTCGTCGTCCAGGTCGTCATCGAGACGGCGGCGGCGGAAGAGTGCGGCGAGACGTTGGAGAAACGTGCGGAATGATTCGCGCATGGGCTACGTCGCCTTCAAAACGCGGTTGATCATGGTGGACATGCGGTCCCAATTTTCAGCTTCTTCTTCGAGCTGCTTGCGCCCGGCGCGGGTCAAGGAGTAGAACTTCGCCTTGCGGTTGTTCTCCGAGATGCCCCACTTCGAGGTGATCCAGCCGCGCTGCTCGTGGCGCAAGAGCGCGGGATAAAGCGTGCCCTGATTGAGTTGCAGGAGATCTTTGGAGATTTGCTGGATGCGCAGGGCGATCCCGAAACCGTGCATGGGCCCCATGGTCGCAAGCGTCTTGAGGACGAGCAAATCGAGCGTTCCTTGTAGGACTTCGGATTTGGGAGAGGGCATACGCTCCTTTAGACGGTCAACAGGAGAAAAAGAGAGCCTAACATATTTCTGTTGGCCATCAACAGGAGTTTTAATGCAAGAATTGTATGGCAAAGGAGAACGTCCATGAACGAAGGCACACGAGCATCAGCAGCAGGCACGGGGGAAGCGCAAGCGAGAGAGGTTCACTACCAGCGGCCCGGGCTTAACTCCATCACGCCGTACATCATCGTGCGGCCCGCGGCGCAGTTCATCGAATTTCTGAAGTCGGCGTTCGAATGCAAGGAGCGGATGAGGATGCCGGCCCCGGACGGATCAATCATGCACGCGGAAATGGCCATCGGCAACGGCGCGATCGAGGTCAGCGATGGAAACGCCGAGTATCCGACTGCGCCCGCATCAATTCATCTATATGTGGACGACGCTGAGGCCACATACCAGCGCGCGCTGCGGGCGGGTGCGGCATCGATCTACCCCGTGGGGGATCATCCATCGGGCGATCTTCAAGGCGCGGTAAAGGATCAGTTCGGCAATCTTTGGTACATCGCCGAGCCAAGCGGCGAATGGATTCCTGGGCCCGAGGGGGTGCCTTCGGTACAACCGTATTTGCACCTGAGCGGGGCGCACAAGATGATTCCGTTTATGGAGGCGGCGTTCGGGGCCGAGGCGATGGGCGTACACAAATCGCCGGAGGGCGCCGTGCTGCACGCCACGATTCGAATTGGCAACGCGACGCTGGAGATTGACGAGGCGCACGGCGGATTCCAGCCGATGCCGTGCCACCTGCACGTGTACGTGCCGGACACGGACGCGGTGTACGCGCGGGCGCTGCAGTCGGGGGCGACGTCCATCGAAGTGCCGCAGGACAGGCCGTATGGGGACCGGTCCGCGGGAGTGAAAGATGCGTGGGGCAATAGCTGGTTTATCGCTACGTATTTGGGGCGATAGCAACGGAAGAGAAAAGAACGGGTCTGAAGACCCGCCACTACAATAAAAGAGGTCAGGCGGCGGATTCGGAGCGGAACACGCGCTGGAAGCGCGGGCCTGTGAACTGGACGCCGACGAGCTTTTCGCCTTCGGACTTGGACTCGACGACGTGCACGACGCGGCCCTGGGTGGAGAAGTCTGCCTCAGCGCTACGGGAGAGCGCGGCGCTGGCGGCGCGGCGCGAGGCGTACTGCGAAAAGGGAATGTGGATTTCGAGGTCGGTGCCGATGGCGACGTCGAAACGCGTCACAAAGGCGGCGCCATTGCGGCAAAGATTTTCGCTGGCCGTATCTTCTTCGAAGGGGAAGCCGCGGGCGTCGCGGCCGCGGACTTTGAGCGGCAGGCGTACCGCGATTCTACGTTCCGAGCGTTGCCTCGATACCGTGGTGCTGGGAGGGACCATGGGCTGGGTCCTCAATTCTGGTGACCGCCGGGCGGTCAACAATTCTGTTGACTCCGACCCGGTCGGAGTCAGCTTCTTGCTGCGCGGTGATTCGGACCTCGAAGAAGCGTTCGACACTCTCGAGGATTTCCGCGGGCGTGCGCGCCGCATGTACAATTCCGCGAAGTTCGCTGCCGTTCCCCACACCATGCGTGAACCAGCAAGCGAACTGCTTCATTTTGCCTACACCATCGGGCAGGTTGGCGGCATTAATTTGCCTATAGTAGCCCATCAGTAAACGGTAGCGGATCTCGTCGGTGGGGATGTCGTAGCGGCCGGTTTCCGCGTGCTGCTGCATCTGCGAAAAAATCCACGGGTTGGTGGCGGCGGCGCGGCCAATCATGACGGCGTCGCAGCCGGTTTCGCGGACCATGCGCGCGGCGTCCTCGGGCTTATTTATGTCGCCGTTGCCGATCACGGGGATTTTTACGGCTTGCTTGACGGCGGCGATGATGTTCCAGTCCGCGGCTCCGGCGTAGCCCTGAGCGCGCGTGCGCGGATGGACGGCGACGCCTTCCACGCCAAGACTCTCCGCCATTTTCGCGACGTCGACCGCGACGATAGAATTTTCGTCCCAGCCGGCGCGCAGCTTGATGGTCAGCGGAATTTTCACCGCAGCTCGCACAGCTTTGAAAATTTCTTCAAGCAGCGGCAAATCGCGCAGCAAACCGGAGCCGCCACACTTCACCACTTTCTTGGCGGGACAGCCAAGGTTAATGTCGACGGCGTCGTAGCCCAGGTCTTCGACCATTTTCGCCGCTTCGGCCATGACCGCGGGATTCGCGCCAAAAAGCTGCGCGGTAATGGGATGCTCATCTTCCTGGAAGTAGAGATACCGCAGCGTCTTTTTCGCGCTGCGCGTGATGCCCTCGGAGCTGGTGAACTCCGTCATCAGCAAGCCGCAGCCGCCGAGCCCGCGAATGACGCGGCGGAAGAGCGTGTCCGTCACCCCAGCCATGGGGGCGAGGACCGCGGCGGGGCGGATGGTCAAGTCTCGAATTTGGAAGCTCGCGGGAATCATCTATTTCAGTTTAGGCTGATGCGCGCGGTGTAGCAAGACACGGTGTCCACTCTAGTGGCGCACCCTGCGGTTTTCAGGGTGCGGTTTTTCCCGGATTTCATCGTCATCACTGAAACAGCTTCGGGTTGGGCAAGTTTTCTTCGTCCTCAAGTTCTTATTGACGGAGAGAATTGTGGGAGTATAGTAGGCGCAAATCGTGCCTCAGTTCTAATGTCGGGTTGGCTAGGAAAGGCAGCTCATTGCCAATGCGATCTCTCGGAAGATTCTGCATCCTCCTGGTCTTCTCGCTTACCTTCGGTCTGATTTGTAGCGAAATCCCTGAATCGCTCGGGCTGTATGATGATACTTCCAACGATTTTCTCGTATCCGGTCCTGCGCCCAAGATTGGAAGAGTGCAGACGGCCCGCCGGGAGGCAAATCTTCGGCAAGATGCGGCCCCGACAGCGGCGCTAGCCACGCTCCCAAGCCTTCTCCCCATTCATGGTACCCAGCCCGCACTCCCTTCCGGGCCGAATCTCCTGCGGTTGCTCTCCGTTGAGCGGAAATAATCACTCCTCACATTTGGCAAGGATGGGCCACCCAAACGCGTTTTTCGGAAGTAAGGCGCGGCCACCCGCCCTTGATGACGCGCCGAACTGCCCCAGCGCCCTGCAGTGAGAGCGATTCTG
>WNFJ01068518.1_pt1 | contig 12317 bp, 14 predicted proteins | sample 5400461 | NCBI WGS metagenome assembly WNFJ01 (sample SAMN13153349, study PRJNA577476) | soil metagenome | isolation source: 115 cm saprolite on Douglas fir-dominated hillslope | place: USA:California | collected 2013-09-17
GCATGCTGTAGGTCTTGCCTTCGTTTGAGTTGTAGAGGCGAGGTTCCTGTACGATCTTCCCGCCGGCGTCGATCACTTCCACCTGGCGCGCGATCTCGTAGACCAGCGCCTCGCGAATGAAGCGGAACGAGTTCACATTCTTGATTTCGGCTTTCGTGCCCAACTCTTTCTGGCCGCGTGGACGCACGCTGACGTTGGCGTCGCACCGCAGCGAACCCTCCTCCATGTTGCAGTCGCTCACGCCGGTGTAGAGGATGATCTCCTTCAGGCGCGTGAGGTATTCGTAAGCCTCGTCGGGCGTGGCAATGTCGGGCTCGCTGACGATTTCGATCAGCGGCACGCCGGTGCGGTTGAGGTCGATGGCAGTCTTTTCGTCGTGCAAGCTCTTCCCGGCGTCTTCTTCGAGGTGCACGCGGGTGATGCCGATCTTTCGGGCAGTTCTCAGTTCCCGGTTCTCAGTTCTCAGTTTCTGGCTTCCATCGTCTGACTTAGAGGCTGGCACTTCTATGTATCCATGCTCGGCCAGCGGCTTGTCATATTGCGAAATCTGATAGCCCTTGGGCAGGTCGGGATAGAAATAATTCTTGCGCGCGAAGATCGACGTTTCGTTGATGCGGCAATTCAGGGCCATTGCCGCCAGTGTGGCGAACTCGACCGCCTTGCGGTTCAGCACCGGCAAAGCTCCGGGCATGCCCAGGCACACGGGACACACGTTCGTGTTGGGCGGAGCGCCGAAGCGCGTAGAGCAAGAACAGAATATCTTCGTCGCCGTCAGAAGCTGGACGTGCACTTCGAGCCCCATGACTGGCTCGTACGTGGTGGAGGCGGCGACGGAGGTGTCGGCGGAGGTCGACATATCGGGTGATTATAACGGTAGTGGTCGGTGGACCGTAATCAGTGGGCAGACCGCGATCTGGAGAAAAAAGTTGCGACGAGAAGAATAGTTCTTCGGTGTGATAAGTGAAAAGACTCTCGGTGTGATAGGTGGAAACATTCAAGGACCGCGCTACCAGGACGGACAGCTCCTCACGCGTCTGTTCTGGAAACGTAAAAGATTCCAACTTTTTTTTGACGGCGCAGAAAGTCGTGTAGGCTTGCGCCTCACCTTACATCTTCCCAGAAATTGCCACGAGAGGAGCAGCGTATGAGGAGCCGCACCGTGAAGTTGGCCGTCGTGTTTTTCACCGCCTTGAGTCTTTCCATCATGCTCGCAGCCCGCTCGGCTTCGGCACAAGGGAGCTCGTTTTCTCCCCAGGTAAGCGCGCATTTGGGATCTCCGTCGACAGGTCCGGATCCCGAAACCTTCGTACAATTTTCCCGCTACCCGACGGAAGTGTTGAATTTTATTCAGATGACGGGGACGCCCCCAACGGCGTACTACCGGGACGAATTTGTCGGCGGCGAGACCTTCACCACCGGCGCTAACGATCAGGACGCGATTTACGCACAACTATTTAATTCCAGCGGGACTCTGCTGTCGACCTGGTCCAGCTTCGTTTTCTATGCCAACTATGTTGTCGGCACTCAGACGCTGCAAAACTGCTGGGTTACGTTCGGAATACAGCCCCTATGCGGCTCGAATTCGATCGACGTGCTCTGGTATTACCAGTCCCAGTGCGGCGATGGAAACTTCAGCATGCAGTTCTATCTCAATAATGTTCCGATTGCTGCGACCCCGTTCCCTTTTACGGTGCTGCCGCAGATCGAAGAGAGTCGCGTTCCCAATTACAGCCAGGTAAGAACAACTGCCGGAACTTACGAGCAAAACGATCCCGCCTACGCCTACGACTTTGAGTGCCGGTACGTGGACGTTAACGGAAACGTCATTAACAATAGTGAAAAGCACGCCTGTCATTCGCCGGCGTTGCTGGGGAATGAAATCCCTTATTACATTCGCGCCAAAGGATGTTATCTTTCCGACGCAGCCAACCTCCTCACTTATCAAGGCACGAGTGTCGATCCGCCGACGCTGAATACCGCGCTGGACGATTTGAACCTGAACACGGGTGGAACCACTCCTCCCCCACCGCCGGGCTATGTGAATTACGGAGTAAATCCCGCAGGCCTGCATCGATATTCCGGCGGCCAGATGTCGTTCGTCGATCGAAGCACCGCTAATTTGAACAGCAATGTGTGTCACTATGGACCGCAGATAATGGGCGTGAAGTGCGTGACCAACCCCAATACCGGGCAAGTGAACGCTACGCATTGGGTCACCGTCTTTGGCAAGAACTCCGACAAGAGTTCGTGGCTGATTCACGATCCAGGATCGAGCCAGGCTGGCACAGGCCCGAATGGAGGGGTCGGGGGGGCATCGGGAACGCTTCAGAGCCTCTATGGTGGCCAGTTCTGCGAAGCCCGAAGTTTCAGTGGACCGGCATTTTCGTTTGTCACCGAGACCGGCCTTACCATCCAATTCCATTCCCCGGTCGAACTGCTGATGACGAATCCGTCGGGACTTCGATTGGGAGGAGACCCGGTGCTGCACGCGTACTACGAGGAGATCCCGAACTCGTACTACGAGTCCGCGGGGCTGGTGGATGACGAAACCGGTATCTACGAAAGCGATCCCCCCAAGACGATGTACATTCCTGGCGCCGCAACCGGCCAATACACTCTCACCGTGACCGGCACCGACACGTCAGCGTATTCGGCGGATTTTCTCGCTCAGGACGCAAATGGCACACCCTCGGTCATGAGCATGAGCAATGTGCCGATCGGACTCGGCGAGGTGCAATCCTTTACGCTAAACTACAGCAGTACTGCCGGTTCAACGCTTCAGGTCACCGGCGGCTTCAATGGCGGCGGCCAGAATCCGAATTCGGTGAATCTCTTCCTGAGCTATGCCAAGCCTGGGGACAGTCACGTCACGCTGGCGACGGGTACTACGAGCTACACCGTCGTGATCTTCTACGCAACTGACGTGATCGCGAGCACGTTCTCGGCGACGATAGGCGGAATAGATATCACCTCCTTGTTCCACCCGCAGCCGGGGACCTCCGAAGCCGTCAGTATCCCGCTACAGGCTGGAAGAAATCTTCTGAATTTGCAAATTCAGGGAAACGTCGGCAGCCGGGTCGCCACCGACACTGATCGCCTGGTGTTCACCGTCCAGTAGCGGCTAGAGGAGGCCGCTGGAAATTTTGGTGCGCCTAAACCCGATGACCTCGTGCATGAGAGCGAATTCGGTCGGGAAGTTTAGCCGTATTGCGGCTATCTCGGTTCTCTGTTTTTGTGGAGGCTCGCAAGCGCAGCAACCACCTCAACCGCAAACGGCCACAAGCCCGGAGAAAGGCGGCGCGACTAGAGCGGCCGGGACTGTAACAAAATCCGTTTCTGAAAGCGGAAGTTCGGTTACCGTGGCGTGCGAGTCGCCGATAGAATTGCTGGTCACCGATCCTCAGGGAAGAAAGACCGGGGGTGACCCGACAGCGCACCGGTCTTACGACGAAATTCCGGGCGCGTACTACGAATCGGCGGGAATTGAGGACGCGGAAACCGGAGCGGCCGAGTCCAATCCGGCAAAAACTTTATTTATCGCCAATCCAATACCTGGTTCTTACAGCTTATCCGTCGCGGGAATCGACGTGGGCACCTATACTTGCAAGCTGCTAAGCGACGACGTTGCTGGAGGGCACTTGGAGACGGGGGTAGCCAATATCCCGATACTCCGGGGAGAAATTCAGAAATTCGTTTTCGAATTCGACGGCAAACCGAGAACGCACCTGCGGCTTTCGGGAGGCTTTACCGAGAGTGCGGAGAGCGCAGCGAAGGAAATACGTCTGCTCAGCTACGCCACGCCGATGACGACGAGCATTCATGCAAGCTCGGGCCGGCGCGAAGTTCCCTTCCTCATTTTTTACGATCCCGGGATCGTTCCTTCAACATTTTCCGCGGAGCTGAACGGGAAGACGGTGACCGCTCTTTTCCACCCGAAGCCGGGAGGGTGGGAGTTGATTGAGATTCCGCTCGCGGAGCGACTCAACAGCGTGCAGTTGACGGTAAGCGGCAACTCAGCGAGAGCGGCGACGAATACGATTGACCGATTTGAGATATCGGTGGAATGAGGCAGCGACCACTCCTCATGGTTGCACCCCCGAACCCGGGATCAAAAAAAATCGCAGATCGCTTCTCGTAAAATATCTGGAATCAGTGAATTACGGGGTCTCAATCCGTTCCGAATCCGACTAAAATCTTGAAACTAAAGGACTTACTTGCAAAATATTCCATTCAAAGGACTTAGACGGTCCGCCATTCGCGAATGGCCGTAAAATCAGCTACCCGGACCGTAAAATATTGCATTCACGGAAGTTATCTCGTTGCTATTCTTATTTCAAAGATCAAATGCCTAGAGAGATAGGATTTCAGACTTTGGGATCGGAGTCAAGGGGATTCTCGGGCCCGAACTCCTACTATGTGTTATATACTACGTAGTGGTATACATCGAGTCGAAGGCCTTTACCGTGCGGCTGCACCGACTGGCGGGAGCGGCGGCTTTGGATGTCCTTAATTCGATTCAGGCCGACCTGATTAAGAATCCAGAGCGGGGAGATCTGGTGCAGGGACTGGGAGGGATTCGCAAGGCGCGATGTTCGAATCCGGAGCGCGGTAAGGGAAAACGGGGCGGCTTCCGATATCTGTTCCTGTACCTGGAAGATCGAAATCAGATTCATTTGCTTTATTTGCTGGACAAAGACGAGCAAGAGGATCTCTCGGCCGATGAGCGCAAAGCACTACGAGCATGGGTGAGCGAAATTAAAAGATCGAGAGGGGGACAGCAGATTCAATGAAAGCCAAGGGAGCAAAAAAGAAAGTCCGAATTTTTGGTGAGTTGAAGCAAGCCTTATCGGACGCGCTCGATTACGAGCAAGGAAAGAAAACGGCATTGCGCGTCAGCCAGTTGCCGCCTCCGCCGAAGGCGTTGAGCCCGGGGCAGATTCGCGCGATCCGGCAATCGTTCAACGTTAGCCAGGCGGGCTTTGCGCGCATTATTAATGTCAGCGTCAATGCAGTGGAAAGCTGGGAACAGGGTGTGCGGAGGCCGCGGGAGGCTACTTTAAAGCTGCTCGCTGTGGCGGAGAAACATCCGGAGGTTTTGCTGGCGAGCGAGTAGTGTTTCCTCCAGTCTGACAGATGGATTCGCCCATGGAACCCCAGGTTTCGCAAAGGCGAAGCCTGGGCACCCCGGCGGACTCTTCGAATCCTCGCCGCGTGCGCAACTATTGCGTCGAGGAAGGGTCGGCTGGCTGGTATATTGACACCTCGGGGTAGGGCAGATAAATTTCACAATTGCATCCGTAATTGGTCGCTGCGGGGACCGCATAGTGACGAAGTTCATAGTTCGATCTCAGATCAACGGATTAGTTAAGATCGCGAGAGACATAGGTCTTGGGCCAAATGTAATAACTCTTAGCCAAGAAACAAAGGGCAAGTTAGTAATCGAGCTCCCGTTGAAAGTCGCCACCCCCGATCCGCTGGTTTACTTCGAGATTGATCACAGCTTTGGGACTTATGTCACCCGTCTCTTCCCAGTTGCCGAGCTTGGACCGTCCGTAGGCTTCAACCAGCATGGCAAGTGGGACTCTGTGCTCGCCGATTTCGCAAAGTGGACGGAGAGGATCAAGCTCGAATTCGCGGAGCCTGATCCCTGGCTACTGCTCGCCGAGGGCGAACTCCTTCTGGGTGAGATACCGCTGGCTGAGGAGGGCAACGAAAAGCTTAGCGAAGGAGACTTGATCCATGTGCGCGAATTCGTTGATAGAACAAGGGAGTTTCTTGTCTCCGAGGTAGGGCCGGACGAACGACAACTTGCTCTCATAAATGAGCGCTTGCATGACTTAGAAGAGTCGGCCAAGACGCAGGACAAGAAAGCATGGGCCTACACTGTGGTCGGTGTTGCTTTTACAATTGCATCGAGCCTCTCCTTATCGCCGGAACAGGGTCATAGGCTCTTCACACTGGTTTCTGACCTTTTGAGGACGATTGTCCTAAAATTGCTGGCTTCCTAGGCTGCATTTTCATTCTTTTAATTCAATTCCTACCCTCCACCTGATATTCCGCCAGAGTCCGTGCGCTACTTTCCTAACTGAATCTCGAAGTACATCAGCTCGGCGCCTTTGGCGTCGTTGACGCCGGTGATGTCGATGTGGGCGCCGGTGAGGGAGATGTCGCCGACGTCGAAGAAGAGGAATCCGGATTGGGTGCTGTGAGGCTCGACGGCTTTGGCGGCGAATTGCGAGGATTCGATTTCGTCGCGCTCTTTCTGGGTGATGGCGCCCTTCACGTTTTTGCGCGGGATGGGAAGGGGATTGGGGCGCGTGGCGGCCTGGGGATTGTTGAGACGGCGGTAGATATCTTCGGGCGACGCAGGGCTGAGTTTGGAACGGTTGGCGGTGATAAGTTTTATGTCGACGTTGGCGATGGAGATGGGTTGGTCCCCGTCGTTGGTGACGATGAAGAAAATGGGAAGGAATCCGTGCTCGCGGAAGTTGATGGAGAAGGTTTTGGCTTTGTCGGAACTGTCGTAGGGGTCGGCGGCGATGGCGACTTTTTCGTCGGAGTGGTCGTCATGCGCGGGATAGGTCTTGGCGGGGTGGGCAGCGGGCTTGATGAAGTCTTTCGCGGCCAGGCACACGGCGAAAGCAGCGATGGCGCAGGAGACAGGTAGCACACGAGTCAGCGGCTGCATGGGTTCGATTATAGAACCGGCATCCTAAAATTCTTCAACACAGAGGGCACGGGGTAACACAGGGTAGAGCGGCAGCACGACCGGTCGCTTACTCGATTAGAGCCGAGGCGGGAGTTTGTTTAGAATGGCTGCACTTGATCTCTTCTCTCTATAGCTTTTTCTACAGCGTGGTGCTGGGCGCGGGGATGTTGCTGAGCCTGCCGTACTGGCTTATCCAGATGGCGCGCCACGGAAAATACCGAAAGGGATTGGCGGAGAGGCTGGGGCGCGTGCCTGCGCGACTGCGGTTAGCTGGGGTGCGCGAGCCGGCGATCTGGATTCACGCGGTTTCCGTGGGCGAGGTGCTGGCGGTTGCGGGTTTGGTGGAGGAGCTTCAGAAACGCTTCCCGCAGCATCGAATCTTCGTTTCTACAACCACTGATGCGGCACAGGTTCTCGCGCGCAAGCGGTTTGGCGACGGGAACGTATTTTATTTTCCCATGGACTTCGCATTCGCGATCCGTCCATACCTAGGGGCACTCCGGCCGCAGATGGTGGTGATTGCGGAGACGGAGTTCTGGCCGAACTTTTTGCGATTGGCGCAGGGCAGCGGCGCGCGGGTTGCGGTGGTGAATGCGCGCATCTCGGACCGCTCGTGGCCGAGTTACCGGCGATTTCGCGGGCTGTTGCGAAAGGTGCTGGTCAACGTCGATCTGTTTCTGGCACAGACGGCGGAGGATGCGGCGCGGCTGCAGGATATTGGCGCGAGTGAGGAACGAATGCGCGTCGCGGGAAATTTAAAGTTCGATATTCGTGCGCCGGTGGCGCCTGCGATTGCCGAGCGTGTGCGGTTGGTAGTCGCTCAGGGTGTTGCGGGGCCAGTGCTGGTGTGCGGGAGCACTGTGGAGGGAGAAGAGCCGCTGCTGCTGAAGGCGTTTGTGAACTTGCTGGTGCGGCATCCGCGGGCGGTAATGATTCTCGCGCCCAGGCATCCGGAGCGGTTTCCGGCAGTAGCGGCGCTGCTGGAGCAGATGTCGATTCGTTTTTGGCGACGATCTGCATGGAATAGCGAAGCGTTGGCTGGCAGCGTGTTGCTGCTGGATACGATTGGGGAGTTGGCCGCGCTATATGGGCTGGCTGACATTGCATTTGTGGGAGGAAGCCTGGTGCCGCGCGGCGGACATAACATCATCGAACCGGCGCAGTATGGGGTGGCCACAGTGGTCGGCAATCATACGGAAAACTTTCGCGATATCGTGAGCTTGTTTCAAAGACGCAATGCAGTGCGGGTTGTTGGTCCAGCGGAGTTGCCGCTGGTGTTGATGGAGCTGCTGGCCAATGACACAGAACGAAAGGCATTGGGAGAGCGCGCTGCCGAAACCGTGCGATCGCAATCGGGAGCGACGGCGCGGACGGCCGACGCACTGGGGGAGTTGCTGGCGCGGCCATGAACTGGAATCCTATGTCGGCCATTTACGGCGGTGTGGTGGGGGCGCGAAACGCGCTATATGACCGGCATGTGTTGCATTCGCGCTCGCTGCAAGGGCCGGTGATCAGCGTGGGCAATCTTTCGGCTGGAGGCTCGGGCAAGACTCCTTTCGTTATTTTGCTGGGTGAGTTGTTGCGGGCGCGCGGAATTAACTTTGATGTGCTTTCGCGGGGGTATGGGCGCAAGACGCGCGGAGTGATGCTGGTCGAGCCCGGCGGGCTGCCGCGGGATTTTGGCGATGAGCCTTTGCTGATTGTGCGGCGACTGCAGGTGGCGGTGATCATTGGCGAGGATCGCTATGAAGCGGGGCGGCTCGCGGAGTTACGATTCGGTGCTCAGATGCATTTGTTGGACGATGGGTTTCAACATCGCGGGTTGGGACGCGATTTCGACATCGTGTTGGTAACGCCGGAGGATGTGCGGGATAGTTTGATTCCTGCGGGACGGCTGCGGGAGCCTTTGCGGTCGTTGCGACGGGCCGATGCAGTAGTGCTGGCGAGCGGGGCTTCGCCGGAAGCGTTTCCACTCGCGGGCAAGACTGTCTGGCGGGTGCGGCGAGGGATTGTTCCGCAGAATATTCCGTCTCGGCCGATTGTGTTCTGTGGGATTGCACGGCCGCAGAATTTTCTGCGGCAGTTGCGGGCTGCGGGCATCGATTCGGTGGCCGAGGCATTCTTTCGCGATCATCATCCCTATACCGAAAAAGATGTACGCGACCTATTGCAGTTGCGGCAGCGCAGCGAGGCAGGAGGCTTCGTTACCACCGAGAAAGATGCGGTGAACCTGGGCGGATATCTTGATGCGCTGGCGCCGCTGGCGGTGGTTCCGGTGAAGATGGAGCTGGCCGACGCAGCTAACGGTGTGGATACCATGCTGCGCGTGATTGAGGAGCGGCGGCGACGCTCATGAGAAAATGCGTTGACGGTGAGGCTCGCCGCCAAATCTGATGACGAAACATTTGAAGGAAGTCGAGCGGCTGCGGAAGATTATTGAATCATTTCCCAAGGTCACCATTACGGTGCTGGGGGATCTGGTGGCCGATGAATTCGTGTACGGAGAAATCTCGCGGGTGTCGCGCGAGGCTCCGGTGCTGATCCTGAAGCATCGCGAACGGACGGTGGTGCCCGGGGGCGGAGCGAACGCGGTTAATAATCTGGCCGACCTGGGAGTGAATGTGCTGCCGGTGGGCGCGATTGGCGATGACGAGCCGGGACGATTGCTGTTGAAGTTTTTCCGCCACAAGCGCATTGCGGTGAGCGGAGTGCTGAAGGACAAGTCATACACAACGGTCACGAAGACGCGGATTCTTGCGGGCATGACGCACAATACGCGGCAGCAAGTGGTGCGGGTGGATCGGGAGCCGGAGAATCCGCCGAACCGGCACCTCACTCGCGAACTGTTTCTGGCGGCGCGAGAATATCTGCGGGCCTCGGATGCGCTGCTGGTTTCCGATTACGGATATGGGTCGGCGAGTCCTGCGATTGTGAATGCGCTGCGGCAGAGCGGGCGGCGAAGAGTTGTGAACGTGCCTCTCATTCTCGATTCGCGATATCGGTTGCTGGAATATTCTGGGGCGACTGCGGCGACTCCGAACGAACCGGAGGTGGAGGCGGCGCTTGGTGTTCGCGTTGGGCAGGATTGGGCGAAGTTAGCTGAGGCTGGACAGCAAGTGATGGAACGGATGAAGCTGCAATCCTTGCTGATCACGCGGGGGCGCGACGGGATGGTGGCGTTCGACGAGAAGCATGCACCGGTGGATATTCCGATTTTTGGTTCCGACCAGGTTGCGGATGTGACGGGCGCCGGCGATACCGTGATCGCGGCATTCAGCGCGGCTTTGGCGGCGGGCGCCACAACGGAAGAAGCGGCGCAGTTGGCCAACTACGCGGGCGGGATTGTGGTGATGAAGCGCGGCACGGCTACGGTTTTCCGGGAGGAATTGTTGCACGCGATTGAACAGGCTCCTCCTTCGACGCGACCGCACTGAGATGAGCAAGAGCAAAATTCTAGGACGCAAGGAACTCGGCGAGCGCGTCGAGAAGTGGCGGGGCGCGGGCGAGCGCATCATTCTGGCCAATGGTAATTTCGATTTGCTGCATGTAGGGCACGTGCGCTATCTGCGGGGGGCGAAGGAGTTGGGCGGCAAGCTGGTGGTGGCCATCAATTCTGACGAATCGGTGAGGGAGTTGAAGGGCGAGGGGCGTCCGGTGATGCCGGCGGAGGAGCGCGCGGAGATTGTTGCCGCGGTGGGTGATGTGGATGCGGTTGTCATCTTCCCGGAACTCGACGTCCGCGCTTTGATTCGCGAGATTCGTCCGGATATTCAGGCGAAGGGGACGGATTACACGGTGGATTCGGTTCCGGAGCGGGATGCGGTGACGGAATACGGGGGGCGCGTGGCGATTGTGGGAGATGCCAAGGATCATTCCACCAGTGAGATTATCCGGTCACGGCTGGGGCCGAGGCGAGCGTGAGTTTCGAGTCGGATCGTATCGATATTAGTTCCGAGACAAAGATCGAACGGCTGCTGATCGTCCGGCTCAGCGCGATGGGGGACGTGATCCACACGCTGCCGGCAGTTCAGGCTTTGCGAGAAGCATTGCCGCAGGCACACATTGGGTGGCTGATTGAAGAGCGCTGGGCGGAGCTGTTGTGTTCCCCCGGCGCATTCCGCCGCGGTCCTCGGTCATCCCTGCGGCCGCTGGTGGACGAAGTTCACACCGTTAATTTGAAGGGCTGGAAGAAGTCTTTGTTTTCGATTTCCACGCTGCAGAGCGTTGCCACGGTTTGGAACGATGTGCGGGAGGCGCGCTACGACGTTGCCGTGGATCTGCAGGGGGCTATCCGGTCGGCTGTCCTGGCACGGTGGTCGAGGGCGCGTGCGGTGTATGGGGTGGCTGAGGCGCGGGAGTCGCCGGCTAGCCTTTGGTATACGCGGAAAGTGGTGGCGCGCGGGCGGCATGTTATCGAGCAGAATGTTTCCGTGGCCGAGGCGCTTCTGGAACATCGAGTGAAGGTACCGCAGGCGGAGCTTCCCCGGGATCCTCAGGCTGAGGCGCGTATCGGGCAACGGCTTGCGGAATCTGGCATTGGCGAGTTTGCCATTTTGAATCCAGGGGCAGGGTGGGGCGCGAAGCGCTGGCCAGCGGAGCGGTATGGCGAAGTTGCGCGCGGGTTGACGGATATTGGGATTCGGTCGATTTTGAATTATGGTCCGGGTGAAGAACAGTTGGTGCGCGCGGCCGAGGCGGCCAGCGGAGGGACGGCTCGGGCGATGAGTTGCACGCTGACGGAGTTGATTGCTTTGACGCGGCGGGCCCGGCTGTTTGTTGGGGGGGATACGGGGCCGTTGCATCTGGCGGCGGCGTTGAGCGTGCCGGTCGTCGCGATCTATGGGCCTACGGATCCGGCGCGCAACGGGCCTTATGGGACGCAGAGTATTGTGTTGCGCAACGCGGAGAGCGTTACGTCGCTTGCGCGTCTGACGGAGGCGGATGAGGGTTTGATGGGGATTGGGAGTGAGGCGGTGGTGGGGGCGGCGCGCGAGTTGCTGGGCGACCCTCAGAGGCTACAGCCCTTCTAACTAAGGAAGGCCCTCATCGCAGCGCTGGAAGCGCTGCGCCACCCAAAGGCGAATCTCCATCAAATTCCGAACTGCGCCCCTGCTGAACAGCAATCAGTCACATACATTTCTTGAGATTTCGAGGAAGAAGCGGCATGGCTGAGTGGTCACAGATCGCGCGTAGGATTCGGGTGCCGCTGGGATTTTTGTTTGCGGTGCTTTATTTCTGGCTGGCGCGGCCTACGTGGCGATCCATGGCGCTCGGGACCATGGGGTCGGGGCATGTGCACAAGAATGAGGCGCTGGCGACTTCTGGTCCTTATGCTTACACGCGGAATCCGCTCTACCTAGGATCACTGCTGATGGGGTTGGGATTTTGCATGGCGGCGCGGAGTTGGTGGGTGGGGGTGGCGCTGGTTGTGATGTTTGTTGCCATCTATCTGCCGGTGATCCGCGACGAAGAGGTGTTTCTGCGGGGGAAGTTTCCGGAGTTTGAGGCATATGCGCGGCGGGTGCCGCGGATGGTGCCGCGGCTTCGCGCCTCCGACGCGCCTTCGGGCGCATTTTCTTTGGAATTGTATTTGAAGCATCGCGAGTAT
>WNFJ01260736.1_pt1 | contig 12317 bp, 14 predicted proteins | sample 5400461 | NCBI WGS metagenome assembly WNFJ01 (sample SAMN13153349, study PRJNA577476) | soil metagenome | isolation source: 115 cm saprolite on Douglas fir-dominated hillslope | place: USA:California | collected 2013-09-17
CCCGGCGAACGCCAGGCCATGCGCGGAGTGTAGCGCCCCCAGATTGATCGGCGTCAACGCCTTTCCGGTTGCGAGATCGATTACGGAGATGGTGTTCAGGGCGCTGTCGGAACCGCCGTAGTTCGAAATGTAGGCCAGCTTGCCATCCGCGGATGCCACGATTTCATGGGGATCCTGCCCGGCGGGCACGCGCGCCACAATCTGCAAGTTAGCAGGATCAACAATGGCCAGCGAATTGTCGCTCTTCTCCAGTACCAGCAACGATGGCGAAGGTGTTTGCGCCGCCGCAGAATTCGCGCCCAGCAGCAAAACCCCCAACACCGCCGCGCCCCAAATCGAAGTTCGCCGTGAATTCATCCGTCGACTCATCATATCTCCTCTCCACCGTGCAAAACTCTGCAGCAAATACTACACTCTTGTGGCCCGGCCGTTCCTGCTTGTGATCTTTTCTCCTGTAGGCCCCGCCTTCTGAGGTTGGCCGCTCCACCTTGGCTCACTAGTAGTGATTGGCACTGTCACCCGCTTTGCAAGACACAACTGTGTCATACAACTAGGAACCATGCGCTTCGCAATTCAAGCAAGACTGGATGACCGGTCGCGAAAGAGGCTGACAGTGCTGATCCGCGAACTGGGATGGTCTCCCTCGCAGGTCGTGAGAGAAGGCCTGCGCGCTCTGGAAGCAAGCCATCTAAGAAGGAAGAAGCGTGGGGTCATTGGTCTTGGGAAGTTTTCCTCCGGCGCACCCGATCTGGGCTCGAACAAGAAACACCTGCGCGGCTTCGGGCGGTGAAGCCGGTACTGCTCGATACCGGCGTGATCGTTGCGCTTCTGGACCGGAGCGAAAGGTTTCACCATGTGCCGAGGCGGTCCGGGAACTGGAGGCCCCGCTGATCACCTGCGAAGCGGTGATTGCCGAGAGCTGCTACTTGCTGCGGAATCTAGTTGGTGCGGCGGAAGCCGTGATCGAAAACGTGGCCACGGGGATTTTCCAAGTCCCTTTTCAGCACTCACGGGAAGCAGTTGGCCTAAAGCAGGTCCTGCGAAAGTATCGGGACCACAAGATCGATCTCGCTGATGCCTGCCTGATTCGTTTAGCGGATGAATTTGAAACTGCGGACATCTTGACTCTGGACAAGGACTTCGTAGTCTATCGTTGGAGCAGAAACAAACCCTTTCGCATATTGCCGGCCCTGAAGTAGAAGGACCCATGGCGCAGGGTCAACGCGCCGGCGGGTCTTGGCACCATGAATCCGTCTTTACACACCCGCTTCCATTCCCGCACTTCCGCCGTCAAAACCCTTAGATCGCGGCGCGCCTGCCTCTGTGGGGCCATGTGTGCCGTACTCTTCCAGGAGGCATTCGTGACGCGACGCAAACCCACGCTGCTTCTGTTGCTTGCCGCATCCATCGCCGCGCCGCCTTCGGCCGGCACGCATTCCGCCGCCGCTTTTAAGATCTTGCAATCGCTCGCCGGCGACTGGGAAGGCAAGGACGGCCACGGCATGGCCGTGAAAACCAGCTTCAAGGCCCTCGCCTCCGGCACCGCCGTCATGGAAACGCTCTCCCCCGCTGGCATGGAGGAGATGGTCACCCTTTACAGCATCGATGGCGACGGCATCGCACTCGTCCACTACTGCCCCACGAACAACCAGCCGCGCATGCGTGTGGTGCCCGATTCCGACGACATCAAGGAGCTCAGCTTCGATTACCAGGGTGCCGGCAACCTCAAATCGCCCTCCACGGGGCACCAGCACCACCTTACCATCCGCTTCGACGACGCCGAACACATCACGGAAACTTGGACCTGGCGTCAGGATGACAAGGATATCCCCATGCTCTTCCACCTCACCCGAAAGAAAAATTGAAATGAGGCGGGCGCCTGCCCCTTACTGCGCCAAGTAAAAATTGGGTGTCCTTGATGAGATCGAAGACCTGGACGCGAGAATCACACGGCTTTGGTAACAGAGCTTGCCACCCCATATTTCGGATTGTCGGGCGGAGGGGGATTTATCGGCGCCCAGAACCACGGCGAATTCTATTCGCCTCGAGCGCCTCAGCCGCGGAAAGCTTCCGGTCCAGGTGTGGTTCTGTGCGCAGGCCGCCTGAATGCAGCAAACAGGGCTCTCCAGGAGCAACACCGCACGTAGGACAGGGCACAGAGAAGCATTCTTTTGCCGTCAGGTTGCTCTTCCGCATTTTGATACAGTACGACAAAACCAGCCGCAAAACTGTTCCATTCTGAACGGTATGCGCACAATCGGAACCTGGCGAGCCTACCCGACAAATCTTGGTAACTGGCGGGTCGTCGCCCCTCGATCCCCAAGGACACCTCCGAGTGGCCCAAGCTTTCTGCGGTTTCGGCAGAAAGCTTGAACTTTCCCCTGTCAACTCTCTTCCCTCAATCCCAGCGATCACGTAGGACAGCCACTCCTGGCTGTCCTCGCCACTCGTCACTCGCCAGTTCCCCCGCCGTTCAGACGGCCACATCGCGATTCTGCTATTCTGAAAACGCTATGGCCTCTCACTTGAAACACGCCTTTTTCGGGCTGCGAGCTCTATTCTTGAGCCTCGTCCTCTTCCTTGGTGGTGCAGTTGTCGACGCGCAGGAAGCTGCCGCCGCTCCGTCTTCCACGGATTCCAAGCCTGCCACGGACGCCGAATTTATTGCAGCCGCCGACGAAGTCCTCGGCCAGATGAGCCAAATCACCGGCCTGAAATTGCTAACGCCGCTGAAAAAATCCTTGCGTTCGCGCGAAGAAATCCGCGCCTACGTCATCAAGCAGATGAACGAAGACAAGAATGCCGCCGAACGCTACGCCGACCAGCGCAGCGCCGAAGCCTTTGGACTCCTTCCCAAGGGATTCGACCTCGATTCGTTCATGATCAATGTGCTCACGGAACAAATCGAAGGGCTCTACGATCCGACGACCCGCGAATTTTACATCGCGGACTGGAGCCCGCTTGCCGACCAGCGCATGGTCATGGCCCATGAACTGACGCATGCTCTCGAGGACCAGCATTTCCGGATCGAGGCGTGGTTAAAAGCAGCCCGTCCCAACGAAGATGCCGAGCTGGCGCGCGACGCCGTGCTCGAAGGCAGCGCCATGGCCGCCATGGTCGACTATCTGATGCTTGGGACGGGACGCTCCCTGAAGGATGTGCCGGACTTCGATCCTGGAATGCTGATCGGCGATTTGGGCAGCACTCCCACGCTGCAAAAAGCTCCACCGTTCCTCAAGGACGCGCTGATCTTTCCCTATCTCGGCGGACTCACCTTCTCGGCCGCAGTCATGAAAAATACTGGCTGGGCCGCTCTCCCGGACTTGTTCGAGAAGCCGCCGGTTTCCACCCAGCAGATCCTCCACCCCGTGCTTTACCGGTCCGGCAAGACGCCCTCGAGTGTCACTCTTCCTCGGCTCGAAAAGTTCCTCGGCGACAACTGGTCTAAGCTCGACGAAAACATCATGGGTGAATTCGGCTGGAAGGAAGTCTTGAAGCAATTCCTCGACAACGACCGGGCCAAGACTCTGGCCGCGGCCTGGGATGGCGACCGCTACATCGTCTTCGAGCAGAAACAAACGAAGAAACTCATTCTGGTTACCCGCCTGCACCTGGACAGCGAAGAGCAAGCAGCGCGCTTCTTCGGGCAATATTCCGAAGCGCTCGAGAAGAAATACTCGGAGCGCTCGAATTTGCTTCGCCGCCCGAACTTTTTTTCTTTTGATACTCCGGAGGGCAGCGCGTTCCTGGATTGTTTGGGAGATGAGTGCGTGACCATGGAAGGCGCGACACGCAATATCTTCGACGGCTTCACCAAAGCCCTGAACTGGCCTTTGGCGCCGCAACCGGCCGAGCGCCCTGGGGCCGTGCCGAAGAGGACGGCCGTGATTTTTTCTCCAGCCGCGCGACCCGCTGCAAAAGCTTTTTCTCCAGGCGCGCAAACCGCGCCGTGAGGAGCGGATCGCAGGAATTGACGCGCTGGCGCAGAAGTTTGGCGATGGCCAATTGTGCAAATTCAGACGCTTTGGCCAGGTCTTTGGCGTGACGTTCGTAGTAAATGGCCAGCTGTTCGCAAGCGTGAATGCCGTGGTGCAGATCGGCAACGATTTCCAGCCAGATCTCGGCGGCGCGCGCGTGTTCGCCGCGGCGCTTGGCCATTAACGCAAGCTCGCGGCGCGCCTTCGGGAGGAACTCCGCGGGCAGGCCCATCGTCAGGGCCTGCGCGCACGCGGAATGCGCCCGATCGGGATCGCCGCGCCGCTGCAAAAATCGTGAAAGCCCGAAGAGGTCTAGGCTTTCGATTTCGCTTGTGGCATTTGGCGCGGCAGAAAGAAGTTCGTTGACCTTGCAGAAAAGAGCGGCGAGCCCGCGCAAATCCATCTGATTGTGGCGTACGACGCCGGCGAGCGGCTCGGCGGGCCCGCCGCGCAGATAATCAAAGTAATACTGTGGGATAAGCGCCGACGCCACATCGTTCTCGCGATGCCAGCACGAGCCGCACCGAACCGAGCCGAAGCTTCCACAACGCGCGCGCGGGATGCAGCAAATCAAGATGCGCCGCGAGCTTCGGCACCGCGATGGAGCGCGTCATCGTGAAGCGATTTTCGAGCAGCGGCCAATCGAACGATTTGCCATTGAAGGTGACCAGCACTGGCCGTTCGGCGATACGATGAGATAATTCGTGCAGCAGCGAGTGTTCCTCGGCGAAGTCGCGCATAAAGAATTGCTCGACCTGCAATCCACCCGCATCCCACCACGCCAGGCCAATCAGAAACGCGTACGTGCCGGTGCCGCCCGCGAGGCCGGTGGTTTCCGTATCGAGGAAAAGCCATTTTCCCGGGTCTTGCAGCGCGGTGCGAGTTTTGCGGGAGAGCGATTCGTCGCGCGTGCGGGAAAGTAATTCGAGTGTTGTGGGCGATGGGTCGGTAAATTCCGGAGCGGAGAACCAGTTTCGAACGGCCAGGTGTTCGCCGAAGTGATTCCTGGCAACGCCGGCGCCGAGGAGCCGGCCAAGCGAGTCTGCTTCGTCGGGCGTTCGAATGGCGGCGGGACGCGCGGGGATTGGCCGCGTGGGCTTCAGCGCGGCGAGGTGTGAAAATCTGTCGCCGGTTACGGCCATCTAGGCACACAACCTGTCGAGAATGCCGAGGGCGGCTTCTTTTGCGCGCGGGGCGAGATCACCGGCGGGGCCCACGCAGGAAGGGCAGCCCTGTTCGCAGGTGCAGGCGGAGATGAGTTCGCGGGTTTTTTGCATGAGAAGAGCGTGCGTTCGAAAGAGGGGTTCGGAGAAGCCGATGCCGCCGGGGTAGGCATCGAAGAGATATAGATTTGGTTCGAAGAATTCCTTGGCGTTGGGGGAGATAACGTCTTCCATGCGGGACGGAGTGAAAGTTTCAATCGTGCCGGAAAGGGGCGCAGCATGCTGCGCCCCTACAACGGCGGAAGCGGATTCGGAATCGGCAGCAGGAGGGCGCTCGCCGATGGCGGTGCCGAGGTCGCGGCGATCGCACATGAGGAGAAGGGTGGCGACGGATTCGAGGGCGTGGAGAAGGCCGAACATGCCGCTTTGGCGCTCGCTCACGGTGAAGGGAAGTGATTCGAGCAGCGGCCGTTGGAGAGAGATCCAGTAAGCGGTCGTGTGCATTTCGTTTTCGGGGAGTTCGAGTTTGCCGTCGCCAATATTTTCGTTGGTGAAGAATTTGATTTTCTTGAAGCCGACGACTTGGGAGCGGACGAGGACGTCGCCGTGGGAGAAAGAGGAGGCAAAGGAGGTAGAGGAGGTTAAGGAGAGGGCGCCAATGGGATCGAAGGGCGCTCCAATTGCTCAGTCCCCGTGGATTCAGAAACGCACTGGGTGGCGGCGATTTCGAGGACGCGGACTTGGGTGTGGCGGACGGCGTCGGTGTAGTAGTCGACGTCGACGCGCTTGACGTAGGCTTTGCGTTCCTTGAAGTCGAGATGTTCGACGTGGTGTTGTTGGCCGCCGTGAAGGTAGATGGCTTTTTCGTGGACGAACACGAGCGCGCTGGGGAAATCGATTTCGCCGATGACGTTTGGCGCGCCGGTGACGTCGATGATCACGAAATTGTCGCTGGTTACGGAGCGCAGGCTGATGGTATCGGCAGGATAGGCTTCCTGCGTCCAGTGATAGTTTTCTCCGGCGAGATGCAGAAAACCTACTTCGGCGAGGCGCGCGCAAAGATCGGGGAGATCGACATCGCCGAATTTGTCGCTTGGAGCGATGGGCAATTCGAATGCGGCGCATTTCAGATGATTGATGAGAATTTCGAGATTGTCGGGCTGAATGAAGGCGTGCTCCGGCGTGTTGCCGAAGAAATAGTCGGGATGACGCACGATGAATTGATCGAGCGGCGAGGAAGATGCGACCAGCACGGCACAAGAACTTCCGCTGCGGCGGCCGGCGCGGCCGGCGCGCTGCCAGGTGGCGGCGATGGTGCCGGGATAGCCGGCCATGACGACCGTATCGAGGGAGCCGACATCAATGCCGAGCTCGAGCGCACTGGTCGAAACCACTCCGCGGACTTTTCCATCGCGGAGGCCGCGTTCGATTTCGCGGCGTTCGTTCGGCAAGTAGCCGCCGCGGTAGCCGCGAATGGTTTCCGGTTTTCCCGGCAACCGGGGATTCGCCTGCTGCAAATAGGTGAGAAGAATTTCCGTGTGCAGGCGCGAGTTGGCGAAGACTATCGTTTGCAGATCGTGTTTCAGGAATTCCTGCGCCACACGCGAAGCTTCATTGATGTAGCTGCGGCGGATGCCGAGGGCGCGATTCACGACGGGCGGATTGTAGAAAACGAAAGTCTTCTCAGCCGCGGGTGCGCCGTTGGCATTCAAGACTTCGACTTCGGATTCAAGAAGGCGTGAAGCGAGGTCGCCGGGGTTGGCGATGGTCGCCGAGCAGCAGACGAATTGGGGATCGCGGCCGTAGAAGCGAGCGATGCGGCGGAGGCGGCGCAACACGTTGCACAAGTGGCTACCGAAGACGCCGCGGTAAGTGTGTAGTTCGTCGATGACAATGTAGCGGAGGTTTTCGAACAGGCGGGTCCAGCGCGTATGGTGCGGCAGGATGCCGGTGTGCAACATGTCCGGATTGGTCAGAACGATGTGGCTTTTCTCGCGGATGGCCTTGCGGGCATCGGCGGGCGTGTCGCCGTCGTAGGTGAACACGCCGAAGCGATCTTCGAGGTGCTGGTTGAGGTCGTGGAGTTCCGCGAGTTGGTCTTGGGCGAGGGCCTTGGTGGGGAAGAGGTACAGCGCGCGGGTGTCAGAATTTTCGAGGACCGCATTCAACACCGGCAGGTTGTAGCAGAGCGTCTTGCCGGAGGCGGTCGGCGTGACGATGACGACATTTTTTCCGGCGTGGACCGCCTCCGCCGCGGCGGTTTGATGGGTGTACAGGCTGCGAATGCCCTTGGCGGCGTAAGCGGACGCGAGGTCTGCATGCACCCAGGCAGGGAAGTCCGCCCACTGGGCCTCGCGGGCGGCAAAGTGGCGCACCGCCGTGAGGACTTCGCCGTTGTGGTCGCGGGCGGCGAAGGACTCCAGCACTTCGTGAACGCGGGTGATTGCAGTGCACATGCGAGCCCTGCGAACTGCAAGCGATTCGGGCATGATACTCGCCTTTCTTTAATTCGCCTTTTATTCGCTGACGTTAACACGCGGCGTTTCAGCGCGCAATATGGAAATTGTGAGTTTTAAGACGGGGGACACTGAAAACACAAAGAAGAAGCGAAGGATCGGATTTGCGGGAGTGCCACAAAGCGAATTGCACGGAATAAGGGTTTCACGTAATATGGGTGCATGAATATCACGCTTTCTTTGCCAGAAGACTTGGTGAGACGGGTCCGGAAGATCGCGGTGGACCGCGACACGACCTTGACCGGCCTCGTTCGTGAGTATTTGAACGAAGTCGCCAGGCACGAGGCGGCAGCAGGCCGAACGCGTCGAGAACGAGAAGCCTTGGAGCGCAGCTTCGAACAGTTCCAATATAGCGTCGGAAAGAAGAGCTGGAAGCGCGAAGATCTCCATGAGCGCGTTTGAGTTTCTGGATACTAATATTCTGGTTTACGCGTACGACCGCAGCGAGCCGCGGAAACAACAGATTGCGCAGGGACTGGTTCGGAGAGCAGTGGCAGGGGAGATCGCAGCCTCCAGCCAAGTGCTCGGTGAATTCGCGGCCACACTCCTCCACAAGCTATCGCCTCCGGCAAGCCCGGAAGACTTGATTGCGCTTCTGGACGCGCTCGGGCCCATCAAACTGGTCCCGATTGATGGCGATGTTGTTCTCCGTGCGGTGCAGGCGCGCGCTCAATACGGAGTGCACTTTTGCGAAGGAATGATACTTGCCGCCGCCGAACGCGGCGGCTGTCAGAGAATCTGGTCGGAAGACTTGAATGCTGGCCAGCAATACTTTGGTTGTGTTGTCGAAAACCCGTTTGTCTGAGGGGCAGAAGAGGCCACACGACTGCGGCGGGCGGCCTCTATAGAAGAAGCAAGGCGAAATCTATTCGCCGGCTTTGGCGGCGAGCGTTTCGATCACGGCGATATTGGGAAGCAATTCGGGCGAGAGATGGTGGCGTGCCTGGAGATAGGCAGGCGCGTTGTAGGAGATCCATACTTTTCCGGCCGCGTCTTCAGCGATGAGGATTTTGAGCGGGAGGTCGAGAGCGGAGCTGGACGAAGCGAGCATCAGCGGCGTGCCTGCTTTGGGATTGCCGAAGATGAGCAGCTTGGTGTTTGGCATTTTCAGGCCGGCGCTGGCGGCTTCGCCGCTGTGGTCGACGATGGTAAAGAGCTTGACCCCTTTGGCTTCCAGGATGGATTTCAAGCGGGCGACGGTTTCCTCGACGGAATAATTGCTGGCAGTACGAAGAATGCCGTTCTCTGCAATTGGTGCCATGGAAATCTCCCGGTATTTTGATGCATCATCCTGCCCGATAGGTCTAACGGAAATCAGATAGATGGCCATCGCCACGCCAAGGATGGCGAGGACCAGAGCGACGCTGATGGCCAGCGTCGAGGGATCGAGGGACGCGCGAGAAAAGCTTCAGGCTGCTGAACCTGCTGCAGCAGTCGCCGGTAACGGACAAGCGAGAGCAGACAGACCAACACGCCAAGAAATATCAGCGCGGTACCGAACCAGAGGGAGAGGCCGAACGACTGGGGCGGTAGATTGGGCTGATTGAGGTTGAACTCCCGCAAGAAAATTCCAAAGCGGGCGAGGACGAAGCCGAGGCCCATGAGAGCGAGGCCGGTGCGAATCCAGGCGAGAAAGGTTCGCTCGACGGCCAGAAAGTCGCGGGGAGTGGCTGTGGACTCGTCGGACATGGCGAAGGTTTTAACCAGACTCTTAGCGAAGCCGCAGAATCAATATAGCACCGATGATGAAAAGGAGCGCTGAGGCGGCGAAAGCGGTCTGGACGTTGAAGGCGCTCCAGAGGAAGCCGACCATGAGGCTGGAGAGGAAGTCGCCGACGGCGTTGACGGCGGCGAGGGTGCCGAAGGCCATGCCGTGTTGTTCTTTGGGAACCAACTCGGCGGAGAGAGAATCCTCGAGCGCCTCTTCGGTGCCGACGTAAAGGCCTGCCAGGACAAAAATCACGGCGAGCAACCACAGGGAATTTGTTCCGGTGCAAAGGAGGATCGCGGTGACGCTGGCGAGGGCGTAGCCGGCGGCGAGCACGAGTTTGCGGCTGGGGACGTGGTCGCTCAACCAGCCGCTGAAATATGCAGAGCCGGCGTAGAAAACGTTGTGCAGGGTGTAGAGGCCGACGGCGAGGCTTGCGGCGCGGGCCATTCCATGGCCGGGAGCGAGCGTTCGCGTCGCGTAGAGAATCAGCAGGGTGTGCGAGAAATCGCCGGCGCCGAAGACGCCTACGCCTACGAGCAATCGGCGGAAGGGAAGTGGCAGCGCCTTCAAACCGAGGATAAAGGATCGTTGCGGGCGGGCGGCGATGGGCTGTTCGCGGACGAGCAGCCAGAAAACTGCGACGGCGACGAGGCCGGGGAGAAGTGTCCAAAGAAAAACTTTGCGGTAAGAATGGCCGGTGGCTTCGAGCAGCCAGAGCGCTGTGAGAGGACCCGCGATCGCGCCTACCGTGTCCATCAAGCGTTCGAAACCGAACGCGCGGCCGTAGGTGTTAGGTGGCACGTCGGCGGCGAGCAGGGCTTTCTTCGCGGGTGAGCGGACACCGCGTCCCAGCCATGCGGCAACGCGACCGAAGAGCACATGATAGGCGTGGGTTGCGAAGGCGAAGGACGCCGTCGCAAGTGCGGTGAAGGCGTAGCCAAATACGGCGAGAGGCTTTCTGCGTTTCAAGCGATCGGTGTAGTGGCCTGCGGCAAGCTTTGTGAAGCTGGAGAGCCCGTCGGCGATGCCTTCGATGGCGCCAAGCCAGACGGGACCCGCGCCGATGGCGGCCAGGAATGCGGGGAGCACGGCTGTAGCGGTTTCGTGGCTCCAGTCGCTGAAGAGGCTGGTGAGGGCGACACCGAGGACGGTGCGGTTGAGCCAGGGCTCTCTTTTGGGGACGTCGGGCATGGGAAGGCAGTTTACATTTGAAAGTACAAAGTTAAAAGTTCGGAGCTCGCTGGATCGTGATTAGCCCGAAATTCCAGATTGAGATGGAGGAGCGAACGCAAAAGGGGCAGCGGGCCCCGACAGGAGTAGGGGTGAACGCCGGATTCCAATGAGTTGGCTTTATTTCTTGGCCGCGCGGTAGAGGATGACGCGGACTCTTTCGAGGGTGATGAGGCCACCTTCGACCATTTCGTCGAGGTGGGGGAGAATTTTTTCGATGCGCTCGATGGATTCGATGACCTCGAGAATGATGGGGAGGTCCTGCGACAGGCGCAGCAGCTTGTCGGTGTGATAGATGCTTGAGCCACCGTAGCCGCCGACGCCTCGCAGCACCGTTGCGCCGGAGAAGCCGTCTTTGCGGAGTATTTCGACAATGGCTTCGTGGAGAGGTTTGCCGCGCCATTTGTCGGACTCGCCGATGTGGATGCGCATCAGGGTGCGCTGGCCTTCGAATTTTTCGTGTGTCATAGATGGGCCTCGTGACTGGGGTTTGGTGACTGGCGACTCGTGAATCCAGGGCCGACTGTCCCTCGCTAAAACTTGTTGGCCAGGCGAATTCCGGCGACGCTCAGAAGCAGGCCGGCCAATACGCTTGCTCCCACATAGACTGTGGCCCAGGCCCACTCGCCCGCTTCCAACATTTTGGCGGTTTCCCAGCCGAAGCTGGAAAAGGTTGTGTAGCCGCCGAAGAAGCCAACGGCGATGGCCACGCGCCAGTCCGGGGAGATCACCATGTGATTCAGTGTGAACTGGCCGATCAAGCCGAGGAGAAAGCAGCCGGTCAAGTTAACGAGCAGGGTGCCTAAGGGAAAGGTGCTCGCGGTGCGGACTTGCACGACACCCTGAAGGCCGTAGCGCGCCAGGGTGCCAACGGCGCCAAAGATGGCGACCAACGCTAAACGCACTGTCGCTCCAATCCGACCAGGAAAATCAGTAGTGGAAACGATAGCGCAGTTGGACAAAGATTTCTCGCGGATTAAGGTAGTGGGTACCGCCGAAGGTGAAGCTGTTGTCGAGCAGGACGCGGCGATTGGCGACGTTGACGGCCTGCAAGTTGGCGGAGAATTCTTCGCCGATACTTTTGCCAAGAGAAAGGTCGAACGTGGTGTGAGGCTGGAGATGATCGCCGGGGATATTCGAATTACTGTTGGAGAATCCCGAAGCGTAGTAGACGTCCGTTGAGAGATAGGCACGCCAAGGCAACGTGTACTGCCCGCCGAGATGCAGCGTGTTGCGCTGGTCATGGTCGAGAAAGAAATATCCAGGTGGCGGAACAGGGCAAGCACCGATCAAGCCGCCGACGATGCAGCCGCGGCCGAGCGCCAGTTGATTCGAATAGGTGAGATAGAACTGCGCGTGGTTGCGGAACCGTGGCGAGCGGACCGTGAGCTCCCAGCCATTGATTCGCGCGCCTTGCACATCGACGGGGAAGAAGACGTTGGAGTTATTCAGGCTGTTGTGATCGAAGAAGTTGGTGGCGCGAGTCAGAAAATTATCGGCATCCAAGACCCAGCCTTTGAAGGGAATAGTGACTCCGAATTGATGTTCCTCGTCCCGCTCGCCATGCAGCGACACGAAATCAAGCCCCTGGTTGATTTGGATATCGTTTAGCGCAGGCCCAGATAACGTGCCGAGGGGTGGCGCCTGATAGAAACGGCCGTAAAAGCCACGGAACACCCAATTCAGCTTGGGGATTCGTAAGGAAGCGCCGGCGCGCGGA
>WNFJ01172104.1_pt4 | contig 12316 bp, 16 predicted proteins | sample 5400461 | NCBI WGS metagenome assembly WNFJ01 (sample SAMN13153349, study PRJNA577476) | soil metagenome | isolation source: 115 cm saprolite on Douglas fir-dominated hillslope | place: USA:California | collected 2013-09-17
ATGTTCTCTACGTCGGCCAACAGCACGTCGACGAAATCGAGACTTACGTCTTTGACATGGCTCCCAAAAAGATTGAGAAAGGCCAGCGCTATTTCCAGGGACGGATCTGGGTGGACAATCGCGATTTCCAGATCGTGAAGACCTGCGGCCGCAACGTCCCCGACGTGCACGCCAAGAAGAAAAATGACCAGGAGAACCTCACGCCGAAGTTCGTGACGTATCGCGAACAGATTGACGGCCAGTACTGGTTTCCCACCTACACGCGCGCCGATGACGAGCTGCACTTCAAGCAAGGCGACGTCCATATCCGCGAGATCATCAAGTACACCAATTACAAGCGCTTCGGAGCCAAGACTCGCATCATTTATAAAGGGGAAGTCCTTCCGAGTCCCAGCCCGACACCCACGCCCAGATAGATTGGGTAAATTGGTCCGAAGTGGAATTGGTAATTGGGTAAGTTGGTAGATGGGTAATTTTAGCCGTTGGTCCGAGCTGTCTTTTGCGAGGCCGAAAAGATGGCAGCCAACTGTCTCGCTTCTTCGGAGATGTCCTCTAACTGCTTAGGGTCTGGGTTTCCTCCAGCAGTTCGAGCCACAGAACACTCTCGTCTGCTTCCTCGGCTACGATCCCGATTCTTGCGATAAACTCGGCCTTCGACCAAGCCCGGCACACTGCGCGGTAATTGGCAGCGACCGATGTGCCACATCGCAAAAGCTGTTTGCCCATCACTTGCGCTTCGGTTGACTTTGGCAAAGCACGAAACAAGCGGACAATTCTAACCGCAAACTTTTTTGTCCGTGCACGAAGCTCTTCGGGCTTGACTCACAATTACCCACTTACCAAATTACTCATTTACCAAATTGGCGATCCGCGGACCTCGCGGATTAGTGGTGCAACAACCACATGATCCAGCCGGCGACGAACATGCCGCCCATGAACCAGGCGAAGCAGTACGCGGCGTAGCGCAGCATGGCGCGCGGATGGCTGTGCTGGGTAATGCCGAACACCACGGAGGCGAAGAACGCAAATGTGATGGCGGCGGTAAAGTGGGAGACTTGCAGCATGGCCGGGGTCATGGTTTCTTCCCGATCGCGATGTGGTATGCGTCCACCATGGACATGATGTTCAGCAGGCCGGCGACCACGATGAATTTGGTCCCATAGTCGGCGGTGGCGTACGAGATAGCGCTCCCGCCCCAATCGAACGCGCGGCCCAGGATGTATAGCCCGCCCGCGCCAAGGTCGCCGACGAAGCCCAGGATATCCAGCAGGTCGCCGGTGTTGGGTTTATAAATCTTGCCGTTCATGGCCAGACCCAAAGCAAACATGGTCACTACGGAAGCCATGAGCAGGAGGCCGCGGATCCAGCGTTTCTGGATCAGGTGGCCGGCGCCCGGAATCAGCCAGCCGATGGCCGGCGCCAGCACGGCCATGCCGGTCAGGGGCGCGGCGGCTGTCCCCGGCCGCGCTTGGGATGAACTCGTTTCGGTATTTGCCATTAAATCAAGACCAGTTCGCGTTGGATTTTACCAGTAACTTCGGCTGCGCCGTTGCGGGTGAGGACGTTGACCTCGCTGCGCACGCCGAATTCGCCCGGCAGATAAATTCCGGGCTCGATGGAAAAACATGTGTTGGGGATGATCTCGCGCTCGTCCTTGGTTTCCAGGTTGTCCATGTTGGCGCCGTTGCCGTGCACGCTGACCCCGATGGAATGCCCGGTCCGGTGCGTGAAGTATTCGCCGTAACCCGCGCCGGCGATGTGCTCACGCGTGGCGTGGTCCACCTCCCAGCCAGCGATCCGGCGTTTGCCGGCGAAAGCATCCTGCACTTTCTTGATGCCGGCGTCGCGCGCCCCGGCAACAATGTTGAAGATCTCCACCTGTTTCGCCGTGGGCGTGCCGATCACGCCGGTCCAGGTAATGTCGTAATAAACGGCGTCGGGCGTGTTTTTTTTGCCGAAGATGTCCAGGAGCACGAAGTCGCCGGGTTGGATGGGGGCGGAACCTTGCGCCTTCGGCTCATAATGCGGGTTGCCGCTGTTGGCGTTGGCGCCCACGATGGGGTAGTCATCCGTAATGAGGCCTTCGCGGCGGAAGGCTTCGGCAATCCACTGCTGGATCTCGTATTCGGTCACCCCGTTGGCGCGCGCCCGGCAGCCGATTTCTTTAAAAGCCTCAGGCACAATGCCGTCAATGGCGTCGCGGGCGGCAAAGTGACTCTGGATCTGCTCTTCCGTCCAGGCGGCCTCAAAGCGCGCCACCAGGTCGCCGGAGCTGACGATCTCCTTGCCAAAGCTGCGCACCAGTTCCACCGTGCCCGCATCCACCAGCCCGATGTAGGGGATCAGGTTGTTGGGCGAGTACTGCATGGCCACCGTGCGGTGCCGCGCCAGCATAGCTTGCAGGTTGTCCCAGAGCTCCCGCCAAGATGAGTACTCGCGTTTGCTGCCGGGCAGAGAATCCAGGTGCCCGGCCTCGATACGATGCACCAGCTTCACCGGTTCGCCCTCGCGGGGTATCACGTAAAACCAGCGTCGCGTGACCATCAGCTGGTCGGGCAATCCCAACACCTTGTAGGCGATGGGGTCGCGATGGTGATGGTCGTAAAACAGCCACGCGTCCAAGCTGCGCTCGAGCAAGGCTGATTGGATGGCTTTCAAGTCCATGATTGCAATTTTCTATTTAATCACAATTTCCTGAAGTCCCGGGCGAAGCCAGAAAACCAAGCCAGTGGTCCAGTTTGAATTTAATTAGGCAGACCGGACGCTGGAGGGGCATCCATCGCTTCGTCTTGGGCGCTGACGTTCCGCGCAGCAGACTGGTTCACGTCTCCGCCGCGGGCCGTCTTCTTTTTAGCGGCCTTGCGCTTCTTGGCGGCTTCCGTTGCCCAGCGCTTTTCCAGTTCCCGTTTGTTCTTATTCTTCATGGAAACAGGATTACACAACTGAGGGCCCAAAGGCGAGCATTCAGCCTGGATTCACTACCGAAACACCGTGATTGCGATGGTTCGCAAGCCATTTATTGGTCCCGCGGGTTGAATGAGCATCATCTGCTTCGTGTTGGGCCCTGGAGTCAGGAGTTTCAGAGGCATCAGGTCAGGCGGCGGCCGGCTTCGCCTCCGCCTCCGGCTTGAAGGTCCTGTCGTAGACCCACAGCAGCAGCGCGGTGAGCAGACCTACCGCGGTCACGGCCCACCAGATGAGCCCGGGCTGCTGCTTAACCTCGCCGAAATGGTGGATTAGCTTTCCCCCGAACCAGCCCGCGATCAGCGACCCGATGCCGATCGGCAGGAAGGCAAAGCCCATGTACGTTCCCTGCTGTCCCGGCGGCGCCAGGCGAGAGATGTACTCATAATAGCGCGGCGATTGCGTGATCTCCCCCAGGGCTACGCCGACCAAAGTTAGATAAGCCATCGGGACGGAGGGATGAATGATCAGCAAGACCCACGCCAGCGCCGAGATCAGAGTGCCCCAAATCACTGCGCGGAATGGCGGCGTTTTCTGCGTGATGAAACCAACCACCATAGTGAGCGCGATCACCACCAGTGGACCTGTTACCAGCATCAGCTCCGTGTCTGTTTTTGGATTGATGTAGTCGTGGACGTAGAGGGGCAGGATGATGAACTCCTGCCAGTACACGATCCAGTAACCGGAAAAGATCAGAAGGAAAATCATGAAGCGCGGGTTAGAGAGCACGGTCAGGAAGTTCTTCGCCGCCTGGCTCAGGCTGGTGGTCTCTACTTCATCGGCTTTCTTCGGCTCTCTGAAGAACGCCAGCACCGCAAAGAACATTACGAAAACGCTGAGCGCAGCCACGCGAAATACGTTCTCAACGCTCATGTGCTGGTGCACCCATGAGGCCACGTAGGGACCCGCCGCGCCGCCAATATTTACCAGCGTGTAGTAGATGGAATAACCGATGGAGCGGACGCTCTCCTTGGAAGCCCGTGCGGTGGTCCCTACGACGGAGGGTTTTACCAGCGCCACGCCGAGAGCCGGGAGCATCAGAACCAATGTGACCAACAGCGTTAGCGGCATGTGGCCCCGTATCGGGCCCAACCAGGATGCGTTCAGTGAGCCCAGCAGAAAATAGGAGCCGCTCAGGATCAGGTAGGCAAGCGAGAGGGCGCGACGGAAGCCCAGACGGTCCGCGACAGTGCCTCCAAATGCTGCAAGAAACCAAACCAAGCCGCCGAAAAGGCCGGTCAGGCTGCTTGCCTGTTCCACAGGAAACTTCAGGGACTCATGCAGATATCGCGCCAACGAGGCAAAGGCCGCGTAATACGAGAGCCGTTCAAAGAGTTCGGTGATGTTGGCGACCCAGAAAGGGCGCTCAAATCCCATTCGTATCTCACGCACACGTTGAGATAGGGACAAGAATCATCTCCTTGATCACTTTGTTTGTGCAGCTGCCAGACGCCGGCGAAGCTGCGCCGCTGTGATCCCGCTGATGCGTAAAACTTTGTTCCGGCCGGTTTCGCCGCTGGTTATAGTAATGGAGGAGCGGCGAATCTCAAACAACTTCGCGAAGAACTCAATCGCCGCCTGATTGGCGCGACCCTCCACCGGCGGCGCGGTCAGGGTCAGCTTGAGCGCATCGCCTACCGTGCCGGTGATGGCGTTCTTGCGGGCGCGGGGATGGACCTTTACCGCGAACGTCGCGCCTCCGGAAACGTCTTTTACCGGGACCATTGCCGGGCCGAGAGAAAAAGCTCCAGGGCGATCAAGGGCACAAACACAACTGCTTGCGGGTTCTGCTTGAGGTGGTCGCGCAGCACCCAGCAGAGGAGCACCGACAGGATCAGCAGAAGCAGGTTGGCGACGACGCTGGTCCTGGCCACCGCCTTATCCGGCGGGCGATAAGCGCGGATCAGGTTCAGGAAAGCGCCAAAAATCACGGCCAGCCCTCCGGAAAAGGACCACGCAGTGTCAATGTTAAGGTTCCTGGACATCAGAACCACGCTGGCCGCGATGTGCAGGCAGCCGAACACCAGCAGCGTCCAGCCAAGAACGCGGTCGAGAGTTTTCATGGTTGAGGCCTTTCTCCGAAGATGGCCGTGCCCACGCGCACGCAGGTTGAGCCTTCTTCGATCGCGACCTCGAAATCGTGCGACATGCCCATGGAGAGCGTGTCCGTCTGAATGCGCGGCAGCTTGCGCAGCGCGATCGAGTCGCGCAAGTCGCGCACCAGCCGAAAATACGGCCGCGCGGCTTCCGGATTCGACGTGAACGGCGGCACCGCCATCAGTCCGTGCACCTGAAGATGTTCGCAATTCCCCATTTCCTGCAGCAGCTTCTCCAGGTCCGGTGAGTCCAGGGGGATGCCGCTTTTCGACGCCTCGCCGCCAACATTGATCTCAATCAGCACGGGCAAGACCTTGCCCACGGTCCCAAAGGCGTGGTTCAACCTCTGGGCCAGCCGCTGCGAGTCCAGCGAATCAACGGCATCAAAGAGTTCAGCGGCCTTCTTGGCTTTGTTGGTCTGCAAGTGGCCGATCAAATGCCACTCCGCGTCTTTGCGGTCTTCCGGACCAGGAAATTTCTCCTCGAACTCCTGCACCCGATTCTCGCCGAAGACGCGTACGCCGGCCTCCGACGCCTGGCGGATGCGCTCCCGGTCCACCGTCTTGCTCACCGCCATCAGTGTGATGGGATGCGGGTCGCGCCCCACGCGCGCCGCTGCGGCGGCGATGCGCTCACGGACGCGGGCCACGTTTTCGGCGATGGACATGTTGGCATTATAGGCGGCAGGACTCACCGCGGTGACGCGGAGGGATGAAGAATTGGGTAAATGAGTAATTTGGTAAATGGGTAATTTGAAAACCGTAGGGCATTGGGTTCTAAATTACTCAATTACCAACTTACCCAATTACCAAATCTCCTCCGTGCCTCCGCTGAAAAGCGCTAGCTCTTCTCTCCGCCTAGCGGCTTGCGCGCGAAGTGGAAGAGGGAGAAGCACAGCAGAGCAAACATCAGCACACCGAACCAGTTGGCGAAGACGGGATGGTCGGCCATGAACGCGATCTTTGTGCCCCAGGCAATAGAGTTCTCCGGCAGCCACCCCTGCGTTTCCATGAGCTTGATGGCGATGCCCAGCAGGCCCACGATGCCGCCGGCCGCGATCAGACCACTGGCGTAAAGCGAGCCAGGGCTGACTTCACTTTCTGCAACTTTCTCTCCGGCCCTTTCCGCAGCGCTCTCCACCAGCCAGCGCACCACTCCACCGCAGAAAATGGCCAGCGTGGTTGCCATGGGAATGTAGAAGCCAACGGCAAATGAGAGCGAACGGATTCCCAGCAGCTCCACCGCGATCACCAGAAACACACCCAGAAGGATCAGTCCCCAGGGCAATTTACGCGTAAGAATGCCGTTAATCACGGTGGCCATGAGCCTGGCTTGGGGCGCCGCCGCCTTGTCACTGCCGATGCCGTGGACCCACTGGATTTCGATCTTCCCCGACTGAGGGTTGTAGAGGTACTGCCCATCCGGTACATCGGCTGAGTTGATGGCATTGAGCAGGACCATGCCCTCTACGGGTTGCTCCCGCGTGGTTCCGGTTGCTTTATCGGCGGCCAGCCTTACGGTCTTGCGGTCAAACCTGGTGCTGGTGTCTTTGCTGACACCCGAGGGCAGCTCGTTGATGTTCACCGGAATATTGACGACGCGAAATTGTGCCAGGCCGTTATCCATTCCGATGAGGGTGCCTCCTATTGCGAACACCGACACGATCACACCGACTACCAGCGCGAGCTGCTGTTTGGAGGGAGTCGCGCCCACCAGAAATCCGGTCTTTAAGTCTTGCGACGTGTTGCCGGCGTTGGCTGAAGCAATGCAGACCACGCCGCCAATCGTGATGGCCAGAGCAAAAAACGCGGGGCCCGTCCAGCCGATCAGTAAGAACATGGCGCAGGTCGCCATGAGCGTGGCGATGGCCATGCCCGAGATAGGGTTGGATGAGGTGCCGATCAGCCCGGTGATGCGCGAAGAGACAGTGACGAAAAGGAAGCCGAAGATCACCACCAGGACAGCCGCGAAAAAGTTGTTCACGATCGAGGTGTGGGTTCCGGCCACGGGATAGAAGGTAAGCATGCCCCACATGAACAACAGCAGCGCCCCCGCCCCCGCCAGTGCCCATTTCAAAGGAAGGTCTTGCTCGGTGCGGCGCTGGCCCCGAACACCGGCGGAGCCGGCAGCCAGATCTTTGGCGCCCGCGCGTAGCGCGGCGACGATGGTGGGCAGCGTCTTCAGCAGCGTGATGAGACCGGCGGCAGCCACCGCCCCGGCCCCCATCGGACGGATATAGGTCGCCCAAAGGTCGCTCGGGGACATGTCAGCGATGAGCTTGGTGCCGGGATAAAGATTCCCCGTAAGATGCGAACCGAAAAACTTGATGGCCGGCATTACAACCAACCAGGCAAACACGCCTCCGGAAAAGATCACGCCGGCAATACGCGGGCCGATGATGTATCCCACGCCCAGGTATTCCGTGGTGGTGTTGGCCCGGAATGAGCCGCCGGGAAGCCATGGAGGATTGTAGGTCGGCGTGCTGGGCCAGACGGAAAACATGTTCTCGTTCTGGAAGAAGGTGTAAAGCGCGCCCAGGCCAAGTCCGGCGAAGACCCGGCCGGCGAACGACCCGCCCTTGTCGCCGGCAATAAGGACGTCGGCGCACGCCGTGCCTTCGGGATACAGCAGGTTGCCGTGTTCCTTGACGATCAACTGGCGGCGCAGCGGGATCATGAAACACACGCCCAGGCATCCGCCAATCAGCGCCAGCCAGGTGATGCGCCAGTAGTCGAGCCCAAATCCCAGAAATATCAGCGCGGGCAAAGTGAAGATCACGCCGCCGGCGACCGATTCACCTGCAGACCCGGTTGTCTGTACGATGTTGTTCTCCAGAATACTTGCCTTACCGAAGGCGCGGAGAATGCTAATGGAGAGCACGGCGATAGGAATGGAAGCCGCCACAGTAAGGCCGGCGCGCAAGCCTACGTAAACAGTAACCGCGCCAAAAACGAGCCCGAAGAACCCACCCAGCAAGATGGCTCTCACTGTGAATTCCGGCCTCACCTCATGAACCGGCACGTACGGCTTAAACGTTGGCTCCTCGGTCCTGGCTTCGACGGTTTGCGCCACAGTAGCCTCCCTCTTTGCTTATCCTGTTGAAATTGTGACGCAAGTTAGCACAGGACCGTGGTCGGTTACAAATCCAGAGAGGCTCTTGGAGCGGGTGATCGGAAGAAATCGCCCGTGATCGCCGAGATCGCCCGCCATCGCCGGGATCGGGGCATGGCCGCCATGGGGCCGGGAGCGGATCTCAAGGAACCTTCGGTCGGGGAAGTACCTCGTCGCGCATTCGCTCCTCTTCCGATCCCGGCGATCCCCCGATCCTCCGTTGCGCGTCGGCCCATATCCCCGTTATACTTAAGGCACTTCCCGCAGTGTTTTCTCGAGGAGGGTCGTCTTCAGTAGTGGTGACCTAAGCCGGGCTCGAAGGGTGGAAAGGGCGTTCCATTCCGCAGCCGCGAGCTTGTTTTGTGTCCTTTTTCCGGCGGACTGCCGAATCTGCCGGTCGGCCCTTACCAAGATCTCCAATCTTCCCGTGTGCGATGCCTGCCTGGACCGCATTGTCCCCATAGAGGGGACGCTTTGCTCAGCCTGTGGCGAGAAGTTGTTGGGCCAGCGCTTTGCGGGCGACTCCGCTCCGTTGTGCGAGCTCTGCCGCCGCGCTGCGCCGCGTTTTCGCAAGGCTGTGGCTCATGGCGCCTATGAGGGCGCGCTGCGCGACCTGCTGCACGTCTTCAAGTATCAGCGAATCAGGCCGGCGGCGCCGCTGTTAGGCCGGTTTTTGAGCCAGGCCATAGCGAATGCTGGGATGCCGATTCCCCTGCTGGTGGTTCCCGTGCCGCTAGCGCCGGGGAAACAACGGGCGCGGGGCTTCAACCAGGCGGAGGAGATTGCGCGGGCTTTGATGCGCGTGCATCCGGCCGGGGGCATCCAATTGGATACCGCGTCGCTGGTTCGCTTACGGGAGACGGTATCGCAGAACGGGCTCACACGTCACCAGCGCCAGGCCAACCTGCGCGGAGCCTTCGCCGTGACCCGGCCGGAAAAACTTCGGGGACAGAAGATTTTGCTGGTGGATGACGTCATGACTACCGGCGCGACGGCCGGCGAATGCGCCCGGGTTTTGTTGCGGGCGGGAGCCGGCGAGATTTTTGTGGCTACGGTAGCGCGGGCCACCAGGGAATCGGAGCGCGTCCTGGCCCGGGTGGCCGGGGCGGGTTGGGGAGGAACATCGGGCCATGCATGAACGGGACCGGGCACGGAACAAACGCCATCATCACAGTGAGGCGCAACCACAGGAGCAGCCGCCTCCGCGCAAGACCCTGCTGATGCAGACACCGGTGCTGGTGCTGAATGCTTCCTACGAGCCCATCAACATCTGCGCCGCCCGCCGCGCGATTGTCCTGGTGCTCAAGGGGCTGGCGATGCCGGAAGAAGAGAACGGGCACTACCTGCACGCGGCCCGCATCACCATGCGTGTGCCTTCGGTCATCCGCCTGCTGGAATACCGCCGCATCCCGCATCAGACCCGCGCTCTTTCCCGCAAGAACATTCTGCTGCGCGACCGCAACACTTGCCAGTACTGCGCCCTGGTGCTGCCCTCCGGCGAACTGACCCTGGACCACGTGATCCCGCGATCGCGCGGCGGCTCTTCCAGCTGGGAGAACCTGGTGGCTTGCTGCCATCCTTGCAACCGCAAGAAGGGCAACCACCTGGTTTCCGAGACCGACCTGGAGCTGATCAAGGAGCCGCGCCCGTTCACGCTCCACACCAGCCGCCACATCATGCGCATGATCGGGCGCTCGGACGTTAAGTGGAGGAAGTACCTGTTCTACTAGGGGTTCACTTCAGTCACTCACGTTTCAAGTCCCGCTTTATGGTGATGTGATGCCGCGCATTTTTATGCGCACGCTGTTTGCGCGGGCGCCGCATGAGAGCAACAATGCAAGTCTGTCGCTCGAGATTGCTCAAATTGAGTACGCGCGTGCTCAGGGAAGTTTTTTCACGTGTTTACTCTTTTGTAAACCCTTGTGTACACGATGCTTACAGGTTCGCTGATTCCGGTTCCGTGGCAGCAAAACTGCACTCCTTTTCGATGCTAGGCCAGTTCGTCTTTTTTTAATCTGAACTTACTAACTCACTAATCGTATACAACTTTCTGCCGGTGCGCTCGTAGCGCGCAAGGCCGAACCCTTTTCGAGGAGCAGAAGGAATGGCAGAGACGGTACTGGACCAGATTCTGGCGGACCTAAGGAAGACAGCAGTAACCTACTATCCCAACCGGGGCGAACTCAAGAACCTTCGCGTGGTGGGGCACGCTCCCAGAAATGATCACATGATCTACGATGTCTGTGCTGACTTCTTCGAAGGCAGCGAACGCATGGCCGTCAAGATCTATCGCCCCGGCAAGTGCGGCGGGAGTGCCCGTGCGGTGGCCAGGCAGGAGATCGGGAACCTGCAATTTGCCTACCAGGCTCTGCTCAGGAAAAAGCAGGGCGGGGTGCCGCGGCCGCTGGGGGATTACAGTGAGTTGGGCGGAGTGGTCGCCGAAAAGATCTCCGGCCTGCCGCTGCAATCCATCATCATGAAGGCCGCGCTGCTGCCCGGCTTCGCCGATAACGGCAGCATCGGCCTGGCGGCTCGCCGTGTCGGAGAATGGTTGCGCGTCTTTCACAAGGCCACCGCCGACATGCCGGAGCCGTTCGACAACGCCGGTCTTATGACCGGACTGGAAAAGCTTTGCCGAAGCTGCCACGACGAGGGTCTGGACGACGCCTCCATCCGGGTGATTCTCAGCGGGGCGCGGGCGGTCCTGGTGCGCGCGAAGCGATCGCTGCCCAGTTCGACGGTGCTTACCGATTTCACTCCGTTGAACGTGGTGGTCACCGAGAACGGCGTGGGGTTTTGCGAGTTCGCACGCATGAAGCGCCGCGACAACTCTCTGGAGGACCTAGCCACTTTTCTGGCATCGGTGGAGGCCCTGGAGAAATATCCTTTCTGTAATCGCGCCATCACCAGCCAGGTCCAGGAAAACTTTCTGGCCGCCTACGGAATCACGCCGTCTGACGCGGCCATCCTGCGCGTGCTCAAGATGAAGGCCCTGTTGGTCATGTTTGCCCAGGGGCGCACCGTCAAAGAAAGCGCCTTGCGCAAGAAAGTGATGTGGGCCAACGTGATGAAGAAGTTCATTCATCAGGCGGCGCGGCGGTCAATGGCGCCGGCGGTGGCAGCGTAGGAAAGCACTTAGCAAATGGCATTTAGCAAATAGCACAGCTAAAGCCGAATCTGCTTCGTTCCTGAGCAGTCTCTCGGCCTGGCTTTAGCTGGGCTAATTGCCATTTGCTAATTGCTACTTGCTTTTCCGGAACCTAAACTCAAACTCTTTCATCCTTACCTTCTTCCCGCTGAACTTGACGCCTTCGCTTTCCAGCCGGAAACGCTGTTCAAGCCCGTACTCGCCGGGCAGGGCGATCCTGCCGCCAGCAGCCAACACCCGGTGCCAAGGCAATCCGTGCGCGCCCCGGAGCGCCCGCACCACCTGGCGAGCGGCACCGGGAAAGCCGGCAGCGCGGGCGATGGCGCCATATGTCGAAACCTTGCCGCGGGGGATTTTAAGAATCGCAGAGCGAATGCGGGAGAGCATAGCCAGAGGTCGTCAGTCGGCGGTTTTGTGCGCCGCGCCCGATAGAAATGTTACCCAGGTAACGCCGCCATCGCGTGATGACTCCACTCTGAAGACCTCGGTTTTAGGGTCGGTGAAGTCATTGGTGGTACGGATCTGGACGGTCGTGCCATTATTCTCAAAGCTGCTGGAGTAGGTCCAAATGTTGCCTTGAATCGCCACAGTTCCACTGGTTGGCTTCGCCCCGGGATCGGAGACCGTCACATAGCTGTAGGTGCCGTCTTTGCGGTTGTGCGAATAGACGGTGAGCTGGCGGTGTTCGCCGTCCGCTATTTTGATTACTTGCTCGCAGACGAGGTACGTGCCCTGGGACGACCAGCGGCACTCCAGAGTCGATGTAACTTTGTTGTCTGATCCAGCGAGAGCCGCCTCCGACTGCCATTTTCCCAAGAACGCGCCCAGCTTCTTTACAGGATCGTCCGCCTGGGCCATTCCCATGGAGCCCACGGTCAACACGACAAACAGGCACACTGCTGGTCTCAAACGCATGGCTTTCTCCACTTGCGCTCGCAGACTACCTGAGGGCATGGAGTCAAATCAAGCAGGAGTATTTCGACAACGCAGGGCGGC
>WNFJ01388485.1_pt2 | contig 12314 bp, 8 predicted proteins | sample 5400461 | NCBI WGS metagenome assembly WNFJ01 (sample SAMN13153349, study PRJNA577476) | soil metagenome | isolation source: 115 cm saprolite on Douglas fir-dominated hillslope | place: USA:California | collected 2013-09-17
GGCGTACCTGCACCTTGTCGACGATCCGAAACGCAATTGGCAAAACCGCACTCACTTTGTCGCTGCGGCCGCCCAACTTATGCGGCGCATCATGGTCGACCACGCGCGTGAACGCCGCGCGCTGAAGCGCGGGGGTGGCGCGGTCAAAGTCGAGTTGGACGATGCGGCGCTGGTGACCGAACGCAGATCGGAAGAATTGCTGGCGTTGGACGAAGCGTTGGAAAAATTGGCGGCGCTGGATCCGCGCAAAACTCAAATTGTCGAGCTGCGTTATTTTGGAGGTTTGACCGTAGAAGAGACGGCTGGATTCCTGCAACTGTCTCAGCGGATGGTGGAGCGGGAATGGATGATGGCGAAGGCCTGGCTTTACCGTGCGTTGAGCGGGGAAGAAGCCAATGACATCTGAGCGCTGGCAACAGGTTAACGATCTTTTTCAGTTAGCAGCGGAACGTGCTCCCGAGGAACGGACGACGTTTCTCCAAACAGCTTGTCAGGGCGATGAAGGATTGCGGCGCGAGGTAGAATCCTTGATCGCCTCCTATGAGCGCGCAGAAAATTTTATCGAATCACCGGCCTTCGAGGTTGTTCCTGAACTTCTGACCGACGACCGGCCCGACGCGATAGTGGGTGAATCGATCGCTCATTATCGGATCGAATCTCTCATTGGCGTCGGCGGAATGGGCCAGGTCTACCTGGCACGAGACGAGCGACTCGGGCGTAAAGTGGCGCTCAAGTTTCTGCCGGAGCGATTGACGGCGAACAACGTGCAATTGAGCCGTTTCAAAAGCGAGGCGCGCGCTGCCTCTGCTCTTAATCATCCGAATATTCTGACGGTTTATGAAATCGGCACGGAAGGGAACCGGCACTTCATTGCGACGGAGTTCATTGAAGGCGTGACGCTGCGTGCAACGCTCGCGCGTGGGCGAATGAGTGTGTACGACGCGCTGGAGATTGCCGTGCAAGTGGCCTCGGCGCTGTCTGCCGCACACAAAACCGGCGTGGTGCATCGCGACGTCAAACCGGAAAACATCATGATCAGACCGGACGGTTACGTGAAGGTCCTCGATTTCGGGCTTGCGAAGCTCACCGAACAGAAGTCGGTGTCGGATAACCAGGACCTCATAATCACACACACCCAGCACACGTACGCTGGACTGCTGGTGGGAACTCCGCGCTACATGTCTCCCGAACAGGCGCGCGGTCAGCCAGCAGACGCACGAACAGATATTTGGAGCTTGGGTGCCGTCATTTACGAGATGGTAGGTGGGGTCCCGGCGTTCTCCGGCGCGACTCCGAGCGATTGCATCGCCTCCATCCTGAAAACCGAAGCGCCGCCTCTATCCCGCGTAGCACCTGCTGCTCCGACCGAATTGCAATCGGTATTGCACAAGGCGTTACGCAAAAACAGGGATGAGCGTTACCAGACAATCGCGGAGATGCTCGCAGACCTGCGGTCTTTGAAAGGGAAATTGGAACAGGCAGCGTCTGCGCCGAAAATCGAACCTGCCTGGCTGTGGTCTGCCGCTGTATCAGCGATTGTCCTCATTGCCATCAGTGCATTGTTATTCACTCGCTACCGCAGCTTGCCTGTCGCGGCGTGGGCGCCCAGCTCATCTTCCGCGGTTAGCACAGGATTATCCGCGCCAGTAGATATCCCGGAGAAGAGCATCGCCGTACTGCCGTTTGAAAACCGAAGCCACGATCCGGAGAACGCATACTTCGCCGATGCGATCCAGGATGAGATCCTGACGCGCTTATCAAAGATCGCCGATCTCAAAGTGATCTCGCGCACTTCAACGCAGCATTACAAGACCGTGCCGGCAAGCGTGCGCGACAGCGCAAAGCAACTCGGCGTGGCCCACGTTCTCGAAGGAAGCGTGCAAAAGAGCGGCGACGCCGTGCGGGTTAACGTGCAGTTAATCAAAGCAGCCAGTGATTCCCATGTTTGGGCCGATACCTTTGATCGCAAACTGACCGACATCTTGTCGGTTGAGAGTGATGGGGCGAAAGCTATCGCGGATCAGTTGCGGGCGAAACTTACTGGCCGGGAAGAGCAAGTCATCGCCGCCAAACCGACCGACAATCCCGAGGCCTACGATGCTTACCTGCGTGGCCTGGCTTACAGCCAAAAAACTGCCAACACAACTGCCAACACTCTTAACGCGCAGAAATATCTCAAAGAAGCCGTGCGGCTGGATCCGAAGTTCGCCCTTGCTTGGGCCCTGCTGTCATATGTCGAGGCCGTCGGGTATCGCACCGAGTTTCTTCAACCGACGGTTGCGCTGCGGGAAGAGGCACGGCAGGCAGCCGAGACCGCCCTTACTCTACAGCCCAATCTGGGCGAAGCGGTATTGGCCAAAGGGTTTTATCATTATGCTTGCTTACGGGATTACGAGACGGCGGTGAGTTACTTCGAAGAAGCCCGGCCGCTGCTGCCTAATAGCAGCCGGATTCCGGAATTGCTCGCCTATGTCACGCGGAGGCAAGGCCAGTGGGACCGGAGCGAGTCGTACTTCAACGAAGCCGAGCGGCTCGACCCGCGCGATGTTTCCCTGCTTACCCAGCACGCGCTTTCCTACAAGGACCGGCGCCTCTTCCCGGAAGCGTTGCGAAAGCTTGAGCAGATTCTTAATATCACGCCAGACGACGTCGATACGATCATAGAGAAGGCGGTGATCGCACAAGCCCAGGGCGACCTTCCGCGTGCTTCCGCGATCCTGGCTCCGCTGCACCTACAAGCGAACAATCCCAATGCGTTGGAAACGCAAATTTACCAGGCAATCCTGGAGCGACGCCCCGCACCCATCATTGCCCGGCTAAAGGAAATATTGGCGAAGCCTGATCCGGCGCTGGGTTCTACCAATGGCGAATTGCGCTTTTGGCTGGGCTGGGCGCAGGAAGTCTCCGGCGACCATTCCGCCGCGCGGGAAAGTTGGGCGGAGGCGCGTCGTGAACTGGAATCGTTCCTCAAGGAACAGCCGGAAGACCATATTCTGCTTGGAAATCTCGCGCTAACGGATTCAAGCCTTGGTGACAAAGCGGCCGCGTTCGGTCTGGCCGAGCGGGCGATGGCTGCTCACCCCATGGAGCGCGACGCGGTGAGCGGCCCCAGGCCTCTCGAGATCCTTGCTCGGGTGGCAGCGCAACTGGGCGAAGCCGACCGTGCTATTGCCGCGCTTCAGAAACTGATGGCGACAGCCTATTCGGGCGCGCTTGGTCCCGGCGCACCACTGACTCCTGCGCTACTCGAGCTCGATCCAATGTTCGATCCGCTGCGAAATGATGCGCGCTTCAAAAAAATTGTGGAAGAAGCGAAAGAGCCGGTTGCGACGACTGTGCCTGCGAAATCGATTGCGGTGCTGCCGTTTGAAAACCTCAGCCGCGACCCGGATAACGCATTTTTTACCGACGGGGTGCAGGATGAAATTCTGACCGACCTGGCCAGGATCGCGGACTTGAAAGTTATCAGTCGCACTTCGGTTATGCAGTATAAGACCGGAGCGAAACGTAACCTGCGCCAAATCGGAAGTGAACTTGGGGTCGCGCATGTCGTAGAAGGAAGTGTTCAGCGTGCTGGCAATCGCGTGCGAGTAAACGCGCAGTTAATCGATGCGCGCACCGATGCGCATCTCTGGGCGCAGACTTACGATCGCGATCTGGCCGACGTTTCCGCTATTCAAAGCGAGATCGCAAAAGCCATCGCCGATCAGCTCCAGGCGAAACTTTCGCCGAGCGAGAAGAGTGCCATTGAACAGGCGCCGACGGCCGATATCACTGCGTTTAACCTCTACTCTCACGCCAAAAATCTCTTTCTGACGGCGTTTGGGGGTAATAATGGCGCCGATTTACTGCAAGCGGCCGATCTGCTTAAAGCTGTGACGCGTGATCCATCGTTCTTCCAGGCATATTGCCAACTCGCGTTCACTGAGATCAACATTTACGGTGTTCTTGACCATAGCCCGGCGTACTTAGCGCAAGCCGAAGCAGCTTTGCAGTCGGCGGCTCGCCTCCGTCCAGACGCCGGTGAAACCCATCTTGCGCGCGCCCGCAACCTTTATTGGGGTTACCTCGATTATGACGGCGCTTTACGCGAGCTGGAAATTGCCCGCCAAAGCTTGCCCGGCGAGGATTGGATATTCTCGTTGAAAGGTTACATCGAGCGGCGGCAGGGGCGCTGGGACGAGTGCATACGCGATCTCGAGCGCGCTACCGAACTCGATCCGCGCAACGTTCTAACACTTCAGCAGTTGGCAATAACCTATGAGCAGCTCCGCCGCTACCCTGAGGAGAAATCGACGTTCGAGCGCATACTGACTTTCGAACCGAACGATCCGTTTATGAAATCGCTGCACGCGTTCGTGGAATTCGATTCAAAAGCTGGCACGCGACCGTTGCATATCGCTGACAATTGGCTTCTTTGTGCGCTCGCTGAACGCGACTCCGCTGCCGCGACGAAGGCCTTAATTGCCTTAGGCGAGAATCCAGCCTCTTTAGGTCCGATCGTCGACGTGAGATTCAATCGTCCATTTATGGAAGGGGTTATCGCCAGTATGGCAAGGGACGATGCCAAAGTGCGGTCCGCGTTCACCGCTGCACGGGCTGAGCAGGAGAAAACCGTCCAAGCTCAACCAAATTATGCTCCGGCACTGTGCGTGCTCGGTTTGATTGATGCCGGTCTTGGACGCAAAGAGGAAGCGCTGCGCGAAGGCCGACGGGCAGTGGAGCTTTGTCCGATCGAAAAGGATGCGGTGCTGGGCATCGCGATGGTGAAGTATTTGGCGATGATCGCAGCCTGGGCTGGCGAGAAAGATCTCGCATGCGAACAATTGGCGATCGTCATTCGCAAACCGGGTGATCTCAGCTATGGCCAGTTGAAACTGATGCCGTTTTGGGACCCGCTCCGTGGCGATTCTCGGTTTGAAAAGATTATCGCGTCACTTGCACCGAAGGACCAGGAAACGATGAAGACGGCTGGTGTTTCACAGAATGAAGCCGGCGGGAACCGAGCGACATGGACGGCCAGGTCGAAGACCCAGCGAGCGGGAGCGAGCGAGTCAAACGCCCTACAATTCGCAGCGGCGACTAGTCGCTCAATTCGACGTTCCAGTACGCCAGATCGACGAAGTGCTTCCAGAGATCGTGCTGGGGCGCAGCAAAGGTGATCTGCACAAACGGCCGCCATTTCGGTCGCTTCGGTTTCCGGATTAAACTCATGTGTGCTTCCCGCGGAAGCCGATTGCCCTTGCGCGTATTGCATGGGATGCAGGAGCAAACCACGTTTTCCCAGGTCGTCGTCCCGCCCCGGTCGCGTGGCACGATGTGATCCAGATTAAGGTCACTCCGATCGAAGAGTTCGCCACAGTACTGGCAGGTGTTCTTGTCGCGCTCAAACACGTTGTGTCGCGTGAATTTTACTTCCTTCTTCGGAAGCCGATCGAACACGAGCAGCACAATCACCCGCGGGATCTGGATCTTGAACGAGATGGTCGTAACCACTTCATGATCGGGCGCGTTCGCGGACAGATCGCGCCAGCTTTCGAAGTCGTGCGTCGAAAAGTTGTTTGCGTCATCCGAAGAAACAATTTGAGCGTGCCCCGCGTATACGAGCGAAAAGGCCCGGCGAGCGGAGCAGATGTTCACGGCCTGCCAGAGCCGGTTGAGCACCAAAACCTGACTGTTCAACAATGTATGCAATTCTGGAAAGGTGATCGCGTTATCGCCCGTCTTTTACGGACTTCCGCGTAAATTTGGTCGACGCTATCACTGGCCGTTTTCCGTGTCAACGCGAGTGGAACCTCGCGGGTGTCGACGCAAATAACTTCCTGGCTTGGCATTCGTGCTCATTCGTGTCCATTCGTGGTCATATGAAAGCGCAATTTCCAGACGAGGAGACTAAGTCCGGAGAATTCAAACGCCAGGAGGACGCGTTTCGCGAGTGGATCTCAAATGACGGCTCAACACCTTACGCTGCCGAGGCAGGCCGCTATCATCTTTACGTTTCGTTGGCCTGCCCATGGGCGAGTCGCACGGTTATTGTTCGGAAACTAAAAGGACTTGAAGACGCAATCGGCATGACAGTGGTTGATCCGGTTCGAGACGACTTGGGCTGGGCGTTTCGCGAAACATCCGGCGAGATCCCGCCCGGCGCGCCGTTCGAATCCACTGATCCGGTCAACGGCTTCCAATTCTTGAGCGAAGCGTACACAGCGACCGATCCTGGCTATAAGGGCCGGGTGACTGTGCCAGTTCTCTGGAACACGAAAACAAAGCGGATCATAAACAATTGCGAGGACGACATCAGCCGGATGTTCAATGATGTGTTTAACGACTTTGCCCGAAATAAAGCTGTCGACCTTTTCCCAAAAGAAATTCACGTCGAGCAGGCCAAGCTCTCCGATTTTATCTACGAGAATGTGAACAATGGCGTTTACAGAGCAGGATTCGCCACGCGCCAGCGTCCTTACGAGATCGCCTGCCGCAGAGTTTTTCAAGCGCTTGATGAGCTTGAGCAACGTTTGTCGAAAAGCCGCTATCTATTCGCGAACCGCATCGTCGAAGCGGACTGGCGATTATTTTGCACGCTCGTGCGTTTTGACCCGGTTTATCACGGCCATTTCAAATGCAACCTGCGGCGCATCATCGATTATCCAAACCTGCAGGGTTACCTGATGGACTTGTATCAGCAGCCTGGCATCGCCGAGACGGTCAACCTGGATCACATCAAGCGGCATTACTACATGACGCACACGGCGATCAATCCAACCCGCATCGTTCCCATTGGTCCGCTGCTTGACCTAACGAAACCGCACGGCCGCGAAAGATTGAACTAAGGCAGTTGCCACGGCGGCAATTCTTCATAGAATCGTGCGCTTCAGCCTGATGCGACCATGATTTTTTTCGCCTTCAACCTCCTTACCTCCGGCGTTCCACTGTCGATGGTCTGTGCTGTAATCGGTCTCGTGGCCGCGTTTTTTTTAATTGCCGCGGTGGTTCGGTCGCCCTCAGGCAATCAACGGATGCAAGAGATCGCCGGAGCCATTCAGGAAGGCGCGAAGGCGTATCTGAATCGTCAAGTGATCACGATCAGCTCTATCGCCGTAATCATTTTCATTTTGCTCTTCATTTTCAAAGATCGTCCAACGGCCATTGGCTTTGTGATAGGTGCATTTTGTTCGCTTTCGGCCGGTTTCATTGGAATGCGTATCGCTGTGGTGGCCAACGTGCGAACGACGCAGGCCGCAACAGAGTCGATTACTAAAGCGCTGCGAATGGCCTTCAACGGCGGCGCCGTCACGGGGCTGCTCGTGGTGGGGCTTGCGCTTCTGGCGGTGTCGATCTTCTACACCGTGGTCGCGCGTATGCTCGGGCCGCAGATGGCGGTCAGCAGCCTGGTTGGTCTCGCCCTCGGGGCTAGTCTTATCAGCGTGTTCGCGCGACTCGGCGGCGGGATCTATACCAAGGCGGCCGACGTCGGAGCGGACCTTGTGGGCAAGATCGAGCAGGGTCTCGAAGAAGATGATCCGCGCAACCCGGCAACGATCGCAGACAACGTCGGCGACAACGTGGGCGATTGCGCGGGCATGGCCGCCGATGTCTTCGAAACGTACGCAGTAAGCTTGATCGGGGCGATCCTTGTCGGCGCACTGACGTTGCCGGACACCCCGGCGGCGGTGATTTACCCGTTTGTGCTCGGCGGAATTTCCGTGCTGGGTGCGATCCTGGGCGTGCTGTTCGTGAACATTGTCGGCGGAAAACCGACCAATGTGTTGATGGGTGGCGTGGTCACGAGTGCGATCGTTTCGGCCGTCCTCTTCTGGCCAGCCACGCACTATCTGTTTCCGACCGGCGTTATGATCGCCGGCCAAATGCGCTCACCGACTCAACTGTACTTGGCATCGGTCGTCGGCCTCGTCATGACGGCCGTCGTCGTAGCGATCACCAATTACTACACTTCGATGCATCACCGGCCCGTGCAAAAAATTGCCCGTGCCTCAGAGACTGGTCATGCGACGAACATCATCGCGGGCCTGGCTGTTGGTCAGCACGCCACCGCGCTGCCGGTAGGCTTCATCGCAATCGCTATTTTGCTGAGTTTTCATTTTGGCGGGCTTTACGGAATTGCGATCGCAGTGATGGCGATGTTGTCGATGGCCGGGATCATCATCTCGCTCGATTCGTTCGGTCCGATTACCGACAACGCGGGCGGCATCGCGGTAATGAGCAAGTTGCCCAGCGAAATACGTAACGTCACAGATCAACTCGACGCGGTGGGCAACACGATGAAAGCAGTGACCAAGGGCTACGCCATCGCTTCAGCCGGCCTGGCAGCGCTCGTTTTATTTGGCTCCTACGTGCAGGAACTCAAAATGCACGTTACACGCAACGGTGAGCCGTTCGTTTTCGAGTTTTCGCTTACCGATCCGAAGGTGATTATAGGTTTGTTCCTCGGTGGATTGCTTCCGTTCATCTTCACCGCCTTCAGCATGGACGCCGTGGGCAAGGCTGCCGGCGCAGTTGTTCGCGAGGTACGTCGGCAAATAAAAGCGCATCCCGGCATCATGACTGGCCAGGACACGCCTGAGTACGGGACGTGCGTGGACATCGTGACTAAAGCGGCCTTGCGCGAAATGATCGTGCCGGCGCTGCTGCCGCTGATTTTCGTGGTGGCAGTGGCGGTGATTCCGCAATTGGGTCCAGTCGCGCTTGGGGGTTTGCTCGTGGGAACGATTGTCACCGGCCTTTTTGTTGCCATAGCAATGACCTCCGGCGGCGGCGCATGGGACAACGCCAAGAAGTTCATTGAGGAAGGCAATCTTGGAGGCAAAGGTTCTTTCGCACACCAGGCGGCAATTACCGGTGACACCGTCGGCGATCCTTACAAAGATACTGCCGGGCCCGCGATCAATCCGATGATCAAGGTCGTCAACATTCTCGCGATCCTGATCATCCCTATTTTCTTTTAAGCTTCGGCTGTAGGCTGAGTGCTTTACCGCAGACGCCAATGAGTTCCACGATCCCTTAAGATATTCCCCTAAAAACGCTTTGTTTAATTGAAAATGCATGGCAACATTCGCATTCCTCCCATGCGCAGCGTCTCGGCATCGTCACCGTCTGCACGAATTAAGTTTTGGGGCACCCGTGGTTCAATCGCCGTACCCAGCCAGGACACTTTGCTTTACGGCGGGAATACGACATGCGTAGAACTGCGAGCCGACGGCGAGATTATTGTGCTCGACGCGGGCTCGGGCATCCGGCCTCTCGGTATCGCTCTCGACAGAGAATTCCAAGCGCGACCGATCAGGCTATCATTGTTGATTACTCACGCGCACTGGGACCACATCCAGGGCTTCCCATTTTTTAAGCCAGCGTACGATTCCAAAAACGAAATTCGCATTTTCGGCTTTGATGGCGCCGGGGCGACGTTCCGCGAGATCATGACCGAGCCGATGAAATCGCCGTTCTTTCCTATCACGATGCGTGAGCTCTCCGCGAAAATGGACATTAACAAACTGAACGAGATGAAGTTCTCGCTCGGGAAATTGGACATTCATACAGCGTTCGTAAATCATCCCGGCGTCTGTGTTGGTTATCGAATTTTCACCAGTGGTGGTTCAGTTGCTTTTCTCCCCGATCACGAGCCTTATGAATTTTTTCTCCACGCGGCGCGTGGAAAACAACTGAGTCCGGAACAAGCGAAACAAATTGCGGCGGACCAGCACGCTGCGTTGGTTCAATTTTTGCGCGGCAGCGATATTCTGATTCTCGACGCGCAATATACCGACCAGGAATATGAGAGGCACATCGGCTGGGGACACGGTTCGATCTCCAGCGCCGTTTCCCTCGCGCTTGAAGCGGAGGTTCAGACGCTTGTGCTGTTTCATCATGACCCGAGTCACGACGACGAGATGGTAGACAGGATGGTAGAGTCCGCTCGTGAACTCGTGATAAAAAGCGGAAGCGATCTTGAAGTGGCAGGGGCTCAGCAAGGCAGCGAAATTCTGTTGGAAGCAAAGAAGATCGCCGCCGCGTAAAATTCTCCTCGACGGCAACTGCGCGACTTGCAGCGAGGCGCATCGATCTTTATTTTGCTCGCTCGTTGCCTCGTAGTGTAATGGTAGCACTAGAGACTCTGAATCTCTCTGTCTAGGTTCGAATCCTAGCGAGGCAGCCACGTAAAAGACCTCGCGGTCTCACGTGGCAATCCAGCATGCTCAAGCCATGAAAACCGCGTGGCGAAGTTTTACGCGATTCGAATCCTAGCGAGGCAGAAATGACTCTTACCTAGGAAAACGGACATCAAAAACGCTTCCACGAAATGCGGACGTGGCTTAGGCGTCTCTTGACTTAAGCAGCGCGAGCGCATTAGATCGCCCAACCCTTCGAACCCCATGAAACCTCAACGCAAATCTAGGCGGATGGTTAGCCGGTTCACAATAAAGGTGGCAAAGTTTTTGCACATACCAGATGGGGCTGCGGTCTATGTCATATGGGCTGCGTGGATTGCGGTGGTGATAATAATTGGGATAATTGTGATGCTCTGGAGATAGAAAAGGGAACAAACCGGCTGCCTAAGAAACTCATAATTCAATCGCAAGCCGAGGTTGCTCCGACCGGGAGCAACGGCCAACTCCGTTGACACCGCGCGGGCATTGCAGAACAGCAATACAATCCGCTTCAACCATCCCCGAATATCTGCCGCTCAACCGGCTGGCCCAACACCTCGGCCAATATCGGGCGATGGAAAAAAATCTCTGAAAACGGCGAAATTGGCGGGGCCGTTGATCGCTTCAAAGCGTTTGTGTGCGTGGCGGAAGCGTTTCGTTGTGCGTGCGGATGAAAAGCTTAGAGAGCATTTCTGGAACTTGGGGCAGCAACTCGCGCTTGCGGCGATTAGCCTCGACAAGCTGGCGAGATTTTTCCGAAACTCCCCGAATATGAAAACAAGCATTCCACCAGTTCTAATCACATTTGCACTCGTCTGCTTTGCGCTTCCACAGAGGGCGCAAGCGGTTACTCCAGCACCCGATGGAGGCTATGCTGGTGGGAACACGGCAGAGGGGCAAAGCGCTCTTTTAAGTCTTACCACCGGTGGATTTAATACGGCAGACGGTTTTCTCTCGCTCAGGAGCAACACCACTGGCAGCTTCAACACGGCCATCGGCGCCGGGACGCTCCTCGCCAACACCGCAGACCAAAATACGGCCACTGGCGCTGCAGCGCTTTTATTCAACACCACCGGCACAGCAAACACGGCCAATGGAACAGCCGCGCTTGAGTTTAACGAAACCGGCAGCAACAACACGGCCACTGGAACAGCCGCGCTGTTTAGCAACACAACCGGCGGAGGCAACACGGCCAACGGTTTTAACGCGCTCTTTAACAACACCAACGGCATCTTGAACACGGCCATCGGTGTTGGTGCGCTCGGGAACAATACCATGGGTAGCGAAAACACGGCCTTGGGCCTTGACGCTGGCAACGGCGTCACCACGGCCACTAATGTTATCTGTATCGGCGCTCTTGGGGCGGATGTGAGCAACAGCTGCTTTATCGGCAACATTCGCGACGTGACAACGCAAAACGCGGACGCGATACCGGTCCTGATCGACTCAGCGGGCCAGCTAGGCACGACCAGCTCTTCGCGGCGGTTTAAGAACGAGATCAAACCGATGGACAAAGCCAGCGAAGCGATTCTGGGACTTAAGCCGGTGATGTTTCATTACAACAGGGACAACTGCAACACGCCGCAGTTTGGTTAACACGCCGCAGTTTGGTTTGATCGCCGAGGAAGTAGCCGAAGTGAATCCCGACTTAGTGGTGCGCGATAAGAACGGCGAGATTTACACCGTGCGCTATGATGCGGTGAACGCGATGTTGCTCAACGAGTTTCTCAAAGAGCACAGCACAGTTGAGGCGTTGCAGGCAAGTTTTGCACGGCAAGAGAAAGACTTTCAAGCAATTGTCGCACAGCAGCAAAAGCAAATTGAAGCTCTTACTGCCGGTTTGCAAAAAGTGAGCGCCCAGCTTGAAGCGAGCAAACCTGCGCCGCAAGTGGTCAATAATCCCTAAAACCGGACGGAGATAAGCCACGGCAGGGTATCGTGGCAAACACGCTGAACGCATTTCGACGTGGGGCCGTCGGCTTCATCGACTTCCATGAGAAGGCATTCAAGTTAAGAATGAAATTCATTTCATCACTTCGTTAATAAGCCTGGGGGGGTTGGCGGTTGGGATCGGGCTTCCATGCGGACTCGCTGATCGGTCCATGTTTAGATCCAAGTTACCGCAAAAGGGTGGAACGTTGCCATCTGGTT